>JAEEGF011878432.1_pt1 | contig 13196 bp, 12 predicted proteins | sample 9134171 | NCBI WGS metagenome assembly JAEEGF01 (sample SAMN16246542, study PRJNA631951) | gut metagenome | biome: gut microbiome; feature: rumen; material: AP-attached | host: Bos | place: Iran: Karaj | collected 2018-10
CCGTCCGTTTATCCTTCTCTTCTTCCTGCCCGGAAAGGGCTTCGTACGGAACCAGGCCCGGATGCAGCCGGCCCAGATCGTTGCGGCTGGCCGGATCCGAAGAGCCGCTGTAGACATAGCCTTCGGAGCGCACGTAGGCCATCCAGCGGGCGTGTTCCTGCCGGGCGATCTCCTCCTCGCCCTGTTCCCGCCCCAGCTGCTGCCGCAGATGCGCGTGGATGGCAGAGGCCGCCGAGGAGCGGTAATTGTATTCGTAGCGCCAGAAGCTCTCCTCGCTGCCGCCGTAGCGGCGGTGGACCTCCAGCGCCTTTTCCTCCAGCTCGGAATGCAGGATATCTGCCTCGCAGTAGCGCGAAGGCAGGGAGCCGACCGTCCCGATGCCATATGCCTGGCCCCGGAAGTTGACGGCGCCGGCCAGCGCCTTTTCCTTTTCGCCGTCCTCCACGATGGTCTGCAGGATCGGCTTCATTCCCAGCCGTTCAAAGAGCGTGCGCAGCGTGAGAGCCCCTTCGATATTCGCCTCGTCCGAGCCCAGATCCGCAAAGGCGAAGGTGATCGGCCCCAGCCCGGCGACGGCATCCGCAAAGCCTTTCGTGCCCGGCGCGCAGCCCGCGTGGACACGGATGTCATAATCCGCCGTCCCGGCCCGGTGCAGGCCCTGGCATTCCTCCGCCAGCAGCTCCGGCACCTGCGCGGCCAGCCGGTCCGCCGCGCAGGGATCCGCGTCGAAGGCGTCGATGGAAAGCGTATAGCCGTCCATCTGGCAGAACCAGGACAGGGCTTTTAAGAGCTCCGTGCCGTAGGCGCCGAGCCCCGCGATCAGGACCGATATCCGCCGCCGGCCGTCTTCCTCTTCACAGGCTGTTTCATACAGACGCACGCCTTTCTCGTACAGACGGCGGTCCAGGAACTCCCGCACCACACCGATCCGCCGCAGTTTGAGGCGCCCCGGGTCCTCGCGCGCCAGCAGGAGCCGGCCGGAAGGAGAGTCCGCAAAGACGTAAAGCGAAGTGTTGTCACGGTTCTTAAAGCGCCGGATGAGCGCCGCCGCGCCGCTGACGTTCTCCTCTTCGTTCTCCCCGATCATAAACAGAAGGACCTGGTCCTTCCGGCGGTGAGGCTTGAAGTGAAACGCCGGCAGCTCTCCGCCCAGGCAGTACGCCTTGAGGCGCCCCGCCCGGCTCATCAGCTTTTGCCGCCCGGCCTCCTCCGGCTTTCCCGCGCCTGCGAACACGAGGCGCGCCTCCGGATGGTTTTTATGCAGATCCTCCGCCAGCGTGACGGCCTCCTCGTTCAGCGCGGAAAAGTAGTACGTATCGCGCGGCAGGCTGAAGAAATAGCGCAGCCAGGCGGAGATCCCGCGGAAGAAGGACAGGATCAGGGTAAAGGTCATGAACGGAGCCACGATATACATCAGGAAGAAAAAGACCGAATAGGCCGTCATCAGGCGGCCGGCTCCCGCAGACGAATAAGCGCCCAGCTGACGGATGCCGTCAAAGATCATCTCGCTGTCCGCATCAAAGGAAAAGACCTGGACGGCGCTGTAGAAGGAGACGCCGATCAGCTTTAAAGCGGGAAGCGTGTCCGCCGCGCCGATCTGCGTGTGCCTTACGACCGGCAGCATACAGAAAAACACCGACAGGAACAGCCCTGCGGCAAACAAACGGAACGGCGTCAGGATCCTGTGCTCCGTCCCGCTTTTCGAGAGCATAAACGCGCCGGCCGCGGAAAGCGCCAGCACCGTCATCGAAAGTATAAAGCATCCGCCCCACATATCGTCCCTCTCCTTTTCAGTTTTATTGTAGGATCCTGCCGGCGTTTTGTCAATCGGCAGCCGCCGGAAAAGCCCTCTTCCGCCCCGCCTTGAAAATTCATTCTTCCCAAAAGCGGAAACTGATGATATACTGACAGCGTCACTCCGATTCGTTTTTACGCTGCGCAAAGGAGCTGCCATGAGACTGATCTTCCGATATCTTGGCAAGTACAAAAAACCGGTCGCTTTCGCGATCCTCATCAAGCTGTTTGCAGCTTTCTTCGAGCTTTCCCTTCCTTATATCTTCGAGCATATCGTGGACAACGTGGTGCCTTCCAAGGACCTTCTTCTGGTGCTGGTCTGGGGCCTTGCCATGTTCGCCGCCGCCTTTATCTGCCGCACCCTGAACGTCACCGCCAACCGGCGCGGCGTGGACAACGCCCACCGGATCAGCTACGACGTCCGGCAGGCCCTGTTCCGCAAGACCTCTAACCTGACCGGCGCCCAGTTCGACGCCTTCACCCTCCCGAGCCTGATCTCCCGCATGACCTCGGACAGCTACAACGTCCAGTCCTCGGTCCAGCAGCTGCAGACGCTCTGCGTGCGCGCCCCGATCCTTCTGATCGGCGGCGTGATCGTGGCGCTGGCCATGGACGCCTCTCTGGCCATGATCCTGGTGATCATGCTGCCGATCCTGATCGCGGTGGTCCTCTTCGTCTCCTCGCGCGGCATTCCGCTGTACAAGGCCGTGCAGGGCAAGCTGGATGCCATCGTCCGCATCATGCGCGAAAACATCACCGGCATCCGGGTCGTCAAAGCGCTTTCCAAGGAGGATTACGAGAAGCGCCGCTTTGCCGACGCCAACGGGGAAATGACCCGGACCGACATCAAGGCGGCCACCATCATGGCCCTGCCGAGCCCGATCATGCAGCTCTGCCTCAACACCGGCCTGACGCTGGTGGTCCTGATCGGCGCGGGGCGCGTCAACGACGGGCTGATGAAACCGGGCGTCATCCTCGCCTTCCTGACCTATTTCAACATGATCACGATGGGCGTCATGGGCCTCTCGCGCATCTTTATGACCATGTCCAAGGCCAGCGCCAGCGCGGACCGCATCGACGCGGTGCTGCAGACGCCGACGGACGAGGATATCCTCCCGGAGGAGGAAGGCCTGAAGCCTTCCGGAGAGGGGTTCATCCGCTTCGAGCACGTGAACTTCTCCTACGGAGAGGACAGCGGCGAGACCGCGGGCTTCCACGGAGAATCGCGCGAGAGGGCGCTGGACGACATCAGCTTTACCGTCCGGAAAGGCGAAAGCCTCGGCATCATCGGCCCGACCGGCTGCGGCAAGACCACCGTCATCAACCTGCTCATGCACTTCTACGACGCGGATTCCGGCGGCGTCTTCGTGGACGGGCGGGACGTGCGGACCTATCCGAAGGACGAGCTGCGCCGCAAGTTCGGGGCCGCTTTCCAGAACGATATGGTCTTCAAGGAATCCCTGCGGGAAAACGTCGATTTCGGCCGCGGGCTGTCCGAGCTCGCTCTGCAGCAGGCGCTGGAGGACGCCATGGCCGCGGAATTCGTAAATTCCCTGCCGGAAGGACTGGATTTCCAGGCGGCCATCAAGGGCGCGAACCTGTCCGGCGGCCAGAAGCAGCGCATTTTAGTGGCGCGGGCCCTGGCGGCGGATCCCGAGATCCTGGTGTTGGACGACGCCTCCTCCGCGCTGGACTACAAGACGGACGCCGCCATGCGGAAGGCCGTCACGCAGAACCACGCGGACAGCACACTGATCATGATCGCCCAGCGCGTTTCCAGCGTCATGAACATGACGAAGATCCTGGTGCTGGACAACGGAAAATGCATCGGTTACGGGACTCACGCCGAGCTGCTTGAGACCTGCCCCGCCTATCGCGAGATCTACGAGATCCAGATGGGCGCGATCGCGGGTTAGGAGGTGCGTGCCATGCCGGGAAAGGGTGACAGAGGCGGCGTCAAGGAAAAGCCAAAGGACGCGAAAGGCGCCTTAAAACGCATCATCTCCTATCTGATGGAGTACAAATGGGTCGTGCTCCTGTTATTAGTCTGCGCGTTTGCCAGCAACATCGGCAACCTGCTGGGGCCTCGCTTTGCCGGCAAGGCCATCGGCGAAGCGGAGGCCGGCTTCAAGGCGGGCATCGGCATGGTGAACATGGCTGCCGTCAAGCGCTACGCCCTGTACATGCTGATCGCCTACATCGGCAGCAACCTGCTGACCTTCACCGTCAATATCTCCATGATGCGCGTGGGCCGGCGGGTCGCGCGCAACATGCGCCGCGACGTGTTCGAAAAGCTGATGAAGCTGCCGGTGGGCTACTTTGACCGCAACCAGGCCGGCGACATCATCAGCCGCGTCAGCTACGATATCGACGTGGTGGCCTTAAGCCTTTCCACGGACGTCATCCACATCATCACCAGCACCGTGACCGTCGTGGGCAGCTTCATCATGATGTGCACCATCTCGATCCCGCTCGTGCTCTGCATGCTCTTTACCATCCCCGTCTCCGTGCTCTTTACGCGCCGCATGGCCAAGAAGACGCGGCCCCGCTATGCCAGGCGCAGCGCCGCCTACGGCGAGATGAACGGCTTTGCCGAGGAAATGTTCACGGGACAGAAAACCATCCTGGCCTACGCGCACGAGGATCAGGTCTGCGACAATTTCAGCGAGATCAACCGCGCGGCGGCGGAAGCTTACAAAAACGCCGACGGCCTGGGCATGACCATGGGCCCGACCATCGGCATGATCTCGAACTTCGGCCTGGCCGCCATCGGCATGGGCGGCGCGGTCCTGTACCTTTTAAAGATCGTCGGACTGGAGCAGATCTCCAGCTTCGTGCTCTACAGCCGCAAGTTCTCCGGCCCCATCAACGAAATCTCGAACATCATCAACGAGATCTTCTCGGCTCTCGCGGCTTCGGAGCGCGTCTTCAAGCTGCTGGACGAGCCGGAGGAGGCGAAGGATATCTACGGGGCGAAGGAACTGGCCGACTGCGAAGGCCACGTCGAGGCCGAACACGTCCAGTTCGGCTATCTTCCCGGCAAGACCATCCTGCACGACCTGAATCTCGAAGCCAAACCCGGCCAGACCGTCGCCATCGTCGGGCCGACCGGCGCCGGCAAGACCACCATCATCAACCTGCTGATGCGCTTCTACGATCCCGACAGCGGCCGGATCCTGGTGGACGGCAGTGAAAACCGCGAATATACCATGGAATCCCTGCGCCGCGCCTACGCGATGGTCCTGCAGGACACCTGGGTCTTCAACGGCACCATCTTCGACAACATCGCCTACGGCAAGGAAGACGCGACCTTCGACGAGGTCGTCGCCGCCGCCAAGGCCGCCCGCATCCACAACTACATCATGCGGCTGCCGAACGGCTACAACACCGTCATCTCGGAGGACGGCGGCAACATCTCCAAGGGACAGAAACAGCTGCTGACCATCGCCCGCGCCATGCTCTACGACAATAACATGCTGATCCTGGACGAGGCGACCTCCAACGTGGATACCAACACCGAACGGCAGGTGCAGCGGGCCATCCGGAGCCTTATGAAGGGCAAGACCAGCTTCGTGATCGCCCACCGCCTGAGCACCATCCAGAACGCCGACCGGATCCTGGTGGTGAACGGCGGCGACGTGGTGGAGCAGGGCTCGCACGAAGAACTGATGCTTCAGAAGGGCTTCTATTACCGGCTCTACGCGAGCCAGTTCGAATAAGGAAACGTACGGATGCGTTCTTTGGACACGGAAAAAAGTGAAAACCGCCGGATCGTCTTTACCCGGCAGATGCTCAAAGCGCTGATCATTCCCCTGATGCTCGAGCAGCTGCTGACGATCACCGTCGGCCTGGCCGACTCGCTGATGGTCTCGCGGGTCGGGCAGGCCTCGATTTCCGCCGTCAATCTCGTGGACCAGCTCAGCAACCTGATGATCCAGATCTTCGCCGGCATGGCGGCCGGCGGCGCGGCGGTCGCGGGGCAGTATCTGGGCAAAAAGATGACGGAGGATGCCCGGCGCTCCACGCATCATATGTTCCTGCTGCTGCTGGGCGTTTCCCTGACCATCACGGCCGTTCTCTACCTCTTCAGCGACGGCGTCCTTTCCCTGATCAACCGCAATCCGGATCCCGAGGTCATCCAGGCGACCCGAACCTACTATCTCATCGTCATGGCCTCGATCCCCTCCATCGCCCTGTACAACGGCGGCACCGCCGTCTTTAGGGCCATGAGCAAGTCCCGGGTCACCTTCAGGGTCTCCGTCCTGATGAACATCATCAACGTGACCGGCAACGCCGTCCTCATCTTCGGCTTCCATATGGACGTCGCCGGCGTCGCGATCCCGACGCTGGTGTCGCGTACGGTGGCGGCCGCCGTCATCCTGCTGCTGCTGGCCAGGCCGGATCTGACCTTGAGCCTGCGCAGCATCTTCCGCTTCCGCTATAACGGACAGATGATGCACAACATCCTGTATATCGGCGTGCCGAGCAGCGCCGAGAACGGCATGTTCCACCTGGGGCGCCTCGTGCTGGCCAGCCTGATCTCCAGCCTCGGCACGGTCTCGCAGGCCGCCAACGGGATCGCCAACACCCTGGGCGGCTTCCACCATTTCACCGGAACGGCCATCAATCTGGCGCTGGTGACGGTCATCAGCCAGTGCGTCGGCGCCGGCGCCTTCGACGATGCCCGCTACTACATGAAGAAGTTCCTGAAGATCACCTACCTCTGCATGGGCATCACCAACGCGCTCGAGCTGGCGCTGCTGCCGCTGATCATGAAGATCTACGCCTCCTCGCCGAACGTCGCGGGCGAAACGGTCCGGCTTGCCACGATCCTCACGATCATTCACGGCGTGGCTTCCATGGTCGTCTGGGAACCGGCCTTCTGTTTTCCGGCCTTCCTGCGCGCGACCGGCGACGCCCGCTACACGATGCTGTTCAGCATGATCTCCATGTGGGCCGTCCGCGTGCTCTTCGCCTATATCTTCGGCATCACGCTCGGCTGGGGCGTCATCGGCGTCTGGCTGGCGCACTCCGTACTGGACTGGATCGTCCGCTCCTTCTTCTTCTATATCCGCTACCGGAGCAACATATGGGAGACCAAGGCCATCCGGACGTAAGGCCGCGCGTGCCTTTATCCTATATAAATACGCTTCTTTTCTTTTTATTTCGCTTTACATCCTTATATTTATGTGTTATACTCGTACCGTAAGCGGTTCCGGCTGCGGGCGCGGCGTCTTTGCCGGCCGGAACGCGGAAGGAAGGACTTCTTATGCCACGGCGGAAAATAAACGAAGCGGTCTTTTCGGACAGCGGCCTGCCCGTCCTCTGCGGACGCATCCGCTATTTCCGGGAACAGCGCGGGATGGAGCAGAAGGAGCTCGCCGCGCGGATCGGCGTATCGGCCAACGCGGTCAGCAACTGGGAAAACGGCCGCGGGCGGCCGGATCTGAATCTCCTGCCGGCTCTCAGCAGGGCGCTGGACGCCGATCTGTACGAGCTCTTTGCCCTGCCGGCGCCCGACGATTTTACGGAGGAGGAACGGCAGCTGATCGGCTGCTGCCGCGCTCTTACGCCCGGCCACCGGCTGGCGGTCCGGCAGCTGGCGGAAACGCTCCGGCAGACCCAGAACGAAGCCGCGCGGCGGCCCGTCCGGCGGCTCACCTTCTACGGGCGGCCGCTTTCCGCCGGTCCCGGCGATCCCACGGAATTTGACGGCAAAGGAACGCCTATCCGGGTTTACGACTCCCGGCAGACCGCGCGCGCCGACTGCGTCTTCCGCGTCAACGGGGACAGCATGGAGCCGCGCTATCACAGCGGCGACCTGGTCCTGGTCTCCCGCATTCCGGACGCGCCGGCGCTCAAGTACGGCGAGGTCGGCGCCTTCATCGCCGGCAACGAGACCTACATCAAGGTCTGCGAAAAGGACGGCCTGCATTCGCTCAATCCGGCTTACGCCCCGCTCCGCTTCGGGGAAGGTACCGACGTATTCCTGATCGGACGGGTCACGGGCGTACTGAAGCCGGAGGACGTCGTGCCGGAGGAAGAACCGGCAAACTATCCGGCCGGAACGGAGGATGCGTAATGTGCTGCCGCTACTGGACCGAGGAATCCCCGGAGATCCGGGCGATCGTGGAGGAGATGAACCGCTCTCCTCTCGTTGAAAAATGGCAGAAGACCGTGGGGATCAAATGCAGCGGGGAGATCCGCCCCGCCGACGTGGTGCCGGTGATCGCACCGGACCGCAGAGGCCAGCGCGCCGTCTATCCCATGCGCTGGGGCTTCCGCGAAAAGACGCTGCTGATGAACGCGCGGGCGGAAAGCGCCGCGACGCGCCCCACCTTCCGGAAGGCCTGGGCCGGGCAGCGCTGCATCGTACCGGCCTCGTGGTACTTCGAGTGGGAGCATCTGACCGACGGCGCCGGCCGGAAAAAGACGGGCGCCCGCTACATGATCCAGCCGAAGGGCTCTCAGATGACCTGGCTGGGCGGCCTGTACCGGATCGAGGACGGCCTGCCCGTGTTCGTGATCCTGACCCGGGAGGCGTCGGCGGATATCCGTTTTATCCACGACCGGATGCCTCTCATCCTGCCGGAGCATTTGATCGGGGAGTGGATCCGCCCGGACGGGGATCCGGAGGCGCTGCTTGCGGCGGCCCTGACGGAAATGAATTTCGAGAGATCCGCCGAAGTTTCGGCGTGAACGGATAAATAAATAAGGGAGCATCAGACGGGGGTTATGATGATGAAAGCATGGAAAGATTCTACATCTGCATCGATCTTAAATCCTTTTACGCCTCCGTGGAATGCGTCCACCGGGGGCTGGACCCCCTGCAGACAAATCTGCTGGTCGCGGACGAGACCCGCTCGGATCAGACCATCTGCCTGGCGGTCTCGCCGCCCTTAAAAGCCATCGGCGTGCCGGCCCGGCCGCGCCTCTTCGAGGCAAAGCGGGCCATCCGGCAATATGAAGCGGCGTACCGCACGAAGGTGAAATACATCGTGGCCGTCCCGCGCATGGCGGAATACGAGCGCGTCTCCGCCCTGATCTATTCCGTCTATCTTCGCTACGTTTCGCCGCAGGACGTCCACATCTATTCCATCGACGAGTGCTTCATCGACTGCACGCCCTATCTTCACTTCTACCGGGAGGAAGCCGCCCAGAAAGGCGTCCATCCCGCGCATCTGCTTGCCATGACCATGATCCGGGACGTCTTAAAGACCACCGGCATCACCGCGACCGTGGGGATCGGCACCAATCTGTATTTAGCCAAGATAGCCATGGATATCGTCGCCAAGAAGCGTCCCGCCGACCGGGACGGCGTCCGCATCGCCGAACTGAACGAAGAATCCTACAAATATCTGCTTTGGGACCATAAGCCGCTGACGGATTTCTGGCAGATCGGGCCGGGCACGGCCCGGCGCCTGATGAACGCGCACATGCAGACGATGGGCGAGGTGGCCCGCCGCAGCCTCTGGGACGAGGAGTTCTTCTATAAGACCTTCGGGATCGACGGCGAGATCCTGATCGATCACGCCTGGGGCGTCGAGCCGGTCACGATGCCGGACATCAAGAACTACCGCAGCGACAGGCACAGCCTCTCGTCCGGGCAGGTACTGCCGAGACCCTACCGCTACGGGGAGGCGCGGCTGATCCTCCGCGAGATGATCGACGGCCTCTGCGCGGACCTTTTCCGAAAAGGGCTGATGTCCGGCCTGTTCAGCTGGTGGGTCTCCTACGACCACAAGAGCCTGGAGGCATGTCCTTCGTACGGCGGGCCCGTCCTGCCGGATTTTTACGGGCGGATGCACCCGAAACCGGCGCACGGGACCGTCCGCACGCGGGAAAAGACCAATTCCTTCGCCCTGATCAGCGAGGCGCTGCTGACCTCCTTCGACAAGGGGACGGATCACCGCCTCCTGTTCCGGCGGCTCGGCATCTGCGCGGGAGACACGGAGGCCGACGGCGGCGCCGTGCAGCTCAATCTCTTTCTGGATTACGGGGAACTGGCGAAGGAACGGCAGATTCAGGCGGCGATGGGGGACGTGCGCAGCCGCTACGGGGCGAACGCCGTCTTCAAGGGCTGCGACCTGCTGGAGGGCGCCACCGCGCTGGAGCGGAACCGCCAGATCGGCGGCCATCGGGCCTAAGGCGCCCGAAGCGAAGGAAAGGAGGGCCTTATCATGGCCGGCATCGGCAACGTCCCCCTGCCGGAGGACTTCAAATACCGGGACGTTCTGCTGAAAGGACGCCCGCGGCATGAAAAAACGGATCCGTTCCGGATCCGTCATCCCGTTATGGATACCGGGAAGCGCGCGAAGATCTTCGCACCTTTCGACGCGCTGCGCGGCTTCAGCGCGGTCCTCCTTGAAGCGGAGGCGAAGGAGAACGCGGCGGCTCGGGAAGGCGCCGCACAGGCGCCGGAAACGGAAACTCCCCTATACGAAGAAGGCCCCTGAGACAGTCCCGACACACAAAGAAAAAGCCCCTGAGCAGGGCTCGGGGGCTTTCCGGCTTTTGTTTCCGAACAGAATTACTTTAAGGTGACCTTCGCGCCGACCTTTTCCAGTTCGGCCTTGAAGTGCTCGGCCTCTTCCTTGGTGGCGGCGGGCTTGATCACGCTCGGAGCGGAATCCAGCATGTCCTTGACTTCCTTCAGGCCGGCACCGGTCAGGGAACGCAGAGCCTTCAGAACGTCCATACGCTTCTCACCGACGGTGGTCAGCTCGACGTCGAATTCGGTCTTCTCTTCGACTTCTTCGGCAGGGCCGGCAGCGGCAACCACAACACCGGCAGCGGCGGATACGCCAAACGCCTCTTCGCAGGCCTTTACGAGTTCGTTCAGTTCCAGAACGCTCATTTCCTTTAAAGCTTCGATAAGTTCAGCAGCAGTAATCTTTGCCATGATAATTTTTCCTCCAAAAGTATTTTGTTTGCAGGCGAATTACGCCTCTTTCTGCTCCGCGATCTGCTTTAAGACGCGGGCAAAGTTGCTGATCGGGCTCTTCATGCTGCCGAACAGACGGCCGAGCAGCACTTCGCGGCCGGGAATAAGCGCCACGGCGTTGATCCCCTTCTGATCATAATAGGTTCCATCTACCACACCGGCTTTGAGCTGGATCATCTCGCCCTTCTTGTCGAAGGTGGTGATGATGCGGGCAGGTACAGTGGCGTCCTTCTTCGTGACGGCGATGGCCGTGGGACCGTTCAGGTCGCCGGACAGCGCTTCGAAGGGGGTGCCCTTCATGGCGATATTCAGCAGAGTGTTCTTGTAGACACGGTAGGTGACGTCGTTCGTGCGCAGTTCCTTGCGGAGCTGGGTGTCCTTTTCCACGGTGATGCCGCGGTAGTCCACCAGCACGGCAGCCGTCGCGCCATCCAGCAGTTCGGAAATTTCCTGAACGATGGGTGCCTTCAGTTCTACTTTTGCCATAGACTTTCTACCTCCTTGTAGGTTTATCGCTTCACCTCTGCTATAAGAAATCCCCCGGGCGTGCCGGGGGACATAAAGAGTCTTTCGATCCTTACTTCCTCGGCAGGCGCTTGATGCTTACACGGTTTCCCGTACCTGCTGTCTGCGGCAGTGGTGATACGTTTTGAGTTTTTACCACACTTCCGTGCGGTTGTCAAGCACTTTTCCGCAATTACGCGTTCAGCAGCTTGATGGTGTTGACCTTCACGCCGGGGCCCATGGTGGAAGCCACGGTGACGCTCTTTAAGAACGCGCCCTTCACGGCAGCGGGACGGGCCTTGACGATGGCGCCCACTACGGTGTTGAAGTTGTCCAGCAGGGCTTCTTCGGTGAAGGAGACCTTGCCGATCGGGACGTGGATGATGTTGGCCTTGTCCAGACGGTACTCGATCTTACCGGCTTTGATATCGGCCAGAGCCTTGGTCACGTCCATGGTCACGGTGCCGGCCTTCGGGTTGGGCATTAAGCCCTTCGGGCCCAGGATACGGCCCAGACGGCCGACGACGCCCATCATATCGGGGGTCGCAACGCAGACGTCGAAATCCAGCCAGCCTTCGTTCTGGATCTTCGGGATCAGCTCTTCCGCGCCTACGAAATCCGCGCCGGCGGCACGGGCTTCATCGGCCTTTAAGCCTCTCGCGAACACTAACACGCGGACGGTCTTGCCGGTGCCGTGAGGCAGAACGACGGCGCCGCGGATCTGCTGATCGGCATGACGGCCGTCGCAGCCGGTGCGCAGGTGGACCTCAACGGTCTCATCGAACTTGGCGGCCGCCATCTTCTTGACCTGGGCGATAGCGGCGTCAGCGTCGAAAAGCTGGAAACGGTCGTAGCTCTTAACGGCTTCTTTGTATTTCTTTCCTCTGAACATCGTGCTGCCTCCTTACTCTTCCACTACGATACCCATGCTGCGGGCGGTACCGCAGATCATGCTGGTGGCGGCTTCGATGCTGGCGGCGTTTAAGTCGGGCATCTTCTGCTCCGCGATCGCGCGGGCGTCAGCCATCTTGATGGTAGCGACTTTGTTCTTGTTGGGAGCGCCGGAACCGGACTTGATGCCGGCAGCCTTCTTCAGCAGAACGGGGGCGGGCGGGGTCTTGGTCACGAAGGAGAAGGTTCTGTCCGCGTAAACGGTGATGACGACGGGGATGATGGTGTCGCCCATATTCGCCGTGCGGGCATTGAATTCCTTGGTGAATCCGACGATGTTCACACCGTGCTGACCTAAAGCAGGTCCGACGGGCGGAGCCGGCGTAGCCTTGCCGGCCGGGATCTGCAGCTTGACAAAAGCTGTGATTTTCTTTGCCATTTTTGGTTTCCTCCTGAATGTATTCCGGATCTCTCCGGGGTCGTGGTGTGAGGAGAAGGTCCTCTTCCACTGTGCTTACAGCCGCTTCACCTCGGTGAATGCCAGTTCCACCGGCGTGGGACGGCCGAACATATCAACGTGAATGGTAACGCTCTGTTTGCCTTCGTTGATCGTTTTGATGACGCCCGCGGTGCCTTCCCAGACACCGGAGATGACGGTGACGGTATCCCCGACCTTGAAATCGATCACAAGGTTCTCGTTGTGGATACCCATCCGGTCCACCTCCTCCTGGGACAGGGGGACGGGCTTGCTTCCCGGTCCGACGAAGCCGGTCACGCCGCGGGTGTTCCGCACGACGTACCAGGTGTCGTCGTTCATCACCATGTGGATGATGACGTAGCTGGGAAACATCTTCTTCTGGGTGACCTTCTTGACGCCGTCCTTGACTTCCACCACGTCCTGCATGGGGACAGCCACTTCCAGGATGGTATCCTGGAGCTTACGGTTTTCGATGGTCATCTCGAGGTCGGCCTTTACCTTATTCTCGTAACCGGAATAGGTATGGACGACGTACCATTTTGCTTCTGCTGCCGCTTCTGCCATCGGTCTCTCCTATTTGATAAT
>JAEEGF010281178.1_pt1 | contig 13194 bp, 10 predicted proteins | sample 9134171 | NCBI WGS metagenome assembly JAEEGF01 (sample SAMN16246542, study PRJNA631951) | gut metagenome | biome: gut microbiome; feature: rumen; material: AP-attached | host: Bos | place: Iran: Karaj | collected 2018-10
CAGGAAGCTGAATGCCATATCCACTGAGGAGATTGATGACCATGGAAGCCTCCTCAACGGCCTCTACTTCATCAACAGCCTGAGAGTAATAATATACTCCGACTCTGAGGCCTGCTCCGAGAGCTCCTCTGATGTTGGTCTTGAAAGTAGGATCCTCGACCATAACACCGGTTGAATAGCCTCTGTAGCCGCATCTGATGATGGCAAAATTAACACCGGAATTCTTAACTGCCTTCCAGTCAATGTTGCCGTTGTGCTTGCTGACATCTATTCCTACAGTAGGTGCAGACTTGGCAAGAACGCCATCTGAACCGAATACATACTTAACGTGGTTAATGACCTGCTCGCCGGTAACGTAATTACCGCTGTTGTCAAAAAAGTAGGTCCTGCCGTCGATGGTTGCCCATCCATGATATACCTTGTTGGTATTCTCAACTTTTTTATAGAAGACCTTGTAGCTCTCGTAATCTGCGTAAGTGGCTACTCTGTAGCTGCCATCGGTCTCCATGACATAGAGGGTATTGCCGTCCTTGTCCTTGAGCTCCTGATGGACAACTGTCACGTCAATCACAGCATCCGCATAGCCTTCAGCAGATACAGTAATCTTGCAGGTTCCCTTGCTGACTGCGGTTATGACACCGTCCTCTGAAACCTTGGCGATGTTCTTGTCGCTGGAGCTGAAAGTGAGCTTCAGGCCTGATTCCTTGGCCTTGATCTTCTTGGTCTGTCTCTCGTACAGTGAAAGGCTGGTGATCTCAATAGGCACCACTGCGTCATCGGGCCTCTTGTTAACAGTAATCTCAACCTTGGTATCCTCGTAGCCTTTGGCTGTAACTGTAATTGTGGTGCTTCCTTCGGAAACACCTGTCACATTGCCCTTCTTGTCTACCTTGGCAATGCCATCATTGTCGGAAGCAAACTTGCACTTAAGATCATCAACGGTGCACTTTATCTGGGTTGTCTCCTTGACATACAGTGCTATAACATAGGAATCCAGTGGAATACGGGTAACCTCCACCACATCTTCCTTCTTGGTTACTGTAACGGAGACATAGGCATCCTTGTAGCCCTCAGCGGAAATGGTGATGGTCGCTGTTCCCTCTCCAGCACCGGTGATCATGCCGTTTTCATCAACATATACCACATCAGGATTGCTGGTGGAAAAATATAAAGTAGCATCAGCATTTACTCTGATGGTATCAATCTCACCAACTGCAAGAGTATAGCTTGTCTTGTCGAGGCTCATTTCCTTGGGTTCATCCACCTCAACAGTGCTGTCCTCTCCGGGATAATCAATCACATCACTGGTCTCTTCTTCCTCATTGGTAACTTCCTCAGAGGCATATTCTGAAATAGGGCTCTCGGAGGATCTCCAGAGAGGTCTTACGGTAACCTTGGAGGATCCGCTGGGCTCCGGCACGTCTGCCTTTTTAACTTCCTTATAGGTTACGGTGCCGTCACTGTCCCCGTCCTTGACCCAGCTTTCGCCGTCCCAGTCCACGGTATCGGGAAGCTCAGACTCTGTCTCCTGACCGCCCTTGGCTTCTTCCTTGGCCACGTTGATCTGGGATTCTTTCTTGATCTCGTTCTTGACGTCCACCGCCTTCATCTCTACGGTGTCCTTAACCTTGACGGTGAGAGTCTCAAGGCTCATAACAAAATCCGAATACTCACTGGGAAGCTCCTGGGGTGTTACCTTGTAGGTTCCCGCGGTGAGCTTGGTCTTGTAAATAATGCCGTCCCTGTCATGGTCGTCATAGGAAACAGTGGTTCCGTCAGGATTGACCACCTTGATCTCAAAGGGCACATTGCCAATAAGGCTTCCTGAGTCGGAATCAATAAACTTAACCTTGATATCGCTCTTAATGGAAGTAACGGTGATCTTGACCTGTTTCTCGGTTTTTTCCTCTACCACTTCCTCCGGTTCTTCCTGCTCTTCCTCGCTGATAAGCTCCGCAGCCATCATCTTGGCTCTCTGGGCATCGGCTATGGCTATAAGTCCGCTCTGACCTACAACCTGCACATCCTCCAGGGAGGATCCCACCTCAGCAAATTCCGAGAGCTCATCGTTCTTGTTCATAGCCTTGGAGTAAAGAACAGCCGTTACAATTCCTCCTGTCAAAAGAAGAATCGCAAAAACAGCAGCTATACGTTCAACTGCGGATGAATTCCTCAAAGCATCTCCGATCCAGGCAAAAAAGGCTGCTGCCTTATTTTTCCCGGATCTTCTCTTTACAGGAGGTTCATCCTCATAGTCATTCCCGTAATAATCGTAATTGTCATCGTATTCGTCCCGGTAGCCATCCTCAGGATAGTCCTCATCAGACTCCTCGGGATAGTCATCTTCGTAGTCATCCTCAGGATAATCATCCTCATCATCAAGGTACTCATCCTCGGAAAACTCGTAGTCTCTGTCCGGGACATCCTCTTCTACCGGCGCCTCAGGGGCTGCCACATGCTCTCTGGCTCCGGACTTTTCGTAGTACTCCTCCATTTCCTCCTGGGAGTACTCCTCATCATCTTCCTCGTCGCAGTCCTCTTCTAATTCTTCCTCTTCGAAGTTCTCGTCATCATATTCTTCGTCGTAGTCTTCATCCCGGTCATAGTCTTCGTCGTAATCTTCGTCGTAGTCTTCATCATCCCGGTAATCCATATCATCATCGTAGTACTCTTCCTCAGGAAGGTCTTCACGACGTCTTCTGTTCTGCTTGGCGCCGAACAATTTAATAACCTTTTTCATATACCTCTCCCCAAAAAGCTAGAAAAATAAACATATTCACTAAAAATTTTATCATTTTAACGCTATATCAGCAAATTTCCGATAATCCATCAGCCCAAAGCGTAGAATACAGCTATGCCTGCCAGGATCATGGTCATGCCAATGAGCTTTTTTGCTGTGAATTTCTCCTTGAAAACAAGTCTTGAAAGAAACATAACAATGATATATCCAAGGGGTTCCAAAACCACAACGCCCATATATCCCAGATCTTTATAACAAAAAATAGAGATAACCATGGAAATCACCAGCATCCCGTAGCCACCGATAACCAGTACATTCAGATATTCCCTGATAAAAGAGGGATACTCCTTCTCTGCACTCTTCTTAAGAAGGATCTGTGAGGTGGAGGCAATAAGCTCAGCAAGGATCATAAGAAAGAAAAATATATTCATTCCGCCACCTCACTGTTCATCACCATAACTCCGATAACCACCAGAACTACACCTACCACCTTATAGAGCGTGATGCCGTTGTGGAAAAGAAAGAAATTCCACACCAAAGACCACATCAGTGTCAGGGCCTTGTTGGCATAGGCTATGGACAGCTGAAACTTTTTTATCATCTGCTGCCAGATAAGGGCATAGGCAGCTAAGATAACAAATTCAAGTCCGAAAAAAAGTATGTATTTAATGGATAAAAATGGATGCTCTGAAGCAAGTTTTGCCGCAACAGTTGACAGAGAATATACCACCACCGCGCTCTGAAGCTGCAAAATATCAATGATTCCTAATTTTTTCTTTTTCATAATGATGTTCCTATGTAATTACTTTTTGTATATGGCAGTAACAAAGTGCTCCGCTATGTGCTCGTTACAGGCGGCATTGGTGTGGATATTGTCAAGAAGCCAACCCGAACTGTTATCCTCATGGACTGTACCATAATAGTTGTCAATGAAGGACACACCGGTAACTCCTGAATTATCGATCATAAACTGGCGATAGGTTGTGAGCTTACCGTTTCCAAAATCGTATCTGTCGCCGCTTACAAGAGCTCCTGTAGAATCATAGGCATAGCACATTGTAAAGGACATGCACACGATCCTGATAAAAGGATACTTCTCCTGAATCCTCTTTATACCATAGTTAAGGGCGCCGCTGTAGGTGACAGGATCCTGATCGTTATCTGGATTCATGCCGATCCTGAGCTTAAGATAATCCTGGGCATCATAGTAGATAACCAAAGTGTCCACAGTATTAAAGTCTATATCCTTAAGCCTTCTTGCGTGGTCCTCATAGGTGTAATCAGAAAAGCTCCTTGCGTTATCAATCAGCTGATCAATGTTTTCATCAGCGATGCAGTCCGCCACATTCTTAAAGCTGTAGAGGTCAGCAGGATAATCCTCGGAGTATTCAGCGTTTTTAAGGGCCACCGTAGTATCCGGAAAACCGCAGTTATAGCAGGTTGCTCCGAGCTTTTTCTCTATCTGCCCCACAACACCGGACTCCTTCTGATCGTAGGTAATGGAGTCGTTTCCAAGGAAAAGAATGGTCTCAACTCCGTCGTCCTCATGTCCGGCCTTTTTATCCTCCGGAAGGACAAAGATCTGATCCTCTATTTCAACCTCCGCATCAACTCCCGTGACACCCTCTGTCTCCACGGTTCCTCTGTTCCACTTGATCAGCTTGTAAGCAGAAAAACCGATGACCAAAGCGATCACCGCCAGCACAGCGATATGGACCCACATGGGTATTTCAGAAATAGAACCTTCTCTTTCAACCTTGTTATTCTTACTCATAGCATTTTTCCTTCCTGTTATTTTTTATTTACCAGTCTTTTGAAAAAAGAGAGTCATAATCAAAGTTCTCAATGATGAGCTTCATCTTGTCAAGCTCACTTTTCATCTCTTCGGGTGAATGGATCTCGTACTCACCGCTCTTAAAGCATTCTACCATAAATCTGTTTATCTCCGGTTTGTAATGGGAGTAGTCCGCGTAGTTATTGAGGTCTGTGACTTCCTCCATGGTCTGGAAATAAAACAGGTGAACATTGTCATATTCAAGGAGCCTTTCCGCAATGTACTGGTACTGGGCAAAGGTGGCGTCATAGGAATTCTCCTGCATAACGTTGTGCCAGTAGAGAATACTGTAGGGCGGGTAAAAAACATAAAACTCCGTGTCAGGATTATCCTCAATAAAGGGCAGGATATTGACCTCGAGATTCTCTTTGGTCCTGGGATAAACCATGTCCCAGGTCACAACCTCAGGATTCTTCTCCGGCTCCTCGTAGGTGTGCATGACCCACTGAATGTTGTAGTATTCCGGGGTCCACCAGCTGAAATATATCTCCGACAGATCAGAGCCCTTTTTCTGGATAAGGGGTCTCATAATGTACTGCAAAAGAACGTCCTTATTAAGTACATACTTCACATCATTCAGCACGTTGTCATCATAGAGATATTCCGGCAGAGGGTACTTGGTGGTATCCGTCTCCGCAGTCATGGTGGGCACGTCCATGGCAAGGAACACCGCCTTCACATCGCTGTTTTTCCTGGCGTAGGTGCTCCTGTCAAAAACGATGGAAAGGATGTTGTAATCATCCCTGGGGTAAGCGCCGCTGTAACTGAGCTTCCTGGTGTCCAGCCCCATTATTTCCGCAAAATCATCCGTGTCAAAATTCACGGTCATGGAGGAACCGATAATGCAGGAATCATACTTCATGTTGGTGGCCATGCCCGGGTTCTGGCTCAGCTGATTATCCACGATATAGGGGAAGCCGGGAAGGGGCTCATGATAGTGGAAAAAAGGATCCACGTAGACCACCAGGGCTATGCATCCCGCAAAGAACAGCAGCATCAGCACCAGAAGGCCGATAAAGCACCTTTTTCCTATGGAGTTTTTATCTTTGTTCTCCGTCATAGTGTCCTTTCAGATCAGAAATTCATATATAAAAAGGTGCTGACTCCGGCGAAGCTCACAATGCTCCAGGCAAGGAGCACAAAGGTTACCAGAGTGCTGCAGATACCGATCCTGCAGCTTTTCACCTTTCTGATGGCATTTTCATTGAAAAATATTATTATAACCGCAGCGATCAAAAATCCCCAGAGGCACACATCCCAGGCAAAGCTCAGCTTCATTACGGGTGTCACCTTAAGGATGTACCAGATCTCATCCAGCTGGAAGCAGGAGGAAAAGCCTGCCGGTAATGCCTTTTTTCCGCCGGTGATCATTCTGGCAAAAAGCTTAAGGGCATCACTTACGGTGTTCGCCCTGAAAAATACCCAGGCCGCCGTAACGTATGCAAAGGTCAAAACAGTCTTAACCGTTCTGGCAAAAATATTTCCTGTCTCAATGTTTTTCCTGTTACCCATAAGCATTCTGGTGATGACATAGAGCACGCCGTGCATGGCTCCCCAGACAATAAAGGTAAAGCCGTTTCCGTGCCACAGTCCGCTTATAAGGAACACTATCATAAGATTCAAGTAGGTTCTGGCTGTTCCCTTCCTGTTTCCTCCAAGAGGGATGTAAATATATCTTGTAAAAAAGCCTGTGAGGGTGATGTGCCAGCGCTTCCAGAAATCCACGATGTTAACTGCCCTGTAGGGTGAGTCAAAATTAAGAGGAAGCTCCATTCCCATCATCATGCACACAGCGGCAGCCACGTCGCAGTAGCCGCTAAAGTCAAAGTAAAGCTGGAAGGAATAGAACACGGCTGTAAGAACCGCTTCCAGACTTCCAAGGCTCTCCAGTGAGGAATAGCCAAAATCCACCGCTGCTCCGAAGGTATCCGCAAGGATAACCTTTTTGAAAAGACCGACAGAAAATAAAAGCAGGGCTTTCATAAGCATGTCCCAATCAAGGACGCCTTCGAATGAGGCTCTTTTTTCCCTCTGAAAATCCTCGAATCTCATAAGAGGTCCCTGAAGGAGCTTTGGGAAAAACAGTATGTACAAAAGATAGTCCGTTATCTCATCTTCACTTTTTTCTCTGTAGGAGTCCACCAGGTATGAAATCTGGTTAAAGGTATAAAAGCTGATGGCCACCGGGAAGAATACTCCCGCAAACTTAAAGAAAAGCAAGGCTACGCAGTTACCGGCAATACCGGCAAAAAGCAGGACTTTTTTCACCTTATCCGCTGTGCACTTCCTGATAAGCAGCAGGATAACAAGGTTAAAAAGAATGCTTGCCCCAAGAACAATAAGGTTCCTCAGGCCAAAAAGGGCATAAAAAATAAGAGAACCAGCCAGGCAGTAGCAGGTAAGGACCTTATCTGCTGCCGGCTTCTCTCTGAGTGCTTTTCTTATTATGAAAAATCCCGCCATAAACAGCGGCAAAAACAGTAGTGCAAATTCGTAAGAGTTAAAAAGCATAAAAGACTTCCCCTGTGATCAAACCCAGAATTTCTCCACGGGTTCTTTCATATCTGAATCAGTCAGCTTGGAAAAAGCCTGCTGATCCTGTAAAAGAAGGTGATAAATGTGTACAGCATAATTGATATCATGAATAGAAACGCCGATATTGTAGGCCAGTATTCTCTCGCTGTCAGACTCTCTGCCCGGAGCCCTCTTGGAGATAACATCGCAGACCTCTGCAAAGCTTTTAAACCTTGAAAAGTTCTTAAAGTCTTTTACATGATCTGTATCGTCAGCATACACCTTATCAAAGAAAAGGTCGCAGTTCGTAAAGCCTCGTGTATGGATAGGAACCACCAATACGCCCTCATCGAACCAGTCATCCTGCGCTATGTCATCTTCAAAATAGGTAGCACCGGAAACCACTACCTCTGAGCCCTTGATGCACTCCTCTATAGAATCAACGATCCTGAACTCTATATTATCAAAGTCTTTGAACCTCTCGGCAAAATCCTCTGCCTGGTCCTTGTAGCGAAGAAGCTTTACCACAAGCTTTCTGTCTGTGATCATGGATGCAAGTATCAGCATGGTAGTCCTTGATACGTTACCAAGGCCGATAAATCCAAGGGTGGTAAAATTCTTTTTTGCAAAAGTAAGAATTGAATTAACCGCCACTGCGCCTGTTCTGTAGGCTGTTATCCAGTTGCCGTCCATAAGGGAAAGAAACTCGCCGGTTTTTGCGTCAAACAAAAGAATCTTACTGTCGAGGGAAGGCCTTCTTTCAGGATATCTGGTCACAACCTTGACCCCGCCCATCTTACCGTAGGGAGTATCTATTATACTGGGCATGACATTGCAAAAAACATTGCCGGGAAGATTCATATGAGTCTTGGCAGGAAGAAAAGCTGCGGCTTTATCAGCGATCATCCTCTCTGTCCATTCATAACAGACCCTTGGGGAAATCTTCAAATTTGCAATATCTTCAAATCCAACTATTTTCATAGATCAGTTTCCTATTTCTTCCTTAAGCGCAGCAAGCAGAATATCGTTATCCTCAGTGTTTCTTACCGCCAGGCGAAGGTAATTGTGTCCATTGGTCTTGGTGGTCAGTTCCTTGATAAGAAGGTTATGCTTTATAAGGAGCTTTTTAAGAAGCTCTTTAGGTGAAATATCATCATCCAGCTGTACCATTACAAAGTTGGCCTGTGAAGGGATCACCCTGATCTTGTTTATTTTTGAAAGCTGCTCTTCAAATCGCTTTCTCTCATCCCTGAACTTCTTTAAAGCCTCTGCATAGTCCTTCTTGTACTTTTCTTCAATCTGCATATAAAACTCACCAAAGGAGTTGATATTCCAGATTGCCACATCCTTTTTCATGGATGCTATAACCCTGATATCTCCGGATGCCAGAACCCCGAGCCTAAGTCCCGGAACGCCATAGGACTTGGAGATACTCTTCATCACAAAAAGATGCGGGTTTTCCGAAAGAATACTCTGCTCAATAAGGGTGTTGTCCGGCTCGTCTGAAAAATCCGCAAAGGATTCATCAATGACAAGCTTTATGTTCTTTTCTCCTGCCCAGGAAATAAGGCGAAGAAGATCTTTTTTAGGTATATAATTGCCGCTTGGGTTATCCGGGTTAACTACCACAAGGTTCTTAATATCCTTGTCTGCGAAAAAGCTCATAATGTCATCACAGGTATAGGAATAATCCTTGTTTTCCGGCACAAAATTAACAGAAGAGTCAGTGTCATAGCGGTTTGGATACTCATCAAAGGTAGGACGGATAAATCCTGTTTTTCCCTCAAAGTTCTCCATAAGGCTCTTGATCAGCTCCGCGGCGCCGTTGCCCACAAGTATATTCTCAGTGTGGACGCCGAAATTCTTGGCCGCCAGAAGGCTGTTCACACGCATTCCCGAAGGGTACTGTGTCAAAAGAGTATCGAAATTTGCCCTGATCTCATCCTTCATCTTCTCCGGAGGATAATATGGGTTTACCAGGTAGCAGAAATCCAAAAGCTTAGGGTATCTCCAGTATCCGCCATAGCGTCCCTGAAGAAGTCTTACCTTTTCGTCTTCATCGGGAGTGAAGATCGACTCTGCGATATCCAGGTCCTGAATATCGTCAATCTCATACCACCTCTGGCCATCAAGTCTCTTAGCCCTGATCTCGGGATTATCCAGCATAGTTATAACTCTGAGCACCTGTTCGTAATACTCGTTCTGACCCAGAGCAGCCTGATATGCCGAAAGGAACGGTACATAGTGGGTCTGTGAAAAGTGCCTGCTGAATTTATATATATTTACAGTTTTGTAGTAATCCTTTATCTCGTTAAATTTGAATTTTTTACCGGGAATAAACGCCTCGATGCTGTCATCCTCAGAGAGTTTGACACAGGTTCCGTCCATCCAGGCTTCATACTTGTCAACAAGGGCCAGGGTCGGCCTTGGATCCTCTATAAGAGCATCAAGAACACTGTCCTCAAATATAAGATCCGATTCAAAAAGAAGTGTATCCTCTTCCAGAAGATAGTCCCCTGCCAGGGACAATGAATATATATTGTTGGTCCTGTCATAGATGGGATTATCGATATACTCAATAGGTGTCTTTATTCCCAGTGTTCCGATATAGTCAATAAGTTTCCTGCCCTCATAGCCAACAACAATGACTATTCTGGACAAGTTCTTTTTTTCAAGCTGGCCAAGCATTCTCTCTATCAGAGATACTCCGTTGACCTTTACCATACATTTTGTATTATTCTGGGTGAGTTCTTTTAATCTCTTACCCATTCCGGCTGCCAGAATTATTGCCTGCATTATTCGTTTTCCTCAAAGTGTACTATTCCCATCTTTTTGGGTGTCATATAGTCTCCGTAGACAAGCCTAAGCTCTCTGTCATAATCTTTGGGACAGGGGAACTTGTCTTTTTCCAGAAGGACCATGGTGGCTTCCTCGTAGGTATCAAAGTCGTACAGTGCCTGAATTCCAAAGGCAAAATTACTTGTGAACCTGCAAGGGGTCTTAACATTTTCGTATTTTCTCTGCTGCCTGTCATACATTCCGATAAGCTTTTCCAGGGAAAAAAGTCTGCCTATCAGGCCGATAAAAAATATTCCAAGCTTCTGAGGGCCTTTATAATCGCTATAATCTATTCTTTCCCTCTTGGAAATGCTAAGGGCATGTATCACCTTCAGCTTAAAATACATTTTCTTAAGGGCCTTGCCATCCGGTATGCGGTCCACAAGAAAAACGTCCACAGCAGGGTGATTCTGAAGGCTTCCTGTCTCTTTCAGAATATACTGCGTGTTAATTATTCTTGGAACGAAATCAAAGAAATAAGGCTTGTTATCTATTGGCTCTGTGAACTTATAGGGCGCCTTAAGGTTTGCTTTCATGGCACTTTTAAAGCGCTCATAATCTTCTCTCATAACCTTTATGTCTATGTCATCATCCCAGGGGATAAAGGCATTGTCTCTTACGGCGCCGATTTCTGTGCCAAAAGCAAGAAAATACCGGATGTCGTTCTCTTTACAGATCCTGTCAACCTCCAGCAACATGTCATAAAGAATATTGTGAAGCTCGGTTATCGATTCTGCTTTTTTCATATAAATCTTCCATCAATTCTCTAATATTTCCGGATCCGCATAGATTATGTACTTGCCCACGGTGCCATACACCTTAAGGCCAAGCTCTGTGAGATCCTTATCGATTTTCCTGTCATTTGCCAGAATGATATAGCTGCACTTGGTCTCCCTTGTGGCTGCAAGAAGATCCTCTGAGACTATAGTCTCAGGCTTCTCCATGACCTCGTATACCGGATTATAGTAGTCCCACTGAGGAACCACCATATCACGGCCGTAGGGCATAAGTATGTTTGTGTCATACTGTCTTACAAAATGCACCAGATCCGAAGGGAAAGCAGCTCTTACTCTGGGCTGGCCTTTATCGGGCTTGATCCTGTCGCAGATTTCTATTACATCATTGGGGATGTGATAAAGGTTCTCTGCCACAGATACATACTGATTAAGATAAACCAGGGAGCCGGTGCAGGCGATAAAGGCAAGGATCACCACAAGAGCGATTCTTGCAATAGCTTTTTTCTTAAAAGACACAATGAGCTTGCAGGCGGCATAACCGGTGACCACATACATGGGAATCAGCCACAGAACTCTGTAGTAGGTATCGCCATCCTTATTAACGGTGGCCACATATATTATTTTGGTCACAGGCACGAGAAATCCCCCAATGATAACAAGAGGGATTATGCCCAGCATGATCTTCTTTTTAATATTTTCTTCTTTTATGGCCAGGTACAGAGCCGATGCAAGAAAAAGTATGATCAGCGCCCAATTTCCGCCATAGAGTTTAAGGGCCACCCAGCATTCCATAAATATTCCGTACATATCATACCCCCCTTACGTATACATAAACCAGCAGGTACAACGCACTTGGTATCATGCTTACAAAGGCTCCCAACAAAACCGTCCATTTTCTCTTAAAGAACAGAAGCACCAGGGTATATAATACCACAAGGCCCCCTCCGAAAATGATGCCCATGGAGCTGCAGATTCCTGACAGCATATTGATAAGTGCCAGAATAAACCAGGGTGCAATCTTCTGGGTCATTGTGAGATGGACATTGGCCACTGTTTCCCTGACATCCTCCAAAAGCCACAAAAAGATCCAGAGCATAAGAGGGAAAACCAGGTTGGAAACAAGAGCCTTGCCCTGCCAGGTTCTCATCAGGAAGAAGGTGGCGGGGGTGTAATGGGACACATTTCCAAAAATCATAAGGAAGGATACCACGATCATAAATACCGGGATTACCTCCTGTCTTCTTCTGAACAGGATCCTTCCGATCTCTACATAAACAAGATAAACAAAGGGAATCATCAAAAGAGGAATAATGCTGTGGGATACAATGGTTGAATGGATCCCGCTGCCCTTTGCCACAAAGGCTATCCACATGGTGATAACTGCAAAACAATGCCTTACATCCAGACTGGTGGAACCTCCGGTGTAAGGAAGAATTGTATTCATTACATCCGCCTGCTGTGCCAGCAGTGACTCCACAACATAGTAGGCATCGTCGCCGTCAAAGCTTGACATGACAACCGCCAGAACCATCTGAACAGCAAGGAGCAGGAAGAATATTCCCCAATAGATCTTGGCTTCCAGTGAATAGTCCATCTTAAGACCCTTGGGGTCAGACCTGGGGCTTAACAGCTCATGGGCTCCGGCATGGGTCTCTCCGGGAAAAACAGAAAGAAAGCTCAGCCCGTCGTTTTTAAGAACATGTATAAGCATTATAAGTCCCATGGCTGCCAGAACCATGGAAGCTATGGAAAAGTATCTGTAGCAGTATCCAAAAGCTCCGTAGGTGATCCTGATCATACAGGGAATCGCTATGATCTCAAAGAGCCCGAAATACACAAGATAGCCAAGGATAAAGGTGATTCCCAGGGTCCTGCGGAAAATAGGCAGTATGCCGTTTAGGAGAATTCCTATCAGCATGGGGACTATCAAAAGCCAGAAAAATATCAGCATGGGTCGGTGTCCTCTCAATTATTTTGACATAACAAGCTTAAGGTGTTCCTGAAGGATGCCGATTCCTGTGGTGTTCTCGCCACCTCTTGGAATAATGATATCGGCATACTTCTTACTGGGTTCTACAAATTGCTCGTGCATGGGCTTAACAGTCTCTCTGTACTGCATAAGGATGGAGTCGATGGATCTTGCTCTCTCCACCATGTCACGTCTGATTCTTCTCATGAGTCTCTCATCGGCATCAGTCTCAACGAAGACCTTGATGTCCATAAGGTCTCTGAGCTCTTTATTCTCAAGGATAAGGATACCCTCAACGATGATGACCTTCTTGGGAACCACATGTACTGTGGCATCTGACCTGTTGTGGATGGTGTAATCGTAAACAGGCATGTCGATCGCCTGATTGTTCTTGAGCTTCTTGATGTCCTCGATCATAAGATCGGTGTCAAAAGAGGCGGGATGGTCATAGTTAAGTCTTGATCTGTCCTCATAGGAAAGGTCATCATGAGCCTTGTAATAGGAGTCGTGGTTGATAACAACAATGTCATCACCGAAATTCTCCTTGATCTTACGTACTATT
>JAEEGF011862001.1_pt1 | contig 13193 bp, 8 predicted proteins | sample 9134171 | NCBI WGS metagenome assembly JAEEGF01 (sample SAMN16246542, study PRJNA631951) | gut metagenome | biome: gut microbiome; feature: rumen; material: AP-attached | host: Bos | place: Iran: Karaj | collected 2018-10
ACAATCACGCTATCAAAGCCTTAAGTGTTGATGAAGCGGGTAATGTTGTTTTCGCTGTGTACGGCTACATGAATCGCGGCACTTACGAGGGACATGTGGGAGTCACACTTTATCAGTTCAACGGTGTTACCAATGAAGTGGAAGAAGAATTCTTTATTTCTTCGGACAAATCCGCTGACATAGTAATGCGCGACCTGCAGGAATTGTGCTATTTAAGCCGCGAGGGTATTTTTTACCTGATGCTTGACAAATCAATTTACGCAATAGATGTAGAAAATAAGACTACTGAGATTCTGGTGGAGAATCTCGAGGAGGACAAATACACCGTTTGCTCCAACTCATCCATGATGGTCTGGCAGGAAGGGACCGATGTTAACGCTTCCGAAAGCCTTAAGCTTATGAACCTCAACACCAAACAAATATCCACCATTAAAGCTCCGAACGGTCAGTACATTAAGCCCATTGCTTTTTCCGGCGAGGATTTTGTATACGGACTTGCGTACAAAGAAGACGTTTACGAGGACAATACCGGCAGAATCACCTTCCCCATGTACACCGTCAAGATTCAGAGCAAATTCGGCGAAAACCTTAAGCAGTACAAAGAAGACGGAGTCTATGTAACAGGCGGCTCTGTCAAAGACAGCCTCATAACTCTTACCAGAGTGCGCAAATCCGACAAGGACAACATAAGTTACGTGGGAATCAGCAACGAAGTCCTTACCAACAATCAAAAGAAGGAAGACCTTCAGAATAAAATAGATATATTTACCTATTCCAATTACGAAAATGTAGTGCGAATCATTCTCAAAAAGGACGCGGGCTCAAAAATAGTGAAAGTTGTGCCCAGAGAAGTAATCTATGAAGGCACAAGAGAACTTGAGATGAAGCGGGCGGTTTCAACCCACGACTATTACTATGTTTATTACAAGGGTCACCTTCAGGATATATACACCAACCCGGCCAATGCGGTCTCGGATGCAGACAAAAATTACGGTACAGTCCTAAACGGCAGCGGACGTTACGTTTGGTACAGAGCCAACAGAGAGCAAAGAAACCAGATAATGGACTTAAGCGTAAACGTTTCTTCCGAAGAAAACAGGAGTCCGCTTGCTTTCTGCCTTGATAAGATGCTGGAATATGAAGGAGTGGTAAGAAACTCCGAATATATGCTGGCACGGGGTAACTCCGTTCTTTCGATATTAAGAGACAGCCTTGAAAAAGCAGAAGTTCTTGACCTTACGGGATGCAGTCTTGACAGTATTTTGTACTATGTAAACAGGGATATACCCGTACTTGCCCTTGCGGGGGATAAGGCCTACCTTGTCATCGGATTTAACGGAATAGCCGTAGTGGTATTGGAACCGGAAAAGGGCTGGTACAAAATCGGTATGAACGAAGCTGTAAGTTTATTTGACTCAACAGGCAATCGATTTATAACATATGTGCCTTTAAAACAGGAATAGTTTCTTTTGTGTATAATTTCTCGTTTATTTGAATCTGTATAATGGAGTTTAGTAATATATCAAACATTATATGGAGGGATATATGAGAAAAATAGGCTCAAAAATACTATTGCTTGTAGCGGTATTATTCATTGCATTTGCGTGCAATGTAGCTGTTACATTCCATGCGCTGGGCGGAGTTAAAACTACCGGTCAGCTGATGAGTGACAAGATTATTCCTGCGGAATATGCAGCCGCTCAGATCGGTAAGAATATCGAGGTTTGTAACTTAAATGTAAACCTTTTGACGCTGATTCCAGATCCGGATCCCGGATTGATTGGTAACCTTAGCGCCGGTTTCGATGCATCCATGTCTATGGTTGACCAGTACAGAGGCGAACTGGCTAAACTGGTTCCGGCCATCAACAATAAGGACCTTACGGAAGCGTATAATACCTATGAAGGGTTCCTGGCTACAGCATCCGGAATGCTTAATTCGGCAATGGGAAGTGCTCTTGCAGGAGACTTTCAAACAGCCAATGAAATGCTTGGTGCGGACTTCATGGGACTTGTAATAGGTGTAGGTGAACCTGCAAGTGACGCATTCTACGCTGCTTTGGATGCATCCAATAAATCAGCGGCAAAGACCTTTGCCGGAGTTATCGGAAATATCCAGAAGATGTCAATTCTTCTTTCTGCAGTATTTATAGTTACACTTATTGTAGGTATTCTTGTTATTGCCCGCACAGTCAGCAATCCTGCAAATCGTGCCAGCAAGCAGCTTGAAGGCATTATCAATGACATCAAGCAGGATAAGGGTGACCTTACAGCCCGTCTTGATGTAACCACCAAAGACGAAATCGGTGTTCTTTCAGGCGGTATCAATGAGTTTATTGAAAACCTCCAGAACATCATGAAGAAGATCGGTGAAGAGTCTGAAAAGATGCAGACTTCCATCGAAACCATGAACAGAAACGTATCAAGTTCGGATGACGATATTACAGGTCTTTCTGCAGTTATGGAAGAGCTTTCGGCCAGCATGATCGAAGCTACCAACATGATTCATCAGGTAGACGAAGGTATTGAAGAAGTTAACGAATCCGTTTCCAACATGAATGATGAAACAGATCGCGGAAGCAACCTTGTTCTTGAGATTAAGGGCAGAGCCAATACCGTTAAGAACGATGCTATTACACGTAAAGACAAAATCCTTAAGATTGTTGATACACGTAAGGCAGAACTTGAAACAGCTATCGAAGAAAGTAAGAAGGTTAACGAGATTAACGGTCTTACCGGAGATATCCTTGATATAGCAAGCCAGACCAACCTCCTTGCACTTAATGCAAGTATAGAGGCTGCAAGAGCCGGTGAAGCCGGAAAGGGATTTGCGGTTGTTGCTGAAGAAATCAGTTCCCTTGCTGAGAACAGCAGACAGACAGCCGGAAATATTCAGGCAATCAGCCAGAACGTTACAGGTGCGGTTAAGGATCTTTCGGATAACGCACTTCAGGTTCTTGATTTTATCAATACAACAGTTCTTTCCGACTATGACTCATTTGTAGAGATAGGTGAGAAGTACGGAAATACAGCTACTATTATTGATGGTATTCTTAGCAAGTTTAGTGCCAAGGCTGATAATCTCAATAATATCATGGCTGAGATGGCATCCTCTGTAACATCAATCAGTGAATCGGTTAAGGAGAGTACAGTTGCCATCAATACATCAGCATCTAACTCAACCGAGATCGTAGGTGAGATGCAGGGAATCGGAGAAGCTATGGATAATAACAATCGTGTTACCAACCAGCTTTCCAACAGCACAAAGCAGTTTGTTAATCTGTAATCTGTTATATAATATACGGAGAATTAAGAGCATGACTAACGATACGAGTCATGCTCTTTCTGCTGTTTGAATAATGGATTACAATACTGGTATTTTATAATTATACAAAACTGCATATTTATATGATACCAGCGTGGCGTTATCATTAGAGGGTATTACAGAAGAAAATATGCAGACAAGAGAGGATACATAATGAGAGTAGCAGCAATCAACGATCTTTCCGGCTTGGGAAGATGCTCACTTGCGGTTGATCTGTCGGTTTTTCCTGCAATGGGGATTGAAACATGTGCGGTGCCGACTGCAGTGTTGAGCGGTCAGACAGGCTTTGGATCATATTACTGCAAAGATCTTACGGGGGTTATTTCGGAATACACAGCAAAATATAAGGAACAGAATATTTATTTCGACGGCATTATAACCGGGTTTATGCTAAGTGAAACACAAGCGGAAAATTCGCTTGAATTCATAAAAACATTTAAGACAGAGGATACGCTTATTCTTGTCGATCCTGTGCTTGGCGATGATGGAAAGGGATATGTGAATTTCTCGGACGGGCTTCTTGGCGTAATGAAAAAAATGGTGAAAGAAGCCGATATCATCACTCCCAATATGACGGAATTATGCCTCCTTGCAGATATCGATCCCGAAAAACCACGTGAGTTTGAAGGAAAAGAACTTATAGATTTTGTTATTGAAGCCGGAAAAAGAGTTCGTGGAAACAGTAAGCAGATAATTGCTGTTACAGGGATTCCTTTAAAAGAAGAACATGAAGTAGGAAATCTTGTGATCACAGATTTGGAGAATGTTCTTATTAAGGCTCACACAAACGGAGTACATTATTCGGGAACGGGAGATCTTTTTGCGGCAGTTCTTTTAGGAGGACTTCTTAATGGCAAAGATATTGCATCAGTAACAAAGCTTGCGGGAGATTTTATACGTGCTTCCGTTGAGGAGACGGAGAAAATCGGAAGTTCCGGAAATGATGGAATTGCTTTTGAGAGAAATCTCGGAATGCTTATATCATGATAAATAAAAACGGTGTAAGGAGATGTTGTTGTCTCTTTACACCGTATTTTTGTCTTATTTGCAAAACAAGTCATTTATTGGTTTGATCAAGGATTTTCATGGTATTTGTCATAGATTTCCGTGAGATAGGTCTTTACGATCTGGATGTTAGACATCTTGCGAAGATCCAGATTTCCCATGAGAACAGCAATCTCATCGGCGAGTAAAAGCATGTTGTAGATTGTAAGCTTGAACTCATCTCTTGTAAGTTCGTCTATGTTTATTTCCATGAGAGGAGCGCCGAGCTTAAGAGTTACGTTTTCATCGGCAATTCCTGTTAACATGATTCTTGTAGTCGGATCAAAATTTACATATAAAAGAAGCTTTTCTTTTTCGTGTTTTTTGAGAGTGATAGCGGTCTGATGTGAAGCTTCCATCCATTCATAAAGATCGGTTTCATCGGGGTTCATAAGATACTTAGTGAGTTCTTCCTTATGCTTTTCAATGTATTGCATGTATTTGCCGGCGTTAGGACCTGTGTATGCAAGCTCTACTTTAACCCCGTTGTCTGTTCTGACAAGTCTGCACTTCTCGGCAACCTCTTTGAGTTTCAATGTTGTTTCTGTGGCGCCGACCATCTTGAAAGTGCCTGTTTCTAACTCCTGTTTAAATTCCATTTTTATCTCCTTTACGCAAAACTACAATAACGTAAGTATAGCATATGGGTTTAGAAAATGGTATACTTATAAGAGTTTTGTATAAGTCAAGGGGAAGATATGGCACAGAGTAATAATGGTAGAAAACAGACAAGAAAGACCGCTTCAAGGAGTTCGGGTCAAAGATACTCCAGAACAAGCGCTTCTGCCAAAAAAGCGGAGGAGATTGATTATTCATTAAGAAGCGAACTTGTGGTTATTGCAATGGTCGCTTTGACAATTTTCCTTTTTTTATGTAATTTTGGCGTTTGTGGGGAGTTTGGCAGTGCATTAAGCGGAATATTATTTGGCTTTTTCGGCTTTACGGCGTATTTTGCACCACTTGTGGCATTGGGCGCTGTTCTTATTTCTGTTGCGAACTACGGTTCAAGTGCTGCACAACGCAAGGTTGTTTCCGGAATTGTCCTGTTCTTTTTGGTTGGGATCATTGCGGAACTTATTACGAAGAGGCCTCAGCAGGCGCAGAATTATGACGTGGCATTTATATTTAATTCTGCCAAAGAGGGAAGAGACGGCGGAGGATTTTTTGCAGGTTCTCTTGCTTATGCATTTTATAAACATTTATCATTTGCGGGAACAGCTCTTTTGCTCCTTCTGATAGGAATTATCAGCATCGTGATATTTACCGAGCAGTCATTTGTCGGCGGTATCAGGAACGGAAGCAGAAAACTTATCGAGAAAACAAGAGAAGACGCCGCAAATTACAGAGAATACGCCGAGCGCAGGCGTGAGATGGTCGAGAAGCGAAGAGCTGAGATACAGGAAGAAAAGCGACTTGCCATTGAACAAAAAGAAGATGCCAAGATTTTGAGGATGGAGAAGAACGTCCGCGGAGTCATGCTTGATACGAATATCACCAAAGAGGATGTCGAGGAAGAGAAGCCCGATAATATCCATATTTACGGTGGTAGCGAAGAAAAGCCCGGAAATGTCTTTATACCGGATGAGGAAGAGTTTCATGATGATATTCACGAGATTGTTCTTAATAAGCGTGACATAAAGACTGATGTAGAGCCGGACGGACAAAGAGTCCTTGTGACAGAACCGAGAATCCACAGTATGGATTTTGGTTCAAAAGAAGAGGAAGCAATTCCTTTGCCTGATAACAGCGTGAAGCTTGTAGCAAAGGTAGCTCCCGTTGAAACTCCGGATGATATTCTTCCGGATGTTCCGATACATGCGGAAAATATTGGAAACGGCATGAACGGCGAATATGCAATACATGCTCAGGATCATATTTCAAGGTCTCCCGGTGCTTCGTCCAAGATCACATCGACTGCAGAGGCTACACATGTTCCGTCAGGTCCCGGTCCTCATACCGTAAATGTCGGAATGGAAAAAGAGATTGAAGCGCACAAACGTGCTATCAACAAGAAATATGTATTCCCGCCCGTAAGTCTTTTGGAAAAGGGAGTTAAGAATAAGAACCTTGAGACGGCAAGGCAGCTCAAGGAGACAGCGCTTAAATTGCAGGAAACTCTTAAGACTTTCGGCGTAAACGTAACTGTTACTGATATAAGCCAGGGGCCTTCCGTTACGAGATTTGAGCTTCAGCCCGAAGCGGGAGTCAGAGTAAATAAGATTGTCGGACTTGCCGATGATATCAAGATGAATCTTGCGGCCAGAGACATTCGTATAGAAGCGCCTATTCCCGGAAAGGCTGCTGTCGGAATTGAAGTTCCGAATAAAGAAAACCAGGCTGTTGCGCTCAGAGACCTCTTTGAATCAAGAGAATTTAAAGAGTTTTCTTCTAAGCTCGCCTTTGCTGTCGGTAAAGACATAGCAGGAAAAACGGTAGTAACGGATATTTCCAAGATGCCGCACCTTCTTATCGCCGGTGCTACGGGATCGGGTAAGTCCGTTTGTATAAATACAATTATAATGAGCCTTATTTATAAGGCCAAACCTGAAGAAGTTCAGATGATCATGATCGATCCCAAGATCGTTGAACTTAGTGTTTACAACGGAATTCCACATCTTATGATTCCTGTTGTGACAGATCCCAAAAAAGCTGCTGCAGCGCTTAACTGGGCGGTTGCAGAGATGACAAACAGATACAAGAAGTTTGCAGAAGCCGGTGTTCGTGATCTTAAGGGATACAATAAATCCGTTGAGCAGAGCGCAGATCCGGACAAGCAAGTGCTTCCACAGCTCGTCGTAATTGTAGATGAGCTTGCGGACCTTATGATGGTCTCAGCAAATGAAGTCGAGGATGCAATCTGTCGTCTTACACAGCTTGCGAGAGCAGCGGGTATTCACCTTATCATAGCAACTCAGAGACCTTCGGTTGATGTCATCACAGGTCTAATTAAGGCAAATATGCCTAGCCGAGTTGCGTTTGCGGTATCAAGTGGTGTTGATTCAAGAACGATTCTTGATATTACAGGTGCTGAGAAACTTCTTGGAAAGGGTGACATGCTCTTTTATCCTCAGGGATATACGAAGCCTGCGCGAATGCAGGGCGCATTTGTATCAGACAAGGAAGTACAGGCAGTTACTGATTTCTTGAGAAATCAGGGAATAGAATCATCTTACGGAGAAGAAATCGAACAGCAGATTCAGAACATTCAGAGCCAGGGCGGAGGTGGTGGCACCGCAAGTTCAGGCGACGGAGCTTCTTCCAGAGATGAGTATTTCGTACAGGCCGGTGAGATGATCATTGACAAAGAGAAAGCATCCATCGGAATGTTGCAGAGAGTGTTTAAGATTGGGTTTAACAGAGCGGCCAGAATAATGGATCAGCTCTGCGAGGCGGGTGTTGTCGGAGATGAAGAGGGCACCAAGCCAAGGAAAGTCCTTATGACAAAGGTAGAATTTGAACAAATGGTAGGAGGAGAATAAATGGGAGTAAAAAGTGATATCGAAATCGCGCAGGAAGCAAAAATGCTTCATATCAAAGAGGTTGCTGAGTCAGTCGGTGTAAAAGAGGATGACCTTGAGTTTTATGGAAAGTACAAGGCTAAACTCACTGAAGAATATTTAAAGAAGGCTGAAAGCAGCAAGAAGGGAAAACTCATTCTTGTTACCGCGATCAATCCCACTCCCGCAGGAGAAGGCAAGACAACTGTAAGTGTAGGACTTGGAGATGCTCTGAACAGACTTGGACATAAGACAGTCATTGCACTCAGAGAGCCTTCGCTCGGACCTTGCTTTGGAATAAAGGGTGGAGCAGCCGGCGGCGGATATGCTCAGGTTGTTCCTATGGAAGATCTCAACCTTCATTTCACAGGTGATTTCCATGCAATAACATCAGCCAATAACCTTTTGGCTGCACTTCTTGATAATCACATTCAGCAGGGTAACGAGCTTATGATTGATACCAGACAGATTATCTGGAAGAGAGCTGAGGACATGAATGACCGTGCTCTTAGAAATATCGTTGTCGGACTTGGTGCCAAGGCAGACGGTGTTCCAAGAGAGGATCACTTTGTTATTACCGTTGCTTCAGAGATCATGGCTATCCTTTGCCTTTCAAGCGATCTTGAGGATCTCAAGAAAAGACTTTCAAAAATAATTGTTGCATATAACTTTAAGGGAGAACCTGTAACAGCAGGAGATCTGCAGGCTGTAGGTGCTATGGCGGCTCTTTTGAAAGATGCGCTTAAGCCCAATATCGTGCAGACACTTGAGCATACTCCCGTTATTGTTCATGGCGGACCTTTTGCAAATATTGCACACGGATGTAACTCGGTAAGAGCTACCAAGACAGCTCTTTCAATTGCCGATTATACTGTAACGGAGGCCGGATTCGGTGCGGATCTCGGTGCTGAGAAGTTCCTTGATATCAAGTGCAGAATAGCCGGACTTAAGCCCGATGCCGTAGTTCTTGTAGCTACGATCAAAGCACTTAAATATAACGGAGGAGTTCCTAAGACAGAGCTTGGAAAAGAGAATCTTGAAGCTCTTAAGAAAGGTATCGTAAACCTTGAGAAGCACATCGAGAATATCCAGAAATACGGTGTTCCCGTAGTTGTGACACTTAACTCTTTCATTACAGATACAGAAGAGGAAACTAATTTTGTAAAAGAGTTCTGCGAGAAGAAGGATTGCAGATTTGCTCTTGCGGAAGTTTGGGCAAAAGGCGGCGAAGGCGGAGAAGCTCTTGCAAAAGAAGTTATTGATACAATAAATACTAAACCAAGTAACTATGCACCGCTCTACAGCGATGATATGCCAATCAAGGATAAAATCGGTACAGTTGCTACAGAAATTTACGGAGCGGACGGAGTTACATATACGCCTGCTGCTAGCAAGCAGATAGCTAAGATTGAAGAGATGGGATTTGGCAAACTTCCAGTATGTATGGCCAAGACTCAGTATTCACTTTCTGACGATCCGAATCTTCTCGGAAGACCTACAGGTTATAACATTACTGTAAGAGAAGTATATGTTTCTGCAGGTGCAGGCTTTGTTGTGGCACTTACAGGTGCGATCATGACTATGCCCGGACTTCCGAAGCACCCTGCGGCTTATGACATTGATGTTGACGAAAACGGAAAGATTACCGGATTGTTCTGATAGGAATACAAATATTTAGTTTGGAGTTTAGGAGTATATATGAGTGCACAGATTATCGACGGAAAAGCAATTTCACAGATCATTAAAGATGAGCTTAAAGAAAAAACGGCTCGATTAAAAGAACAGGGGATTGAGGTTACTCTTGCTGTAATACTTGTCGGCGAGGATCCTGCTTCTCAGGTTTATGTCAGAAATAAGAAGAAAGCGTGCGAGTACATCGGTTACAGATCTCTTTCTTACGAACTTCCGAAGGAAACTTCACAGGAAGAATTGTTAAAACTTATTGATGAACTTAATAACAGAGATGATGTAAACGGCATACTTGTACAGATGCCTCTTCCTTCACAGATTGATGAGAAGACGGTTATTGATGCCATAAGCCCCAAAAAAGATGTAGACGGATTCCATCCGATGAATGTCGGTGCACTCTGTATAGGAGAAAAAGGTTTTGTATCCTGCACACCCGCAGGCGTCATTCAGCTCTTAAAGAGAGGATGTGACGGTAAAATCGATATAGCGGGCAAAGAGTGCGTTATAGTAGGAAGATCCAATATTGTCGGAAAGCCCATGTCACTTCTTATGCTCAGAGAGAATGCAACTGTTACCGTTGCTCATTCTCGCACAAAGAACCTTGAAGAAGTATGCAAGAGAGCGGATATTCTTATAGCCGCTGTCGGAAAAGCCGGAATGATCACCAAAGATCATGTTAAAGAAGGTGCAGTTGTAATTGATGTCGGAATAAACAGAAATGAAGAAGGCAAACTTTGCGGTGATGTTTGCTATGACGAAGTAAAAGAGATAGCTTCCGCAATAACTCCCGTTCCCGGAGGTGTAGGTCCCATGACAATCGCTATGCTCATGAACAACTGTTATGAAGCTGCTACCATGTTTAAATAATAGTAGAGTTTTAGTGGAGTATTAAGATATGAAATGTCATAAATGCGGCGCCTATATTCCTGAAGGGCACATGTACTGTGACGAATGCGGCGCGGAGATAAAAATCGTACCGGATTTTGAACCGGAAATTGAAAATGAAATAGATAGTACGATGTCATCGATTGCAGGCACGTTTGTAAAAGACGAGAACAATAAGAAAAGAGAAGTGCAGGAAAAAGATGAAGAAGAGGACGATGTATATGCGTTCATAAGAGATAAAAGAAAGACTGTACTTGGATTTGCCGGCGTCGTTGCAGCTGTAATAATGATTGTTGTTATTGTTTTTATTTTTCAGGACAGAAACGGAAACAGATATATCAATCTTGCGCGTGAAGCCAGAGAAAACGGTAATACATACAAAGCGGTAGCGTATCTTACAGAGGGTAACAAGAAAAATCCCCGCAATATCAATATTATTTTTGAATTGTCGGATTGTTATCTTGAACTCGGAGCTATCGATAATGCGGTTGCTACACTCAGGACTGTAACAGATTCGGAAATTTTCACAAAAGATTCTGTCACATTAGCATACGAAAGTATAATTTCGATATATAAACAATCGGGAGAATATGATAAAATAGCACAGATTCTAAATGAAGATCAAAATGAATCTGCTGTTGCTCTTCGAAAAAAATATATCCCGAAGCCTCCGGAAATGACTCCGGAAGCGGATACTTATGAAGAGTTTGTATCGATTGAACTTTCCGGTGGAGAAGGAGATGTCATATACTACACCATAAATGGCGGTGTGCCTGATAAAAAGTGTACCGTTTACAGGAGAGCAATCGATTTAAGCGTAGATGATGAATATAACATCAAGGCTGTAGCAGTAAATGAGTATGGTATATCGAGTGAAGTTGTTGAGAATACATATATTGTAGAAAAAGGTGCTGCACCGGATCCCGAGGTTATGGAACCAAGCGGTGATTATAAACAGAATACCATGATAGTGGTAGTTCCGGGGGAAGGTTGTACCGTATATTACACGACAGACGGTTCGGATCCCGACATGGATTCACTTGAGTACACGGAACCGATTCCTATGCCACTCGGCTCATCGAAATTTAAGTTTATTGCTTATAACGAAAAAGGCAATCCGAGCGAAATAGTGGAGAGAGAATTCCATTTTGCTTATCCCAGAAAAGTCTCCAAAGAGCAGGCAGTCAAGAGTCTTGTAAATAAGCTTTTGCAGCTTGATGTTCTATTGGATGAAAAGGGAAGTGTACGAGGCGGCGGACGAAATGAATATATCTATCAGAATATCATAGAAGTCCCGGGTGCCGGTGAATACTATAAGATTGATGAAGAGTTTGTTCGTGCGGATGGAACCAGAAGTAAGACAGGAAGGTTCTTTGCGATTAATACGAATGACGGCTCGTTAAATCATCTTGGCTACGATACAAGCGGCAGATATACATTGAAATTGATCAAGTAAATAAAGAAGTAATATACTTTATATATTTTTTACCAGCTAATTGGAGGAGGAAGACTATGTTCAAGATTTTAGAGGCAAATGAGCTTACTACGAACATCTTTCAGATGATCGTTGAGGCTCCGCGTGTGTCAGACGCATGTTTACCCGGACAATTTTTAATTATCCGTGTTGATGAAGAGGGAGAGAGAATTCCTCTTACAATCTGTGATTATGACAGGGAGAAGGGAACTGTTGAGATAGTTGTACAGGCAATCGGCGCAGAGACACATAAACTCGCCAAGCTTAAAGCAGGTGACTGTCTTGCAGATGTTGTCGGACCTTTAGGAAAGCCTTCAGATCTTTGCGAAGAGAGCGTTGAAGAATTAAAGAAAAAGAAGATCGTATTTATCGCAGGTGGTGTAGGAACCGCTCCTGTTTACCCTCAGGCAAAGTGGTTAAAAGAGCAGGGAGTTGAATGCGACGTTATTATCGGAGCAAAGACTAAGGATCTCGTTATTATGGAGGACAGATTCAAGGAAGTATGTAATCTCCATATCACAACCGATGACGGTTCTTATGGAAGAAGCGGAATGGTTACAAAGGCTCTTCAGGACCTTTGGGATGAAGGAAATAAATATGATCACTGTGTAGCTATCGGACCTATGATCATGATGAAGTTTGTTTGCAAGCTTACAGAGGAACTCGGAATTCCTACAGTTGTCAGCATGAATCCTATTATGGTTGACGGAACAGGAATGTGTGGAGCTTGCCGTCTTACAGTTGACGGACAGGTTAAGTTCGCTTGCGTTGACGGTCCTGAGTTTGACGGACACAAGGTTGATTTTGACCAGGCAATGAATCGTATGAAGTTGTACAAGACTGAGGAGGGAAGGCTTCTTCTCAAGGCTCAGGAAGGTGACACACACCACGGCGGATGCGGAAACTGCAACTGATAGATAACTATATAGGAGATTAAAAGATGGATGGATTTGTAAGAGTTCCGGTCCGCGAACAGGACGCTAAGGAACGTGCAACTAATTTTAAAGAAGTATGTCTTGGATATAATAAAGAAGAAGCAGAGAAAGAGGCACTCAGATGTCTTAATTGTAAGAATCCCAAATGTGTACAGGGATGCCCTGTATCAATCAATATTCCTGCATTTATCGAGCAGGTTAAGCAGGGAAATGTTGAGGAAGCTTATCAGGTAATCAGCCAGTCAAGTGCGCTTCCTGCTGTCTGCGGACGTGTATGTCCTCAGGAGAGCCAGTGTGAAGGTCAGTGCGTAAGAGTAATCAAGGGTGATGCCGTTTCAATCGTGA
>JAEEGF011266843.1_pt1 | contig 13191 bp, 11 predicted proteins | sample 9134171 | NCBI WGS metagenome assembly JAEEGF01 (sample SAMN16246542, study PRJNA631951) | gut metagenome | biome: gut microbiome; feature: rumen; material: AP-attached | host: Bos | place: Iran: Karaj | collected 2018-10
AATAAGAAATATGATGACGAATCGTCTGTTCTCTATTATGGCGCCATAGGTGATGGTAAAACAGATGATACAGCTGCATTCAAAACTGCACTGTCCAAGATGGCCGGAAAGACTTTATACATTCCGAGCGGAACATACCTCATCTCTGAACGCTTAAACATTCCTTCCAACACTACTGTTGTTGGCGATGGAAATAAAACCATTATCATGGCCACGCCCGGAAAGCCAATTGGAAGTGATCTGGTAAAAATATCTGAGAAAAGAAATATTACACTCTCCAATATTACACTGAGCGGAAATATCGAGCATAACACAAGGGAAATGGGCCACTCAGATAAAGATGGTATACATCTGCTCGAGATCTGGCATTCAAACAAGATCACTATCACAGATTGTTTCTTTATAGATAATGTTTACACCGCCATAAGAGTTGTACAGGATTGCAGCTCAATTTACATTGATCACTGTTCATTTATCAATGTCGATTGCGGACTGATCACACTGGGTGAGGGAAGTCTTGATTCTCTGACTGTTACGAACTCCGTTTTTGATGGACATCTTAATTCAGAATGTGTTGCATTTGGCAGTACCGGCAATTATACGAATATTAACATTTCTGATAACATTATGAAAAACAAAACATATGGCACTGCTATCAATCTCGTAACAAGTCCTAATTACAGTTATACAAAGCATGGCTCAATAGACGGTCTTCGTATAGCAAACAACCAGTTGTATGATGACGCTGCAGGTATCACCGTATACTTTGCTACTAACGCAGAAATATATGGCAATACAATTAACTTTTCAGGTAATCTTAGCGGCGGCGGTAAAGGTATAAATTTACAGCGATGCAATTCTACCGTTGTTCATGATAACAATGTATCAAACACCGATCAAATGGGATTCTATATTAAAGACTGCGTATCCACTGAGATTTACGGCAACACCATTACGGACTGTGGTTTTAAATCAACTGATTTCCATGCTATTGATTTACGCGGTGTCTGCTCCGACCTGAAAATACACAACAATACAATAGAGCGTACTAACAATTCTCTGTCAGAGTATTTTATAGTATCTCATTGTGACGGTTCAGGTTCTACTCAGATCGTGGACAACACTATGGTTAATAGTAAAATTCTTCTCTACACAGACAGCACTAACAATTATGTATCTAAAAACGGTGCTTCAGTGCTTAATAAAGGGCAGTCCAATACTGTCGTAAAGTAATCAACAATAAAAAAGGGGCAATGGCTGATGCCATTGCCCCTTATCATTTTCCGGCTTTTCAGATTTTCTGTTGTTCCATTGGGAATTTGTATTTTGGCCTCTTACTTTCAGCATCCTGCAGATTCTTTTTATATATGAATTCCAATACTGCCCAATAGAAAGATGCAACAACAGCCCTTTGGAAATCAAGATAATTCTGTGCGGTCTGAGATACCAGAATAAAAGCGATAACACCAACAAACACAAACGCTTCACTTGATTTCTGTTTCCAGATCCTATATGTCAGATATGACATTCGTAATAATGGGATAACAAGAATAATTGTGCCTAATATTCCCATTCTATAAAATCCACCGAGCAATCCCAGATCATCAAAATATGCTGTTCCGTACGGACCTGACCATATCAATGTCAATTCAGGAGTATACGGTCGTATTATACCCATTCCGAGAAGAGGATTGCTGTCTGTATAAGTCCTGAAATACTCAATAGCATTCAGTCTTGCAATTGTCGATGAAGCCTCCTCTGAGTCTATTGAAAACGAATCGAAGAACGTGAAAACAGTTCCTGTGGCTATAATATACGCTAAAACCAATACTGCACCGGCAGTCAATAGTATTTTGGTATTCCTGTTACCTGAGGATGAAGCTATCATAAGAAGAATCGCTACAACCACCGCAATTGTGATCACTCGGGTATTTACGAATATCAGTACTCCGATCAAAGCCAGAATAAGATATACGGTTAACAGCTTTGTTTTTCTTACGCCCTGTCTCAGCAGTTCTCCAAAACAGTAGAACAAGGAAAAATATCCGACATTACTATAACCTACTCTTATGTGATTATTTCTTCTTCCAACAACGTTTAAATGCGGGTATGGAAGAGATATCCCTGCGTCCAGAAAAACTGCACCGAATAACAATATCGCTGTATTAACTATTCCAATTATCGCAAACCATCTGATCATTCTACTGCACTCTTCAGGATCGTCTTCGAACAAATAAAGATAGATTGGAACCATAATAAGTGAAAAGTAACATTGTCCCATCATGAAGACATCCAAAAGGGTCTGAGAATACTGAACTGCAGAATATATATACTGGATCATCATTACAACTATTGTCAGAAAAATATATCCGTATAAAAAGCCATATTTTTTGAATTTATTGCCATATGATTGCTTTTTTATAAAGAAATAAATCAGTATTGCCCAGGTGATCAAAGCCAGTAGAGTTCTAAGTGAAACCGAGTCATTAACCGTGTAGGGAAAGACATAAAAGAACATTGAATCAGCAACAATATAAAAATAGAGAAAAAACTTCAACATTTTTTCAAAGGTTACGTTCATCCTTATATAAATGTTATTCATAATCACCTCTTCAGATACTTCTTTCCTTCGCGGTATTTTTCAACCAGCTGTTTTCTGTCAGAACTGTGTCTTGCGTTAAATCGGATCTCAAGTACCCGCATCTGCCACAAAAGCCACATTTTGATAATGCCCCAGTGCCAATACGTCTTAACAAAGTAGGCTTCACTGCGCCAATTTGTACTTCTCGTTGTTATATTTAGAGTGCCTCCCATAGAGACACCATGATAGTGCAGAACTTCGGCATTCGGACAATATCTGAGTTTAAGACCTTTTTTTCTGGCTTTCTCAGCAATAATATACTCTTCAAAATACAGGAAAGTATACTCATCAAAGAAATCCAGAGTCTTGAACTGTTCAACATCAACAATAAATGTACAGCCGGCAATCCAATACACATCCGTCGACTCTTCAGGAACAGATTTGTATTTTCTGCCTTTATCAGGTAACAGCCCCACTAAGTAGGTTTCGTGCATTAAGTAACTGAAAAAACCGGGTCTTCTCATCTTTGCTGTGCTTTGAACCACTCCTGATGGTTTTATCACTTTTGGTCCGACGAGCAAAGCCTTCTGACCGGTTATCTCCTCCAATAATATTCTTATTGCATCATCCTTATAAACAATGTCGTTATTGGAGATAATTACATATTTACACCCGTCTTCAACTGCCTTCTTTAAACAAAGATTATTCCCTCTGGCATAACCATGATTTGTCTCTGATAATATCAGACATACTTTGTCATCGTTTTCATATTCTTCAGACAGTTTTTCACCGGATTCATTTGGAGATGCGTTGTCTAACAGATAAATCCTGTATTCCCCGTCATATGTTCTTTTGATACTATTAATACACTCAATGGTCTTATTGTATGTATTGTAATTTATAATGATTATTCCAAGCATACTCTTACAAACTTTCGACTAGTTTATCAAGGCTTACTACATAATTGTCTATATTGAAACAATCTGCTTTTTTTATGGCAGCCTGTCTCATCGCGTTTATTTCGGAAGTCCCAAATTTGTTTAACGCATCAGAGATTGCCTGTGCCAGCATTTCGATCGTATCAGGTTCAACAATAAACCCATTAACCCCATTATCTATAATTTCGGGCATTGCCCCTTTTTTATATGCAATGCACAGTAATCCGGAAGCCATGGCTTCTACTAATGAGATGCCAAATCCCTCATTCCATATTGCAGGATGAACAAAAATATCCGCACTATGCAGGATGGCGCTGACATCCGACCGCCTGCCCAGCAGCGAAACCTTATCCTGAAGCCCAAGTTCCCTGACCTGATTCTCCAGCACAGTTTTCTGAGAGCCATCTCCAATGATCAAACACCTGTAATTCTCTTTTACCTGAGAAAGAGCTGCCACGAGTTTATGAACGCCTTTTACTTTTTCAAGTCTGCCTACATAAATAATGACCGGAATGTCATTGTTGCCAGGATCTTCATTGTGAAACTTTTTTGTATCTACCCCGTTGTAGATAACTTCAATCTTTTCAGGATTGCGGATCCCCAGATCCACAAGTCCATTCTTTACTGAATTAGAAATGGCAATTAATCTGTCCGCCTTGGCATATGCCATGTAAAAGATTGATTTTAAAATCAGTTTTCTGGGAGTTTTTTTCACCAGCTCATCTGCGTAATAGGAATGAGCATAGATCACTGTTTTCACAGCTGGAAACTTTTTCTTTATCATAAAAAGATAGAGCCACAAATAATCAACTCCATGGTGAGAGATCACTACTGAAATACTGTTATCCCGAATAAACTTCTCTATATCTTTAAATATTTCAAAGACCTTTGTGCTTTTCTTACCAAGAACTGTCACATTGCCGTTAATTCGCGCTATATCTTCAGCAATTTCTCCACCCGCATATAAAAACATGTAGTAGTTTTCTTCATTGCTTTTTGCACAATATTCTCTTGCAAGAGTCTCGATTCCCCCGGTTCCTCCGGTAACCATTAAATGTAAAACTCTTTTCATTATTTCCTACCGTCTTTCACCTGTCACGCTCAACAAACTTCTGTAGTTCTTCTGTTGCACCCGGCCAGTCATACATTACAGCTATTTCACGAGTGGAGTAACTCTCTAATTTCAACATTTCATCAACCAGTTCCGATATGTTGCTCTTATTTATCACATCCACTCTGTTGAGTCCCTGCGTCGGCATAAAATACGCAACTTCATTATAGCTGGTTGTCAGTATCCTTAAATTGCAACCGGCCGCTTCAAGTACCGATAGAGGTATATCTATACTGTTATTCTCTTCCATTATAGGAAAGACATAAATATCACTGGCCTGATAGATCTCTTCAATGTTGGGCAGGTAATCATAGATTACTTTGATATTGTCCTTTTTCTCCAGTTCCCTTTGGAGTTCTGCATCCTTCTCCGTAACGCTGCTGAAAACAAGTACCGTGTAATACTTATCGTCAAGTGCCAGGAAGCTATTGACATTCCTCCCGTATTTCAGGTGCCCGACATGAAGAAGAACAATCTTATCCTCCGGCAATGAGTATTTCTTTCGAAGCTGCGCTTTCTTTTCATCTGATACCGGACAAAAACGTGTAGAATCTACTCCGGTCTTTATATTTATCATTCTTACTTTTGGAAACTTTGACTTGAAGAAATCATATGACCCTTCACTTATTGTGATCATCTGACATCCACTTATATTAAAAATGAGCCAGGTCAGGAAATTCATATCCCATTTCATCGTAAATACAACACTTACTTTCTTTTTAGCAAATAAAGTAAGATTAAGTACTCTTATCGCTGTTCCAAGTGTATTTGAAGCAAAAGGGATATATAGAATATCACCTTTTCCGGCACGTATCGCCTTGTATAATTCTTTATTTGTGAACGACTTATTCGCTGTTATTCCTATATCTGCATAGTCGCAATCACAATTCGCGGCAATAACCGTGGCCCCCAGTTGTTTTAATTTCTTAGCCAAGGTAGAAGCAAGCTTTATGCAACCTTCATCCAGGCTTTGTCTAAGACAATCCGAAACAATTATCAACTTAATCCTCCTACCTTAGTCATTACTACCAGACTGACTAACCCTGTATGAACCATCATAAGAAAAATCTTCTAAATCATATCCGCTTTCCTGCATTCTCTTCTTATACAGATCCCTGGAATCACCTATTACTTTTGCAGGAACGCCTCCGACAATGGCGTAGTCAGGCACATCTTTTGTAACCACACTGCCTGATGCCACAACCACATTTCTTCCGATATTGACACCGTATAGGATGATGCTTCTGGCACCAATTGCAGTATTGTCCCCTACTTTCACATAATCAGCCTTCATCTTGACAGGCTTGCCGATATAATTGGGGTCATAGTTCCACATACGATGAATCATGTCATGCTCATAAAATCTGACATCGGCAGCCACTGTAACATTGCTTCCAATCTCAATGAACTCCGGGAACGACGGTACCCAGTCAGGATGCCAGTATCCGCCCTCTCCATAGCTCTTAAACAGACCTGATTTTCGTACCAGGTCCACTTTTGAATGATTTTTTCCAAGCATTGAATACAACTTCAGCTTGAGCATTGTTATTGTTCTTTTATTCATAAGAAAATACCTTCTTACAGCTTAAGACATTTATGTTCATTAAAAAGTAAACACCCTGCGGTAATACTTTTTATTTTGCAACCAGTAACCTGAACGCTCTTCTGAACATTCCGGGAAAGGCGTTGTATAACGTAAGTACAGATCTGTTTTTGAAGGAAATCCCCTCCAGCCCTCTCAGCTTTTTTATATTCGAACTGATATAGTGATATTTCTCCTTGTATAGTGCCTCATTGCCACACTTTATCAATCTGGAGACCGCGGCAAATATTCCGGATGCATATTTTTGATTGGCTCTTCTTGAATACTCCGGACTCAGATCTTTCGCAAGTAATGATAATGCCTCCAATGCATACAGATGGTCCATAGCGATCAGCGCTTCTTTCTCATCGCTATAATCGCTAAGTGTTGCACTGTCGGAATTACGGTAGTAATAATATCCGACAAATGGATCCAAAACCACCTTCAGATTCTTTCTAAAGGCTTCATACATAAAGACCGTGTCTTCCCCAAATCTGATCTTCGTAAGTCTGATATCAGCTATTGCACTTTTTTTGAATACTTTAGCCCAAACGGCTTTGTTGTACATATTTTCGCCTTCAAGAAAATCTTTAACAAATCTTTCTTTATTCTGTACAACCTCATATGAATCAAAACTGTCAATCAGCCTCTTTTGAATGCCGTCCAGCATCATGGTTTTGCAACATGCTATTTCGGCATCTTCACGAACTATATCATTGTACAGTTTCTCTAAAAAGTCCTCTGAGATATAGTCGTCAGCGTCCACGAAACTGATATAATCACCTCGGCTGTTTTCAAGTCCCTTTTCTCTTGCCTTTACTACTCCTCCATTTTGACAATGTATAACGACTATCCTTGAGTCGCTCCCGGCAAGCTCATCACAGATCTTACCACTTCTGTCTGTTGATCCGTCATCTACAAGAATAAGTTCAAAATCGTTGTAACTCTGGCGCAAAACAGATTCTATGCATTTTGGTAAGTATTTTTCGCAATTATATACGGGAATTATTATCGATATCAAGAGCTATTACCCCTTTTTCCTGTTTATGAATCCTTTTGCTACTCTTCTGACAAAATATCCGGATTCAAGTTTGAACAATAATGCACCTCCAACGTATATAGCCGCACCAATAATTATCTGCACAGTAAGCAGAAGAATATCCGGGAGCATTTTAAGCGGAACCAGATAGACGATTACAGCCATTACCAGCGCCAGAAGAAACGATGGTGCTATATCTTTGATCTGTTCAAAATAGCTATAGTTTAAAAGCCTCTTGTTCGGAAAAGCATTAACGACACTTGCAAATATGGTATAAAAGACAGAACCTAAACCAATTGCCAGAACACCAAGATTCATGGTGACAAGTATTACTGTTATGCCAACCACCTTCTTGATCACTTCCATCCTTAAGAATATATCACTGCGCCCCTGAGCCTTGATCGCATTGAGATTTGCTGTGTGTATAGGCTGCATTCCATAAACGAAACAGAATATGTAAAGAAAAGGTAAACTGGGAATCCACTTATCAGTCAGTAATACTCGAATAAGTGTCTCTCCAACCGCCATAAGTCCAAACATGATGGGCCACATGATAAAACTGCTTGTCATGATAGAGCGCCTGGTCATTTTTTTCAGCCTGTCATCGTCATCCTGCACTTCTGCCATAACGGGAAATAAAACACTGTTAATCGAAGTGTTTATATTGGTTACAATATAGTGCGGCAATGTCTTGCCTCTGTTGTAATAAGCCAGATCAGAGGCAGTATATACCTTACCGATTATTAATTGCCTTATATCATTATATACTGTGTTTAGCAGCGAAGATACCAATAGTTTCCAGCCAAAGGAAAACATGGTCTTAAGTCTGTCAAAGGAAAACTTCAAATGAGGGCGCCATTTAACTGTAATCCACAAAAACATCGTATCTACGGCAGTGTTTACAAGGTTCTGAGCTACCAGCGCCCAAACGCCGTAACCAAGATATGCAAGTACTATTCCAACCACACCAGCAAGCAGAGTTCCGGCGAGAGTAGAATAAAAGAACTTTTTGAATATCATTTTCTTTGATACATATGCTTGCTGAACATTTTTAACACCGGAAATCAGAATAGTAATACCCAGAACCCTGATCACTGATGTCAACAGATCATTTTCATAATACGCTGCTATGAATGGTGCACTGAAAAAGATTATTATATAAACCAGTACACACATGAAAATGTTAAAGAAAAAAATAGTTGAAAAGTCAATGTCATCTGCATCTTTCTTCTGGATCAGCGCATTTCCCATTCCACTGTCAACAAACACCTGAAAAATTGATAAAAAAACAGTGACAAGTGCTATTACACCATACTCATCAGGAGAAAGGATTCTTGCCAATACTATAGATATTACAAAGCTGATACCCTGTGCACCGCTTCTTTCTGCAAATCTCCATATCAGATTTGACACCGTCTTGTTCTTTAATTCACTATTGCTGCTCATTTATCCATCCCAAATTAAAATATGTTGTAACTTCTGTATATGTCCCCGAGTTTTGAATTTCTCACGCCCTTTTTCATCTGAAAAATACCGCAGCCGCTGGAGGAATTCCCTTCTATGACGCAGAAGCCATCGTCAGTCAGCAGAATATCCCAGGCGACAAAGTTTAAATACGGAAGCTTATTGGTCAGATCAACCACCTGCTTTACTATATTTTCCCAGTCCGGTATCACCTTGCCCACAAAAGCGTCACCTGAATCCGGGTGAGAAGTATATGCTACTCTGACGCGGTCGGGTCTGCCGTACTTGGCAATTCCCACACCCAAAGCACCGCTGTTTTCATCTATTTCAAGCGTAAGACCGCCGGCGCTGACATTATCAACAGGAATGCTGTCTTTGCATCCCACTCTCTGTATCGCAGTGATAAATTCGGCGTTCTTTTGGCCCTTCTTTTTAGCGCACACTATTCTGATCGTATTTGTAGTATAAGGGTACAGCCCTGCAGAAAATGCAGACTGAGTCATATATTCACAGAGGATAGCATCACCGTGCCTTGAAAAGAGCCCTTTTACCTGCTCATCAGTCTGGGCCTTGCCGTTAACATCAAACCTGCCGTCATCCAGGGATGTGATCACATATGTGCCTTCTCCGCCACCTCTGCCATTCCATTTAAGGACAGAGATCCTGTAGTTTTTAAGATAATCAATAAGATTATCATTATTCAAACCGTTATCATGCAGGCCGTAAACTATCCCATCACTGATCCAGGCGTAATTCTCAGGAACTCTTACATATTTTCCTACAACTTCTTCAAAAATAAGCTTATCATCCAATATAAACTTGTATGGTCCGTTTATCTCCCTCGATCTGAGCCTTTCATATTCTGAGATATACTCTCTGCAATCATTCTCTTTGAAATTATAGAAATAGCACTCATCAACAGAAAAACCCTTAAGAGCATATTTTACGCGCTGACTAAAGGGAATACTATATACTCGTTCAGCATCCCATACAATTCTTTTCCAATCCCTTAACTGCCTGTATTTTTTTACGAGTTTGCGCTTCATTTATTTCATCAGTCCTTTATTGCATTTTCTTCAATAACTCTGAGAATCGTGCTACTGATCCCATCCGTATGTTTAAGGTATACTACATCTACACCAAATTCTGCCAGCTCTTTTTCAGTAGCATTCCATCTTTCAGAGCCTTTCCAATCGTCTCCGATGAAAATCGCATCAAAGGGCTTCTGTTTCAGGATTGTTTTTTTATCAAGAGAGTCTACAATTATTACCTCATCCACTGCCTTTATATTGCTGACGATCAGGGCACGTTCCTGCTCATTGATAACGGTATGTTTCTTCTTATATTCTTCAACCAGTTTGTCAGAGTTGATTCCGACAATAAGATAGTCGCAATATTCCTTGGCATGATTCAGCAGATTCAGATGCCCTATATGAAACATATCGTATACACCCTGAGTATATCCAACCTTATATTTCTTCATTGTCAAATTCTCCTAACTAAGTAAAATCGAATCCAGAATTGTCTTTCCTATGCTGCCACACTCAGAAGGCAGCAGCTGCCTGATAACATCTTTGCGTTTTTGCAGATCTTTATCACCATCATTTCTGATCATTTCAATCCTTTTTGTTATCTCAGAAAATGAGGCTGCTTTGTACAGGTTGTCGCAGATCACTCTTCCCTCATAGTTCAGCCCCTCTGCAGTATCACAATAAATCACAGGCTTTCCGGTCATAAAAAACTCTGTGATCAAAGAGGTGTAATCAGCCACGAGCAAATCGGATTTCTTGATAGTGTCTATATAGTCATTAGCTGTATCAATTATGAAATTATCCAGCAGATCACATCTTGCATGGAATTCATCAACCTCTTCCCTGCTCATAATTCCTTTTTCAATATAGTTCGGAAACATATTGGGATGAGGTCTGAAGATGATTCTGACATCCGGATTTTTTTGAGCAAACTCAATAAAATCATTCATGTACTCAAGGAAATGACTTCCCTTATTACTTGAACTATCATCCACTGTCCACCTTGGGAGCCATGCTATTGTGTACAGATCATTGGGCGGCAGGCTCTCATCTTCTGAGTACAGATCGAATCTTGGGAATCCGACATATTGGAATCTTTCCCTGTTCTCTTTTATATAGCAGGGGAATCGCCTGCGGCATTCTTCTTTGCGGGACTCAGTGGCCAGATACATTCTGTGGGTCGTGAGAACGAACCCTTCCGGCAGCACTTTCAGTCCATTTCCCAGCATGCTGTATGCGTATGGAATATAACATATCTTTGCGAAAGTACACACATTATCCGATTCATATATCTCAGGATAATCCTGATTATATGGCCTGGTATAAATAACATAGTCGGGATGCAGTTCTTTTAAATCAAACCAACCGCTTTCACTGTTCGCCTTTATGGCATCAATTCCTATCTGAGCAAAGAATTCATAGGCTTCATTGCGTAAATTAACTATATTATTACTTTGTTCTTTCTTGTTTACTGCACGTGGTACAGCAACAATAAAGGCCTCTACTTCATTCCGTCTGACAGCTTCTTCATAAATGCTCTTTACAGAATTCCACGCTTCGGGAAAATTAACAAGAAACACAATTCTTGCCTTTGCCGGTCTTTTTCCTCTTACCTCTTTAATATGCTTTTCATAGTTTCTGACTTGCACAGAAAATCTTCTGCGCGCCTTAAAATGATGCCATACTCTTCTGGCAATTCTTATCCCTCTCATCAGCAATGACCTGCTCTTCACAATCTGTTTACAAGAGCTTCAAACTCAGCTCTAAAGCAATTCCAATTTAGTTCATTTTCATACTTTTTGCGCGCTTGTGCTGAATATGATTCGATCTTTCCACTCGCGATCGATTCGGCAATAGCCTCGCAAAAATCCTTCGCAGAACATTCAGGTCTCAGGCACCTTCCGGTAACCCCATCCTCTACGTAATCAACTGTTCCTCCGGTCGCGTATGTGAAAGAAGGAATACCAAACATAGCAGCCTCAGCAAATACTATTCCGGCACACTCAGCTTTAGTAGGCATGATGAATATATCGTGCTCAGCGTAGCAATCAATCAGCTTTTTGAGCTCTTCTTTGTTATTCTTACGCAGCCTGCCAAGGAATTTCACATAGTCAGGAAGATCGATTTCCGGCTTATCAAGTCCTACCACACTGAGTTCGTATCTGATGCCGTCAGATGATTCATTTAACAATCTGACCGCATCAATTGCTACATCCACGCCTTTTCTTACATAATCCACGCCCACCAGCAACAGCTTGTAGCTCTTCTGATCTTTTTTGACAAGTTTATAACCACAGTCATCCATATTGGCGCCAAGCTTGAAAATATTCAGCTTACTCTCAGGCGTCTTATAGAAATCTACAGCATCATCATATGACCACTTCGCGGGAAAGATGATCTGATCCGCCAACGCATGCGACGTCCTTTCCCAGGTGTTGCCGATTCTTTGATCATGCAGAGAATGATCATAGTAATAGCCCAGCATTCTGTGATATGTGGAGTCGCTTAAATATATCAGCTTTTTTTCTTTCAGAGCTTTTCGTCCCGCATAGATCAGTTTGCTGCCGGCAGGAGCAAATATTATTTCACATCCGGATTCAGCGATTTTTTTATTTACCTGAGCTGAAACCAGAAGACTGTCCAGAAAAGATAGCGAATTTTTCTTAAGAGAGAACAGGCGCACCAACTTATGTATCACCGATGATAGTCTGTGTGGTGGAACTATTATGTCTCGTACTTCTATCATTTCAGAAGCCGATATGCTCTTATGCAGTCCGGCTACTGTCCCGCTCCAGTATTTAACATCAGTTGGATCTCCATGATACAAAAAGCCAATTCTTACCATCTTATACCCCTCGACAGATGATTCGATCTATCTGTCATTTATTACTCATCTGTGCAGCAATATCAGCGTCAACAATCTCTTCCCCTGTCTTATCCTTAAGCTGCTCCAGAGAGGCTGCAGAAAGGCCGTTATTTACAACGGCACACATATCGCAGGTACTGCATTTATCGAGGTCTTCCTTTGTGACCTTTCCATCGCGAAGATCGCGAACAATTTTGTTCTCGTACATGCTATATTTCTTCTTGGTCCAGAATTTAGCCTTATGACGGATTACCCACCACATAGGAACCCATATATATTTGTGCATGGCAGGAGATACCGAACCGATCATCCAGCAATCTCTGTCGCAGCAGCGTACCTTGGCACGTACTGCCTCTGCCTCTTTTGAATTCCACAGTTCGTCCCAGGTCTGAGTATTAAGGTTTCCCATAACCTCTTTGTCCTTGGTTCCGTTGCACGGCATTACATCCCCGTAAGGATCGATGAAGAATGTGTCAAAGGACATATCACAGGGAAGAAGTCTCTTCTGTCCGTAAATATAATTAATGAGTCCATGATTAAAGTAAGCCCTGAACCACTTCTTTGGGCTCTTGCTGGCAA
>JAEEGF011329874.1_pt1 | contig 13191 bp, 12 predicted proteins | sample 9134171 | NCBI WGS metagenome assembly JAEEGF01 (sample SAMN16246542, study PRJNA631951) | gut metagenome | biome: gut microbiome; feature: rumen; material: AP-attached | host: Bos | place: Iran: Karaj | collected 2018-10
TATGCAGCAAAGCTGCATATGTGTGAACAGTAACTGAAGTCAAAATTAATCCGGAGGAAAAGATTAAATGGGATTATTCTCAGGACTTGAAGAGATCGGAATGGGAGGCCTTTCTAATGTAAAGGTCTTTGAAGACGAAAAAGCCAAAACCGAAGCGGCACAAAAAAGAAGAAACGAGCCGGTAGAACTTAAGGAAGCCGATTTCATTTTCGACAAAACTTACACCTGTCCTGTCTGCGACAGGGAGTTTAAAGCAAAAACAGTAAGGACGGGAAAGGTGAAGCTGGTGGGATCCGACAGCGATCTGCGTCCGCGCTATCAGTTTGACACCCTCAAATATGATGCGCTCACATGCCCTAATTGCGGCTATTCCGTGCTCACAAGATATTTTAATGTAAATCCCACATCAGGTCAGCTGAAGCTCATCCGTGAGAATGTGTGCAAGGCATTCAAGGGCATTAAAGAACCTGCGGAGATCATGACCTATGATGATGCTCTTACACGCCACAAGCTTGCATTGCTCTGCGCGATCGTAAAGAGAGGAAAAGCCAGCGAAAAGGCTTACACCTGTCTCAAGATGGCGTGGCTTTTAAGAGGAAAGAGCGAGACTCTTCCCAAGGATACACCTAATCTCGAAGCAGTTAAAAAGGATCTGGCGGCACAGGAACTTGAAGCCATCACAAATGCCTACGAAGGATTTACCGAGGCCTTTTCCAAGGAAAATTTCCCCATGTGCGGTATGGATGAAAACACCGTCACCTATCTTTCTGCCGAACTTGCAAGAAAGATCGGCAAGTATGACGATGCACTGAGACTTTGCGCGAGAGTTATCACAGGCAAGAACGTGAACGACCGTCTCAAGGAAAAGGCACGTGATATGAAGGATCACATCTACGAAGAGACCGGACGAAAGGACGGCTGATGATGAAGGAACAGCTTTACACCATTCCTGTCAATGAAGCCTTTGACGAAAAGACCGAATGCCCCATATGCTCCATGTATCATTCCATAGAAGAGGGAGCACTTGATTTTACACTTGGTCCCAGTTACATGGAAGATGATGTGAGGATGGTCACTGACAAAGTGGGCTTCTGCGAAAGACATGTGGCAAAGCTTTACGAAAGAGGCAACAGACTCGGCCTGGCGCTGATGCTGAAAACTCATGCGGACCGTATGCTGAATGAGGTGGAAAAGAGACAGAAGAGCCTGAAGACCATTAAGAAAGCAGGATTTTTAAAAAAGGTACCGGAAAACGGAAATGAGGTTTCTGAGTATCTGGACGGATTACAGACAAGCTGTTTTGTGTGCTCAAGGGTGGACGATGTTTTTGACAGATACATTGACACTATGTTCTGGCTCTACGAACAGGACCGGGATTTCAGGGAGAAATTCAAGAATTCCAAGGGCTTTTGCAACGCCCATTACAGTCTGCTTTTAAAAAAATGCCCCGATGCTTTGGGAGCGGAAGCGGCGAAGAGTTTTGCAGGCATATGCTCGGAGATCTATCTTGAGAACATGAAGCGGGTGCGAGACGATCTGTCCTGGTTCATAGATAAATTCGACTACAGATACACGGATGAACCATGGAAGGATTCCAAGGATGCATTGCAGCGATCCATGATGAAAGACAATTCGATCTATTACAAACCGGAAGGAAATTAGCTTCCGGTTTTTTCTTTTCCGGATTTTACAGAAACTATATATTTTTTTGTAATATGACCGTTGACATTTTCGGGTTTTGTGTTAATATATGATACAGCGTTTAGCACTCAGATTAAATGAGTGCTAATAACATAAACGATAGTACTCGAAGGAGGCAAAATAAAATGAAATTAGTACCATTGGGCGATAAGGTAGTTTTAAAGCAGCTTAAGGCTGAAGAGACAACAAAATCCGGAATCGTACTTCCCGGACAGGCACAGGAGAAACCCCAGCAGGCAGAAGTCATTGCTGTAGGCCCCGGCGGAATGGTTGACGGCAAAGAGATCGCTATGCAGGTTAAGGTGGGCGACAAGGTTATCTATTCCAAGTACTCGGGAACAGAGGTTAAGCTCGGAAACGACGAATACGTTGTCGTAAAGCAGAATGATATAGTAGCTATTGTAGAAGACTAAGGAGATGAATTAAAATGGCAAAGGATTTAAAATTCGGAACAGACGTCAGAGTTGCTCTTGAAAAAGGAGTAAACAAACTTGCTGATACAGTTAAGGTCACACTTGGACCCAAAGGAAGAAACGTAGTGCTTGACAAATCCTTCGGCGCTCCCCTCATCACAAACGACGGTGTTACCATCGCCAAGGAGATCGAGCTTGAGGATGCTTTTGAGAACATGGGTGCTCAGCTTGTTAAGGAAGTTGCCACAAAGACAAACGATGTTGCAGGTGACGGAACAACAACAGCTACCGTTCTTGCTCAGGCAATGATCAATGCAGGCATGAAGAACCTGGCTGCAGGCGCAAATCCCATCATCCTTCGTAAGGGTATGAAGAAGGCCTGCGACAAGGCAGTTGAGACCATCGGACAGATGAGCTCCAAGGTAAACGGCAAGGAGCAGATCGCCAAGGTTGCTGCCATCTCTGCAGGTGACGAAACAGTGGGCCAGATGGTTGCGGATGCTATGGAAAAGGTTTCCAATGACGGCGTCATCACCATTGAGGAATCAAAGACAATGAAGACAGAGCTTGATGTGGTTGAAGGAATGCAGTTCGACCGCGGATACATCTCTTCTTACATGGTTACAGACACAGACAAGATGGAGGCTGTTCTCGAAGAGCCTTACATCCTCATCACAGACAAGAAGATCTCAAACATCCAGGAGATCCTTCCTCTTCTTGAGCAGATCGTTCAGGGCGGACAGAGACTTCTCATCATCGCTGAAGATGTTGAAGGCGAAGCTCTCACAACACTTGTTATCAACAAGCTCCGCGGTACTTTCAATGTAGTTGCGGTCAAGGCACCCGGCTACGGCGACAGAAGAAAGGAAATGCTGAAGGACATCGCTACACTTACAGGCGGTCAGGTTATTTCCGATGAACTTGGTCTTGAGCTCAAGGATGCTACTCTGGATATGCTCGGACGTGCAAAGAGCGTTAAGGTTCAGAAGGAGAACACTGTCATCGTTGACGGTGAGGGCGACAAGGAAGAGATCAAGGCAAGAGTTGCTCAGATCCGTTCACAGATCGAGACCACAACTTCCGATTTCGACAGAGAGAAGCTTCAGGAGCGTCTTGCAAAGCTTGCAGGCGGCGTAGCCGTTATCAGAGTAGGCGCTGCTACAGAGACTGAGATGAAGGAGAACAAGCTCCGTATGGAAGACGCTCTCGCAGCTACAAGAGCAGCTGTTGAGGAAGGCATCATCGCAGGCGGCGGTTCCGCTTACATCCACGCTTCCAAGGAAGTTGCAAAGCTCGCTGCCGAACTTAAGGGCGACGAGAAGACAGGTGCGGAGATCATCCTTAAGGCACTTGAAGCACCTCTTTTCTGCATAGCACAGAATGCAGGTCTTGAAGGCGCAGTTATCGTAAACAAGGTTCGTGAGTCTAATGTTGGCACAGGCTTCAACGCTCTTACCGAAGAGTATGTTGACATGGTGAAGGACGGAATCATCGATCCCGCTAAGGTTACACGTTCCGCATTGCAGAATGCCACAAGTGTTGCATCTACCTTCTTGACAACTGAGGCTGCAGTGGCTAATATAAAGGAACAGACACCCGCAGCAGCTCCCGCAGGCGCAGGAATGGGCGGAATGTACTAAAACGATTGAATAAAGAAGATTGGATGGAAAACAATGGAAGGTAATTACTGCGAAGCAAGAGCAAAGAAACGTAAGACTGCAGGAGACATGGCGATAAAAGGATTGATCATCTTTGGTATCGTCCTGAGCCTTGCTGCGGCATTTCTCTTCGGACAGACATTGATCCTTCTCCTGGGAGTCGCATTGGGAATAGTTGCTTACATCGTTTTCCCCAGACTCAACGTGGAGTATGAATATGTCTTCTGCGACGGTCAGCTTGATTTTGATAAGATCATGAACGGCGACAGGCGCAAGCATGTGGCACGGGTGGACATGGATCAGGTTGCTGTCTGTGCACCCCTTAAGTCTCAGGCTATTTTGGGTTACGACAGAGAGGGTGTTCGTAAGATCGACTTCTCGAGCCGTGAGGAAAACGCCAGGATCTGGGGACTTGTTACCACTGCAGGTGACCAGAGTACAATGTATCTCTTTGAGCCCTCCGAGGACATGGTTCGCAGGATGAAGCAAAAGGGACCCAGAAAAGTGGTTGAGTATTAAGCCTTTCAAATCCTCTGAAATTCCAAATCATTAAATACACTAATCGCTGCCATTCATTTAAACAATGAATGGCAGCATTTTTGTTGCTTGCTTTAATTTTTTTTTCAGCATATAATAGCTGAAATAAAAAAAGAAAGCGAGGGATTTTTATGGGAACAATAATAGGTGAAGGAATCACATTTGATGATGTACTTCTTGTACCTTCTTTTTCAGAGGTTCTTCCTTATGAAGTTGACCTTTCCACAAATCTGACAAATAAAATACGACTTAATATTCCGCTTATGAGTGCGGGAATGGACACCGTTACGGAAAATCGCATGGCCATCGCCATTGCAAGACAGGGAGGTATCGGTATCATACATAAAAACATGTCGATCGAAGCACAGGCTGCCGAGGTTGACAAGGTTAAAAGGTCGGAAAACGGAGTTATCACGGATCCTTTTTCGCTTTCACCCGATAACACACTGGCAGATGCAAACGAACTCATGGGTAAATACAGGATCTCGGGTGTACCCATTACAAGAGGCAAGAAGCTGGTGGGCATCATCACAAACAGAGATCTTAAGTTTGAAACCGACTACACCAAAAAGATCTCTGAGAGTATGACCTCCGAGAATCTTGTTACCGCAAAAGAGGGAGTTACCCTTGAAGAGGCCAAGAAGATCCTCTGGCAGGCAAGAAAAGAAAAGCTTCCCATTGTCGATAATGAGGGTAATCTTAAGGGACTCATCACCATCAAGGATATTGAAAAACAGATCAAATATCCCAATTCCGCCAAGGATGCTCACGGCAGACTCCTTTGCGGAGCCGGAGTCGGAATAACAAAGGATATCCTTGAAAGAGTCGAGGCTCTCGTTCATGCAAAGGTTGACTGTATCGTTATCGACACTGCTCACGGACATTCGGCAAATGTTCTGAGAGTCGTAAAGGAAGTAAAGGATGCTTACCCCGATTTGCAGATCATTGCAGGAAACGTTGCCACGGCAGAAGGAACAGAGGCTCTCATTAAAGCCGGCGTTGACTGCGTAAAGGTGGGTATCGGTCCCGGATCCATATGCACGACCCGTATTGTTGCAGGTATCGGTGTTCCGCAGATCACGGCGGTAATGAATGCCTACTCCGCAGCTTCAAAGTACGGGATCCCGATCATTGCGGACGGAGGCATAAAGTTCTCAGGAGATATTACTAAGGCCATTGCAGCCGGTGCAAATGTCTGCATGATGGGAAGCATATTTGCGGGATGCGATGAAGCACCCGGAGATTTTGAACTTTATCAGGGAAGAAAATATAAAGTTTACAGAGGCATGGGATCCATCGCAGCGATGGAGAACGGCAGTAAAGACAGATACTTCCAGGCAAACGCCAAGAAACTTGTTCCCGAAGGAGTTGAGGGACGAGTTGCTTACAAGGGACTTGTAGAAGACACTGTATTCCAGCTTTTGGGCGGTTTGAGATCCGGAATGGGATACTGTGGAGCAAAAGATATTGAGACCTTGAAAAGTACGGGGAAATTTGTTAAAATCAGTTCTGCGGGACTTAGAGAGAGTCATCCTCATGACATTCACATCACGAAGGAGGCTCCCAACTACAGCACCGAAGAGACTAATTAACAAATAAAGGAGTTTGAGAAGGTATGGCTGACATTGTTGAAAAGCGTAGAAGCAAACGAATACCTGTCAGACTTGAACTAACAATCTCTAAACTTTTCAAGCAGTGCGACATTGAAAAGATTGAAACGGCCGTTCCCATTACGGTTACGGACGTTTCAAGACAGGGGATTGGCTTCAGGTCGAAGGGCAACTTCCCCGTTGATTATTATTTCAATGCGAAGCTTGAGCTCGGTGACAGTGAAAATGTCCTTTTCTGCGTTGTTCAGATCATCAGAAAGCAGGATCATGAAGACGGCGAATTTGCATATGGCTGTCAATTCATCGGATTAGCTTCTGTTCTGAACTATATTTTCGATGACTTCGAAAGAAAGGCAGAAGAGAATGGAACAATTTAACAATATTCCCGGCTACGAACTGGTCAAGGCTGAGGAACTTAAAGATGTTAAGGGCACAGGCTTTTTGTTCAGACACAAAAAGACGGGTGCCCGTATTGGCGTTGTCAAAAACAATGATGAGAACAAGGTTTTCAGCATAGGATTCAAGACTCCGCCGAAGGATTCCACCGGCGTGGCTCACATTACCGAACACACCGTTCTTTGCGGATCTGAGAAGTTTCCTTCAAAGGATCCTTTTGTAGAGCTTGTAAAGGGCTCTCTCAATACATTCTTAAATGCAATGACATTTTCAGACAAGACTATTTATCCTGTTGCCAGCTGCAACGATAAGGATTTCAGAAATCTTGAAAATGTCTATCTTGATGCGGTTTTTCATCCCAATCTCCACAAAGTAGACGAGATCTTCAAACAGGAAGGCTGGCATTACGAGCTTGATAACGAGAATGACGACATTAAGCTTAACGGTGTCGTTTACTCGGAAATGAAAGGTGTATTTTCAAATCCCGATTCCGTAGCCCAGAGATCGGTTACCGATGTACTTTTCCCCGACACGGAGTACGGAGTTGAGTCAGGAGGCGATCCTGATGTTATCCCCGAGCTTACCATCGAGAATTACAGGGCCTTTCACAAGACTTTCTATCATCCCTCCAACAGCTACATCTGGCTCTACGGAGATATTGACGTGGAAGAGCAGCTTACATGGATGGACAGGGAGTACCTTTCTTTCTTCGACAGGATAACGGTTGATTCTTCCGTTAAGATCCAGAAGCCCTTCGGAGGCATCAGGAAATGCGAACGGTTTTATTCCGTTGATGAAGAGAGAGAAGACGGTAAGGGAGTATTTTACTCATTTAACGTTCTCGCGGGAGAAAACACCGATCTTCTTAAAGGTTTGGGCTTTGAAGTACTTGATTATTGCCTTTTCGGCGCTCCCGGAGCTCCGGTTAAAAAGGCTCTGATCGATGCAGGCATAGGTGATGAGGTCTGGGATTACTACGAAGGCGGTATCCTTCAGCCCTACTTCTCAGTGGATGTTAAGAATGCACCTCCCGGTCTTGCGGACAAATTCTGTGATATCATTCTGAACACTCTCAAAAAGTGTGTGGATGAAGGTCTTAATGTTAACACCATTAATGCTGCCATCAATTCTCAGGAATTCAAATACAGAGAGGCTGACTTCGGAGGTTACCCGAAGGGACTCATGTACGGCATTTCAGCATTGAGCACCTGGCTGCACAATGATGAGATGGTTTTTGACAACATGCGTATGGGGGATGCTTACAACGAACTCAGAAAGAAAGTCGGAACCGGTTGGTTTGAAGACCTGATCAGAGAGTACTTCTTAAATTCCAAGCACGGTGTAGTTCTCACAGTAAGCCCCAAGGTTGGCCTCAATAAGGAGAAAGCCGATAAACTTGCCAAGAAACTCGCTGATTACAAGGCTTCTCTTTCCAAGGCAGAGATCAGTGCTTTGATCGATGACACCGCAAAGCTCAGAAAGTATCAGGCCGAACCTTCGAGCGAAGAAGATCTTAAAAAGATACCTCTTCTCTCTATTTCCGACATTAAGAAAGAGGGAAGGGGCTTTAATAATGAAAAGATCCTTCCTTATCTCGGAGATGTACTCTGGCACGAGTATGACACCAACGGTATCGCCTACATACGTCTTGCTTTTAAGATGGATTGCCTGAAGAGTGATGAGCTGTTCTATGCAACTCTCTTAAATGACGCTCTGGCTGTAGTTGACACCGACAAGCGCGGTTACGGTGAATTGAACGACGAGATCAACATGTACACCGGCGGTATTTACTCCAAGACCGATTACTTCATCGATCTCAAGGATTACAAGCACTACACGCCCTACCTTTTTGTGACGGGTTCCTGCCTCTACGGACAGATCGACAAGACTTTTGAACTCATGAAGGAGATAATCTCCGGATCGAAATATGATGATACCAAGAGAAACAAGGAGATCTTCCTTGAATCCAAGTCCATCATGGAGTCCCGCCTTTTAGGAAACGGAACTGCCATGGCTTCACTCAGACTCAAGTCTTACGACAGCGAAGCAGGTGTTTTTGATGATGCCACAAGCGGTATCGCTTATTACAGAGGTCTTAAAAAGCTTGCTGAAAACTATGATAAGGAAGCCGCTAAGACTGCCGAGAAGATCAAAGAAGTCGCAAACAAGCTCTTTACAAGAGAAAATCTTATTGTCAGCATAATCTGCGACAAGGAGGGCATTGACAAGTGCACAAAGGGAATAGAGGACATCATTTCAGTTCTTCCTTCCGTAAAGCAGGAGAAGTTGCTTGTTCTTCGTCCTTCTGCAAAGAATGAAGGCTTTAAGACTCCGGGACAGGTACAGTTTGTCTGCAGGGGCGGTAATTTCAAAAAAGCAGGTTTCGAAAGCTCCGGTGTGCTGAATGTTCTCACATCCATGCTGAGCTACGGCTACCTCTGGAACGAGATCCGCGTTAAGGGCGGAGCTTACGGCGCGTGGATGAACATTTCTCAGGATTCCGGCTTTGCTTACCTCGGATCGTACAGAGATCCCAATCTCAGACAGACAAACGAGATCTATGAGAAGCTGGCAGATCATCTCGAGAACATTGATATGGATGACAGAGAGATGACCAAGGCTGTTCTGGGAACCTTCGGAAAGATCGATGCACCCCTTACCCCCAGACAGCTGGGCGAAAGGGCATTCAATGCCTATGCCTCGGGGAAGACCTACGATGACATAATGAAAAACCGTAAGGAAGCACTCAATTGTACGGTTGAAGATATCAGAAAGACCGCGCCTCTTGTACGTGCCATTGTGGATCAGAACATGATCTGCACCATCGGTGCGGCAGCCACCGTTGAGGAATGCAAGGATCTTTTCAAGACTGTCGAAGCAATACTGTAAGGTGAATTAATGGATAATACTTTTAAATCCGGATATGTGGCTATCATCGGAAGGCCGAATGTGGGCAAATCGACACTCATGAATGCGCTCATCGGCCAGAAGATCGCCATTACCTCCGATAAACCGCAAACAACGAGAAACAGGATCCAGACAGTTTACACGGATGAAAGAGGGCAGATCATTTTCCTCGACACACCCGGCATTCACAAAGCCAAGAACAAACTGGGCGATTACATGATGAAAGTGGCCAATAACACGCTGCAGGATGCAGATGTTGTCTTATGGCTTGTGGAGCCCACAACCTTCATCGGTGCAGGTGAAAGGACAGTGATCGAGACACTGGAAACCCTGGACTGTCCCGTTATCCTTGTGATAAACAAGACTGACATCCTGAAGGATGATAAGGAAAAAACAAGGGCGGAAAAGCTGGCGGACAGCATCAAGGCTTACGATGATGCCTTTAAGTTTGCGGAGATCGTGCCCATTTCGGCTTTTAAGAAAAAGGGAACGGATGATCTGCTTACCACCATATTAAAGCATCTTCCCTACGGACCTATGTATTTTGACGAAGACACAGTGACCGATCAGCCTGAGAGAGCCATCACCGCAGAGATCATCAGAGAAAAATGTCTGAGGCTCCTGGGTGACGAAGTGCCTCACGGCATCGCCGTGACCATTGAAAAAATGCATGAACGAAACGTAAAGGAAACCGGAGAGCCCTGCATGGATGTGGAAGCTACCATCTATTGCGAGAGAGAATCCCACAAGGGCATCATAATCGGAAAACAGGGTGCGATGCTCAAAAAGATCGGCACTCAGGCAAGGATCGAAACGGAAAAGCTTTGCGAATGCAAGGTTAACATGAAACTTTGGGTAAAGGTCAGAAATGACTGGCGTGATTCCGAAAGCCTCATGAAGAATTTCGGATACAATAAACAAGACATCGATGTACAATAAAGTGAGCGTTACGGGAATGGTCATTGCGGCCATGCCTGTCGGTGAGTACGACCGACGCATTACAATCTTAACATCGGAGCGGGGCAAGATCTCCGCATTTGCAAGGGGCGCAAGGAAACCAACCGGCGCCCTTTTGGCGTGTTCACAACAATTTGCCTTCGGACAGTTTGTTCTCTATGAAGGCAGAGACAGCTACAACCTTGAGAGTGCGGAGATCAAAACCTACTTCGGAGAGATACGTAATGACATGAATTCCATATACTACGGAATGTACGCCTGCGAATTCGCTCTTTACATGTCCCGTGAGAATGTCCGCCCCGGACAGATACTGAATCTTCTTTATGTTACCATGCGTGCGCTGGAGAAAGCGCAGATGCCGAAAAAGCTGATCCGCAGAACATTTGAACTCCGGTATCTGACAGAGGACGGCGAAATGCCGGAGGTTTACGAATGCCTAAACTGCCATCGCGAAGATCTCCTGGAAGATGATGTTGTTTGGTTTGATCCGGAAAAGGGCGGAGTGGTGTGCGACGGCTGTAATTTAAAAAACATCGGTATCAAAATTTCACGTTCCGCTCTTTACACCCTGCAGTACATCGTTTCTTCCCCGCTTGAAAAACTCTATTCTTTTAATGTGAACGATGCTGTACTTAATGAAGTGGATCGTGTAGTTGAAGAGTGGGTTAAGGTGCGAGTGGGGCATCACATGAAGACGGAAGATATGCTGGATATGTTTTAACGCGTAGGTTGATCCGCGACAGTTGTATGTGCCCGGGAACAATGCCTGCCTGTTTACCGAGAGGGTGCCGCAGGATTTTTTGACCGAAGAACGGAAACAACACGGTTTTTAACTAAAGAGAAGGAAAATAGTGCTTTTAGTTATACAAAATGGCCCGTTTTGGGCTTTTTTGCCTGTTGGAGGCAAGATGGAAGACAAAAAAACTGTTGTTTGGCAGAAGTAATGGCAGAAAAACAGTATTCACGCATCCGAAAGTGGCAAAATCAAGAAAAATTCTTAACTAAAAAGGCAGAAAACACTCGTCTTAGTTACAAAATCGACTAAAACAGTGTTTTGGGAAGTTTACAATCAAAGTAAAAAGTGATATACTACGCCGCATTAAAGCAATGAAAGGAAAAAGGGCGATGAACTTTAAAGAGTATCACAAGATCGATTTTCATGCACACATTTATCCCGAGAAGATAGCAGCGAAAGCTGTTGCAAGCGTAGGTGATTTTTACGCGCTCCACATGAGTGAGAACGGGCTGTCGGCTCGTTTGATCGAAAACGGAAAAAAGATAAATGTTACCCATTATGTTGTCCATTCAGTCGCCACATCACCCAAACAGGTGGAATCCATAAACAGATTTATCGCATCGGAATGCGAGAAGCATCCTGAGTTCATTGGTTTTGCGACGCTTCATCCCATGTCCGAGCATCTGGAGACCGACATAGAGCTTGCCAGGGTACTTGGGCTTCATGGCATAAAGATCCATCCCGATTTCCAGAAATTTGCCCTTGATTCTCCCGAAGCCATACGCATGTTCAAGCTCCTTGCGGGAAGATTTCCTGTTCTCATTCACACGGGAGATTACAGATACGAGTATTCAAATCCCATAAGGATGGCAAGAGCGCTTGACGCAGTGCCGGATCTTGTGGCCATCGGAGCTCACTTCGGCGGTTACAGCGAATGGGAAGAATCCAGGAAGCATCTCATCGGCCGCGAAAACTTCTACATCGACACTTCCAGCGCGTTGTTTAAGCTGGAGCCCGAAGAGGCGGCGGACATGATCCGTGAGCACGGTATTGACAGAACTTTCTTCGGGACAGATTTCCCCATGTGGAATCATGAAGAAGAATTCGACAGGTTCATGAAGCTTCCTCTGACCGAGGAAGAGCGAAGAAAGATTTTCCACACGAACGCCTACAATTTCTTCAGCGTATGAACCCCGGCTCCATTTTTTGAGACAGACTTAAAAAGGAGAGAATATGAAAAAGCAGGTAGCATTGACATTTGACGATGGACCGAATACAGTAACAACACCCAAGGTGTTGGATCTTCTTGAAAAATACAATATCAAGGCGTCATTCTTTCTTATCGGTCAAAATGTGACAAAAGAGTCCAAGGAGGTAGCAAAGCGTGCCATCAGCATGGGATGCGACATCTGCAATCATTCCTTCACCCATCCTCACATGTCGCAGATGACCGAAAACGAAGTTAAGGAAGAGATCGAAAAGACGGACAGGATCATTGAAGAACTCACAGGCAAACGGACCCTGTTCTTCCGCCCGCCCTACATTGATGTGAAGCCTGAAATGTACGACTGGATCGACAAGATCTTTATTTCGGGCATAGGGTGTCTCGACTGGGAAGCGAAAGCCGATGCGGAATACAGAAAGACAGAGATGCTTAAAAATGCGAGAGACGGAGTGCTGTATCTCCTGCATGATTTTGTTGACAACGATGCTACGGTGGAAGCTTTAAAGACTGTGATCCCCACGCTTTTGGAACGGGATTATGAGTTTCTGACAGTGACGGAGATCTTTAAGACTAAGCAGCCGCTGTTTGATGAGAAGAATGGGTACGCAAAGAGACCGAGAGTGCTGTTTTCGGATATCATAAATGATTATAGGGGGGAATGAGCGGGTTTGGAACGGTCGGAGTTCCTTCGGAACTCTATCGCACCCGCTTCGCGGGTTTGGAACGACACTGCACCCGCGAATGCTTCGGGAAGCAATGGCACTTTACGCGGGAGGGGGATTTGTCTCCGCTCCGCGACCGTCGGCGCCTAGCACATGCCACCGGCATGTGCTAGGCGCCCCTCGACACTGCACCCGCAGTGTCTTCGGAACCAAATCCCCCTCTTGCTTCAGCGATAATAAAAAATAAGAGAGAGTCTAAAGACTCTCTCTCTATTTTTTCGTAGCGGGAGGGGGATTTGAACCCTCGACACTGCGGGTATGAACCGCATGCTCTAGCCAACTGAGCTATCACGCCATATATATGCCTATTGAATTTCATTTAAAATGGG
>JAEEGF011196761.1_pt1 | contig 13190 bp, 8 predicted proteins | sample 9134171 | NCBI WGS metagenome assembly JAEEGF01 (sample SAMN16246542, study PRJNA631951) | gut metagenome | biome: gut microbiome; feature: rumen; material: AP-attached | host: Bos | place: Iran: Karaj | collected 2018-10
CAATAGATAGAATAATATGTAAAGGAGATTAAATATGTCAAAAATACTTCTCTCCGGCGGTGCCGGATACATTGGATCACATACAGCTGTCGAACTTCTTAATGAAGGCTTCGAAGTAGTTATCGCTGATAACTTATATAACAGCGAACGTTCCGTTATGGATAGAATCGAAGAAATCACTGGAAAGAAAGTCTCATTCTACGAGATTGACGTCTGCGACAAGATAGCAGTTGATGAGCTTTTTGACAAGGAAGATATTGAAGCGGTAATTCACTTCGCCGGATATAAGGCTGTTGGTGAGTCTGTATCAAAACCGCTTATGTACTACAGAAACAACATTGATGCAACTCTTACGCTTCTTGAGTCAATGAATACACATAATATTAAGCGCTTTATATTCAGTTCTTCCGCAACCGTATACGGACCGTTTAATGCGATTCCTTATGTGGAGACAATGAAGATCGGTGACTGCACAAGCCCTTATGGTACAACCAAGCTTATGATTGAGAAGATTCTCGATGACGAAGCTGCAACTGATAAGGATTTATCCGTAATCTCGCTTCGTTACTTCAACCCGATCGGTGCTCATCCGTCGGGACTTATCGGTGAGAAGCCAAGCGGAATTCCGAATAACTTAATGCCGTTTATTACACAGACAGCAAAGGGCATAAGAGAATGCCTTACAGTATTCGGCGATGATTACGATACACCGGACGGAACCTGCATCCGCGACTACATCCACGTAGTAGACCTTGCAAAAGGTCATGTTGCGGCACTTAAGTATGCTCTTAAGCACACCGGTTCAACTCCTATTAACTTAGGAAGTGGTAAAGGCACAAGCGTATTCGAGCTTATTAAGGCATTTGAAAAAGCCAACAACTTAAAGCTCAATTACAAAGTCGGTCCTCGTCGTGACGGAGACATCGCAGCTTTCTATGCGGATGCTTCATTAGCTAAAAAGCTCCTTAACTGGGAGACTCACGAGTCAATCGACACCTGCTGCCGCGACAGCTGGAACTGGGAATGCAAGAATAATTAATCAGAATTAAATTAATAAAAGGACGGTTCTTTTATGAAACCGTCCTTTCATTTATTTTAATAGACCTGCTTACTCATTTAATTCTCCCGCTATTCTAAGAAGGTTCTCGATTTCATCCACTTCAATATCAAGAAACTCGGATAAATCCTCTATTGAATACTCCGCATTCTGCTCTTTTAACGAATTAACCGCTTCAAGAAGCTGGTTAAGCTTATCTAATATCTTGCGATTCTCCATTGCGGTATCAACATCAAGCATAAGATACTCGCAGATCACGCGCTCGATATCGTCTTCTACAGCTTTTATGAAGTCGCCTTCACTGTTCTGTAAGGTTGCCTCAAGCTTATCTAAGTTTTCAATTACATAGAGGTTTCCTTCCTGAACTATATCCTGTAAAAGCTCGCCCTTTCCGACATAACCTTTTGCAATCTTATAAACTATCGGAAGGTACTGCTCATACTTGGATTCAAGGCTAAGAGCTTTTAACTCCTTCTCATAACGGTTCTTAAATGCGCGTTCCTCTTCGGTAAGCTCATATTCTACCTTCGCATTCTTTAATTTCTCTATTAATTCAAGTCTCTCGTCCATCTATTTCTCCTTAGTACTTACTTTCTCTTCACAACCTGGAAGATATAAAACTTTAAGTAATAACTTTCATCGTGGTTAAATAATATCGGGTGATCGGGGCTCTGCGTTCTAAATTCCACCTGTCTAAGTGTAACTTGCGCATCACGTGCCGCATCATGAAGCATCTTGGTAAAAAGCTCGAAATTCATGAAGTGTGAGCAGCTGCAGGTACATAAGAAGCCACCGTCACGCACAAGCCTCATGCCGCGAATATTAATCTCTTTATACCCTTTTGTCGCATTCTTAATCGAGTCTCTCGACTTGGTAAATGCAGGCGGATCAAGCACTACAACATCGTAGGATTCGCCTTGTCTTTCAAGTTCAGGTAAAAGCTCGAACACGTCATGTGCTTCGAATCTTACTCTATCTGAAATTCCGTTAAGATCTGCATTCCTTGTTGCCATCTCAACAGCTGCTTCCGATGCATCAACTCCCAATACAGATGCAGCTCCTGCTATTCCGGCGTTTAGTGCAAATGAACCGGTGTGTGTGAAGCAATCAAGTACTTTCTTACCCTTACATAAGCGCTGTGTTGCAAGTCTGTTATACTTCTGATCAAGGAAGAATCCAGTCTTCTGACCGTCTTTTACGTCTACATAATACTTAACGCCGTTCTCTACAATTGTAACGGTTGTATCAAATTCAGGTCCGATGAAGCCTTTAACGCGCTCTAAACCTTCTTTCAGGCGCTCCTTGGAATCAGACCTTTCGTATACCCCGCGGATATTGATTCCGTCTGCTGCCAAAACTTCCTTTAAGATATCGATTATTCTTGTCTTATACTGCTCCATTCCAAAGAACAATACTTCTATAACAAGGACATCTTCAAACTTATCTATTGTAATTCCCGGTAAGAAGTCCGCTTCTCCGAAGACAAGGCGGCAAGAGCTTGTATCCACCGTATTTTTCCTATATTCCCACGCATTACTTAATCGCGTGCGGAAGAATTCATCATCGATAATTACATCTATATTTCTGCTTAATAAGCGGATTCTTATCTTAGAAGTCTCACTTATGACTCCTACTCCAAGCGGATAATCATTAAACGCACGTACCTTAACGAGGGAGCCGTTCTTAATTATTCCGGTCTTATATGCTCCGGAGTAATCAGGGGTCTCTAGGAATTCGATCTCGTTATCAAATACCCATGCTCCTCCTGCTGATATTGTACGGCCTTCGCCTTTTTTTAGTTTAATTGTAATATCGTTCATATATATTCTCCAGTAAATAATAATATGATATGTGGATTCTTCTCCACCTCAACATAATATATACATTACTTATAATCTTGCGTTACCCTATGTGGATTCGCGTTAATATATACGATGGAACGTTGCATTGCGCACTTAGTGAATACGAGAGAGGTTAGCGAGGAGCGGTCACTGTTTGAGCCGTCTCGCCGGATGGGGCGAGGCGAGCGAGTTGAGCGCGACGAACGCGTGGTCAACCTCTCGAAGTATGAACTTAGTGCAGTCAATAGCAGTGACAGAGTGTATATTAATGCGAAGCCGCATACAGATTCGCATAATTACTATATATTCTGTTCACAAAATGTTCTGATAATTTATATTAAGTTCCGCAAATTGTTAGTCGATATATAGAGTAGAAAGGAACCGGTAGAGACATGCGACTATCCAAGGAAGGAGGGATTCGTATGAGTATCACAAGAATCATGGACAGTGTTTTTGAAAGCATTTCAATCGACAAGAGAAAGAAATTAGGTACGGCAGACCGTACCACTGAATCCCTTGGCGCAGTAGAAGGAAACTTCTTCCTTGCTTTCAACAATCAGGACAACAAGAACCGCGAATCCGAGCGGGATGCCAAGAACCGAGGCAGGGATGCCAAAACATTGGAAGAACAATGGAAAGAGGCCCAGGAAATGGTCAACCTCGCCAAATACCGAGACGAGTTCCTCGGTACTCATATAGATTCGAGGGGGTAGTAAAGTCCCCCTCGAATTTATTTTTTTGCTCTTTTGTTATCCTGATAATTCTCTATACCAACCAATTATAACTTAATCGAATCGAATAACTTATCTGCCTTAACATTAGCATCTTCTCTCGAAGCGCCAACAGTCGATACATATACCTTAATCTTAGGCTCTGTACCGGACGGACGAATTATAACGGACGCACGGTCAGTAAGCTTATACTGTAATACATTTGCAGACGGCAATCCGTTAACACCCTTCTCATAATCAACCGTATCAAGTACCTTAAACTCTCCGAAAGCATCTACACCCTTACGCAGATTCTCCATAATCTCAGTCATCTTCTTAAGTCCTGCAGAGCCCTCGTACTGATAAGATCTAACCAGATTAACTCTATATCCGAACTTCTCATATAATGCCTCAAGTCTTCCCTCGATGGATATACCCTTGGTCTTATAATATGCAAACATCTCGGCAATTAAGAATGCCGCATCAACCGCATCCTTATCACGCACATAACCTGCAGAGAGGTAGCCGTAGCTCTCCTCGAATCCAAGGATATAATCATCGGAACGGCCCTCGCGCTCTAAGGACGCAAGAACTTCTCCAATATACTTAAATCCCGTAAGAACAGTTACAGTTTCAACACCGTAAGACTCCGCAACTTCATCAACCATCTCAGAAGTTACGATGCTTTTTACCACGAGAGGCTTCTTCGGCATCTTGCCTGCTTCTTTTCTGCGGGAGCACATATAATCAATCAATAGAATACCTATTTCATTACCGGATAAAAGCGCATAATCACCATTCTTACTCTTAATCGCAATTCCGCATCTGTCAGCATCAGGATCTGTTGCAATCAAGATATCCGCACCGCGCTCCTTCGCATACTTAATACCAAGTTCCATGGTATCTCGATTCTCCGGATTCGGGAAATGACAAGTCGGGAAATTACCGTCAGGCTTTTCCTGCTCAGGTACAACAAATATATTGTCATATCCGCTTTCGGTAAGTGCACGAACAACCGGCTTTAATCCTGTTCCGTTAAGCGGTGAATAGATAATGCTGACATTCTTATCAATCTTCTCTCCGAATAAGTGTGACTGACTAAGTACATGTTCGATAAACTTGTCATATACCTTCTCCGAGATATATGAGATAAGTCCGTCAGCTATACCCTTCTCAAAAGTTACAACATCTACACCCTTGAAAATATCGACCTTCTTAATCTCTGTAACTATATCATCAGCTGCCTTCGATGTAATCTGGCAACCCTCTTCGTTATATACCTTGTATCCGTTATATTCAGGCGGATTATGTGATGCGGTAACCATAATACCGGCAGCACACTTTAATTCACGAACCGCAAAAGAAAGACAAGGCGTCGGCATAAGTTCCTTATAGATATAAGCCTTAACACCACTTGCAGCCATAACTGATGCTGCAACTCTTGCAAAGTTCTCAGAACCGTTTCTTGAGTCATAGCTTATAGCAACAGAACGTCTCTCGCCCTCATAATTAGCCAAGACATAATTAGCAAGACCTTTTGTAGCCTTGGCAACCGTGAAACTGTTCATTCTGTTGGTTCCGGCACCAAGTATGCCACGAAGTCCCGCAGTACCGAAATCAAGCTCCCTATAGAAAGCGTCTTCCTTTAATGCGTCATCCTGAGCCATTTTCATAAGCTCGCTACGGATGCTTTTCAACTCATCTTCATCATATGGTAAGTTCTCATTACATAAGGCATCGAGCCATAATTCATAATTATCCGTATAATCCATACATTACCTCCACTTACACATATCAAATCTATTCTTTATTTACCTCCATAGCCTTAACCTCTTGCCCATCCGAATCCTTTGCGAACGAAAGGCCGAAAGCAATTGCCATCCAGCACGAAGGTAAGAAAACATTCAAATTGAAATTAATGCATACAACCGAAAGATATACGGCTGCAGTAACCAATGCAACAATTACACCCGGATTATTCTTAACACATCTCGCACATTTTACGATAATTGCGATAATCAATGCAAAATATAATCCTGCTCCCAAAAAACCACAGGTTAAAAGCATATCAAGATAAGCGCAATGTGCATCAGCAAGTGTTGCAGGGCCAAACTCTCCCGGAAGAAGATTAAGCCTACTTAAATTATCAAATCCGATACCAAAAAGCTTATCCTTAAGGCTTCCTTCCTTATACACTCCAAGGATTTCCTTCCATATCCGGCCTCTGCCCGATCCCCAGCTATCTGTAATTACAAGCTTATAAAGCGTTGCCTCCTCGGAAATATTGGCCTGATTCTTGTTGGCATATATAAATAACACAATAAAGCCTATCAGCATAAGTCCGCATAATATGAACCACACACGTGAAATCCATACTCCCGCTTTATCCCAGACGCCCTTAAGAAGAAATACCAATACGCCAAGTACTGCAAGAGCTATTCCCGCTCCGATAATAAGCTTTCCGTTGCCGAATATCCATAGAGTAATCTGCTCGTTAATAGCTTGAACATATTCAGGCTTAGCATAAAACTGTCTCTGAATAAGTACGCCGGCATACATAAATATCGCGGCCATCCATAATCTTCTAAGATATGTACCGTTTCTGAACGCAAATCCAATAGCCACCAAAACTCCAAATAGTGCGAAATAAAAGCCCGCGGAAGAACTTGCAAGGCCGGCTATTGTATCAACCACAATCGCAATTCCCGTAACGATTAATGCAGGCAAATTCTTCTCCAACATAAATATTGCAATCAAAACTGCAAGATAAAAAGCGCAGATAGCGGAATACTGATCGACATTACCGAACATACTTCGAAGCGATGTGTACTGTCTGTACATCTGCCAGTTAAATATGTCCTTCTCATAGTACTGCATTATTCCGACGATATTAGTAATAATCGTCCATACTGCAAATCCGATTGACAATGCGAAATGGTGAAAAGCATACTTACTTACAATAAATGCCGCAATCAATATCGCACCGACATATAAGAATCCTGTCTTTCTGAACGCATCACCGAGAAATGCGGAACTTCTGTCAACAGAAAGCAGTGAACCTATAAGCCATGACACAATTGTCGCAAGAAAAAGTATATCTACAATACTGAATTTTAACTTACGGGTAGAACTTTTATCAAGATTCTGCAAGCTTAAAAGCCCGGAACCCACAACAAATATTCCCACACCTAAAAGTAACAAAATCCATTTCCAATTATCATAATAGACGTATCCCTGAACACATACCGTGCCAAAGCCAAACATCATATAGAAAAGGAATGCCATGCACCAAATGCCCATTTTAAAAGCAATCTTTCTCTCAATGGCACTCTGTGCTCTGCCCTTTTTGTTCTCGTTATTGCCTGTATTACTCATTTTACTCTGCCAACTCCGCGTTCTCTTTAATAGTATATGACGGCACAATCGTCTTAACCAGCTGCCTCATATCCGTAGTCTCTTCGGCTGCCGCATCATGAAGTTCATGCAACGCCTTAAAGAACTTCTTTTCATCAAAATCAAGCGGCTTACCGATGAAGATAAGATTGTTCTTCGTCTTCTCCAATCCTTCCTCCGCCTTAAGGCACTCCTCATAGAGCTTTTCGCCCGGGCGAAGTCCCGTATAGACAATCTGAATATCAACATCAGGCTCATATCCCGATAACTTGATAAGGTTACGCGCCAAGTCATCAATTCTAACCGGTTCACCCATATCAAGGACGAAAATCTCGCCGCCCTTCGCAAAAGCGCCTGCCTGAAGTACAAGCGAAACCGCTTCAGGAATCGTCATAAAGTAACGAATTATATTCTTATCGGTTACGGTTACAGGACCGCCTTCCGCAATCTGCTTCTTAAAAAGCGGAATAACCGAACCGTTAGAGCCGAGTACATTACCGAAACGCACTGCAACGAACGAAGTATCAGGATATTCACGCTCCATAGCCTGAATAACCATCTCGCAGATGCGCTTTGATGCACCCATAATATTGGTCGGATTAACAGCCTTATCGGTCGAGATAAGAACCATCTTCTTGGCACCGTACATAGCAGCGGCCTTGGCCACATTATAAGTACCGAATACATTATTCTTAATTGCTTCGTTCGGAGAGTCTTCCATAAGCGGTACATGCTTATGCGCTGCCGCATGGAATACAATCTCCGGCTTATACTGCAGGAATATCGAATTAACACGGTTAGTATTGCGCACCGAACCGATCAAAGTCTCAAAATCAAGGTTCGGATAGTCCTTCTTTAACTCAAGCTGAAGATTGTAAGTCGTATTCTCATATATATCAAATATAATTAACTTCTTAGGATTATGAGCCGCAATCTGTCTGCAAAGCTCGGAGCCGATAGAACCGCCGCCGCCCGTTACCATTACAACTCTATCCTGAATATATCCGGCAACCTCATCAATATCTACACGTACCTGGTCACGGCCTAATAAATCGACAATTTCTACATCACGAAGTGCCGAAACCTTGACTCTCTCATTGATAATCTGCGCCATTGACGGAAGAATACGCAATTTACATCCCGTATTCTTACAAATATCAAGTATTGCCTTACGACGTGAAGGCGGAAGATTCGGAATCGCAATAAAAATCTCCTGAATCTTGTACTTCTCAACTGCCCACGGAATCTTGGTATCGTTACCGACAATCGGAACACCAAGGATAGAATTACCAATCTTTCTTGGGTCTGCGTCAATTACACACTTAACACGATTCTTAATAAGACGACTCGCCTTAATATCCTTGATTAAGTAATTCGCCGAATCACCGCCACCTATTACCATAGTCGGTATGGAGGCTTTATTGAAATCTCCTTGGAAATTATTACGGATTACTCTAAGTCCTCTGTACGAAAATCTGCTTAAAGCGATAAGCATCGTAAGATAGAAAAAGTAAAGCACATGAAACGATCTCGGCACATTAAGCTGAAGCATCGTAAGCCCTGCAATCTGTAGCAATGTTGAAAGACCGCAGGCAAGTACCACGCTGATAAGCTCCTGCACGGATGCATACTGCCAAAGGGAACTGTATAACTTAAACAGCACAAACAATACAAGCGTTGTGATAAGATTAATCCACGAATATTCGTGAATTGCCCACTTTATTCCTTCTTCCACGTTATGAAAATTGAATTCAAAACGCGTAATTATCGCCATATACATCGAAAACAGAATCGCCATTATATCATATATAAGGAAAATGGCTCTTCTTACCGGTTTCGACAACTTTCTCAATACTTTGCTCACCATATTTTTATACGCCCCTATAAGCTTTATTCCGGAGTCCTACTCCCAAACTTACCCACGTTGATTATACCATAAGAAGAATACATATACAATTGCTTATAAAAAGGGCAGAAGCCTTATTATAAGACCTCTGCCCAATTATATAATTATTCTTCTTTTATAAAAGCTCCTGAACCCGCTATCTTACTCTTACACCCTTTACCGCCGTCCAGCTTGAATATACTCTTTTTCCCGTAGAATCAAGCTTCCAGCCACGAACTCTAAAGTAATACGTTCTTCCCGATGTAAGTCCCGTAAATACTCGCGATAACTTAGATGCCGGATAAATCGCGCCGTTCGTCATATTTCTTGAAGTTGATATCTCAACCTGATATGCCGTAGCACCCGACTTAGGCGCTTTCCACGAAACCGTTACACACTTTCTGTATCTTGCTGTAAGTGAAAGTGAAGTTGGCTTTCCTACCGTAACCTTGGTCCAGTGAGCATATAATGTAACATTGCCTTCACCTATAGTCGTGGAATAATATCTCTTGCCTTCCTTCTTATCATCGTACCAGCCGGCGAACTTATAACCCGCGCGTCTTGCGTCCGATGCAAGCTTGCCGACTTCTTCACCCATGACATAGGACTTATACTTGGTTATCATCTCGCCGCCGTTAGGGTCGTAGAAGATTGTCGCATTAACAACGCCTGCTTTAAGCTTAATATTAGAATTGGATGACTTAGTCTCAACTATAGTCTTCGCGATTTCAGCGGTACACTCGTCTCTGTATCTTACTACGATCTCGCTGCCGGACCTTGTTGCAGCATTCACAAAGCAATCCTTTGAACTTGCAACCTTTGCCGCAAACGTAATCTCCGTCGATAATACAGAGCAGTTCATGAACATACTGTCTATCTTAGTAAGCGCTGCGGTATCCCACTTTACAAGATCTGCAATCTCGAGCTTTTCGCAGTTTTTAAACATCTCTGCCGCATTCTCTACACGACGTACATTAAATCCGTCAAGCGCTATATAATATAGATTCGTGCAATTATTGAACATAGCCGACATATCGGTTACATTATGCGTATCAAACCTGCTAAGATCTAAGCGGGTTAATCCTTTACATCCTGCGAACATGCCTGCCATGGTCTGCGCAGATCTTGTATCGAATACACTCAAAGAAAGATCCGTAAGCTTCTCACAGCCCGAGAATGTATTGGCAAAGCTTATTACATTACTTGTATCGATTCCGCCAAAAGTAATATTCGAAAGTGCACGGCAGTTCCGGAACATGCTCTCCATGGATACGCATCTGCTGGTATCCCAGGAACTGAAGCTAAATGACAACAGGTTCGTACAATCCTTGAACATGCCGTCTATATAGTTCACATTCGGAGTCTTCCAACGCGATACATCTATATTCTTCATATTACAGCCCGCAAACATCTCGGACATATTGCGAACATTAGTCACATTGAAATTCTTAACATCAAAAGTCGAAAGCGATGTACAGCCCGCAAACATACGCTTCATATTGGTTACACTCGAAGTATTAAAATCGGTTGTAAGCTTAACTAATCCCGAACAGTTCTCGAATAAGCCTTCCATATCCGTAACCTTGCTCGTATTCCAGCTCTTAGTCGTAACTTCCTTTAATGATGTGCAACCCGCGAACATATAACTCATATCCGTTAAGTTCGTCATTATAAGTCCGGTTGTATCTACAGACTCAAGCTTATTAAGACCATAGAAAAGATATGACGCATCTGTCATTCCGGTTATATTAATCTTGGCACTCTTAATTTCGTTTGCACTCGTAAGCCACGGAATACCGGTCTTGCCCTTATGTGCCGTTATGTTACCGTTGCCGGATACAGTAAGAAGTCCCTTCGAATCTATCTCCCAGGTAAGGCCGTCAACCTTGCCTCCCTTATTGGCCGCGTGAACGATCGGGCTTATTCCCTCCGGGAAAAAGCTCGGCACGAGCATATTTATAAGGAGCAGCGCTATTAAAAGTGCTCCCGTAAATCTACAAATCCTTTTCATTAAAACGACTCCTTTCGGAATGGTATACCTATATTTACACTATATGATATATTTCGGCATTTGATAAGAGAAAAATTAGTTTTATTATTTATGCAATTTTTATGTCAAAAGTCCTATGACTTTTGCAAGCAAAATCGCGAAAATCATAGGACTTATGCTTCTTTTGTAAATAAATAATCATTAATATTTCCATCAACTTAGTAACTTAATAACTTAATAATCGGAAGAATATCTCGATTTAAATCGGAAGAAAAGTAGGAAATAAATCGGAAGAATGTGAAAAAGGGTATCTGCATAGCAGATACCCTTTTCAAATAAACTATATTATTTTGTCTTAACTCTTACAGCCTTACTCCATACACCGTATACTCTCTTGTGTGTTGAGTCGTATCTGTAGGCTCTAACCTTAACGTAATAATTCTTACCTGATGTAAGACCGCTGAAAAGCTTAGTCTTGGCAAGTCCTACATCCTCAGGTTCTGACCAGTTGGTACCACCCTTGGAAATCATTACTTCAAAGCCGTTGTACAATGTCTTAATTCCACCCCAGGTAAATGTAAGACTTCCCCTTGAATAAGACTTAGCGCTTACTTCAGGGATCATACCGGTAAATGTCTTAAGCCAGTGAGCATAAAGTGTTACTGAGTTATTGCAGATTGACTTAGCCCATACACGGTTTACTGCATCATAATTGGTACCGTTATCAAGATACCAGCCTGCGAAGAAGTATCCTTCTCTGTAGATCTTGTTAGGATCGTAACCGAATCCGTAAGGCTTACCCTTACCAACCTTCATTGTTGTATCGCCAAGATATGTACCACCGTTAGCATCGAATGTTACTGTACACGTATCTTCAGCCTTAACTTCTATCTCAATCTTAACAGAGTTTCTGTTGGATCCGCTGTATGCAGTAAGATCGATATTTCCGTAGAATACAAAGTACTGTGCTTCCTTCTTGTTAGGATCGTATGCTTTCGCTGCTGTATATGTCTCTACAAGCTGATCGTAGAAGCTTGCATACTGTGTTGTACCATTCTTAAATCCCGGCTTTACTTCAACGTTCTCTACCGAACCATCTGTAAATGTAACCTTAACTGTCTTCTTCTCATTTAATGAAGACTTAAAGCTCTCCAATGGTGTACCGTTCTCAAATGAAAGAGAGATACTTCCGATCTTAGATGCCTTCTTGGTCGGGCAGATACCGAATGAGTATCTGATCTCGATTGTCTGCATAATCTTATCAGCTCTTGCAGTAATGGCGTATGTAGGATCACCGACAAGATCACGTACTGTTGCCCAATCACAGCTTATATAGCCCTTCATGCAGTTAATTACTACAACTGCTTCATATCTCTTACCTAATGTAAAAGTGCTGCCGTTGAAGTTCTGTCCTTCCTCAAGCCATGTAATGCTCTGGAAAGTACCGTACTTAGCGGATGCATCTGTAAGCTCAAGCTTCTTAGGAACCGTAGCGCCTGCTATAGGTGCATTGAAGCCCTTAAAGTACATCTTCTTATTAACACCCTTGGTGCTGATAAATCCGGTCTTCTCGGTAATAATCGGAAGATAGAATGTCATATGAAGAAGATCATTCTCTGTATATGCATAACCTGCAGTTGCAGGATAACCTGTTAAGTTAAGCTGATATGTATTGGCATAAATCTTATATCCCTTCTTAAGCGGGATATATACATTAAGTGCATAAGATGTTGATTCTGCAAATTTGGTTACTCCGTTATCGAAAGTAAAACCACCGTTATTGCATGTCCATACCGTCCAAATCTTGGATAAATCCAATGCCTTAAGAAGGTCATTATTAGCAGGATCTGTTCCTGATATATAAGTATACTTTATAAAGCTCTTATAAAGTTCCATATCTGTTGCAGGAACTATAGGAAGATATACTGCTATATTCTGGTTCTGAACCTCGCTATGCATTGTAGCATCATAATACTTGTATGTTAAGTATGACGCACCGTTTGTATTAGCCTTACCCCATGCAGAATAGATACCTGCACCGTTAACAGAGTTGCCTGATACAGTATTGGTTGAACCAAATGTCATTGTACCAAGTGTTCCGCCCTGTACATATGCTATACATGCGGTACCTGCAATGGTTCCTGCAGATGTTGTAACACTGTACTTATTATTAACCTTATCCCATGTGAATGTATTAGGTGTACTGTATACGCTTGTAGCTAAAGAAGAAGAAATATCAATCTTAATTACCCAATAAGTCTGTCTAAGGCTTGTAAGAATTCCCTGATTTGAAAATGTAGGGTCAGTTCTATAG
>JAEEGF012299393.1_pt1 | contig 13190 bp, 10 predicted proteins | sample 9134171 | NCBI WGS metagenome assembly JAEEGF01 (sample SAMN16246542, study PRJNA631951) | gut metagenome | biome: gut microbiome; feature: rumen; material: AP-attached | host: Bos | place: Iran: Karaj | collected 2018-10
TGCCATGTGGGGCCTTTTTCTGCTGAAAAGCGTTGATTTTGTAATCTATTCCGGGCTGCTGTACGCAATCGACGGGATTCTTTTTCCCCTTCCGGCCGCCCTCTTTGTCAATCTGGTCGGGATTGTGATCATATCCACGGTCCCGTACTTCGTCGGGAAGAGTCTGGGCAGTCCGATCCTGAAACGCATTGAGGCAAAATACCCGAAGTTTCAGGAGGTTGAGAAGAAAAGCGGTGACAACGTCTTTCTCCTTGCGCTGCTCCTGCGCTGTGTCGGGCTGCCCTACAACCTGGTCGGCATGTACATGGGTGCACGGAAATGCCGGTTTCTGCCGTATCTGCTGGGCTCGGTGCTCGGCCTCATACCGAGAATGATCCCCTATACTCTCATGGGAAGCAGCGCCGCCGATTTCCGTTCGCCGGTATTTCTCGGCGCCATCGCCGCCGAGCTGACTCTGATCGCATTTGCACTGCTCCTTTATCGATACAAGATAAAAAGCACGCGGGTCTCAGACGGATCCCCCGCACCCGGCCCGGAGCAGCAGGATTACACGGACGCGGAGGACCTCAGCGGAAGCTGTTAGCCCAGTTGACCAGGGAGTTGTGCCAGACATTCTCAATCACGTCGCGGCGCATCTGCTCGGTAACAGGCCCGTTCTTTGCCATTTTGGCCAGGATCACGGCCTGAAGCTGTTCGACCGTCATAAGATCATAGGGAATATCGGGAATCTCAGCCCTCTCGGGTTCGGGTTCCGCTTCGTTCGGCTTCGGACGGGCTTCAGCAGGCCCGGACGGGGCCGGTTTTTTCTCCCGGACCGTCTCTTTCCGCGGGGGCTTCGGCGGCTCGTTCTTTTCCGGCTTCGGGGCTGCACAGGCGGCTTTCGGCGCTTCGGGGACGACGGCCTCTGCACTGCCGTCATCGGGAGCAAAGATATCGCCGCCGCAGCCGGGCAGACAGACATTCAGCCTTCCGCCGCCGCTCTCGATCCTCCGGCCGCTGAGCAGGCCGACATAGGCGGGGGCAGATGCCTCGGTATTGATCCAGGCCTCGCCGTCCGAGTTGTTCACGGCCACGATGAGCCTTCCTCTGGCATAGGCATACTGCTGGTTTGTCAGGCACAGCTGACGGAAATCACCATGGACCAGATCCTGTTTCCACTCGCGGTGAATCCGCCCCAGGTCGGCGATGAGCCGGGTACAGGGATTGTCCCTGTAATCCTCCAGGTGATCGTTCAGGTCGATATACGGGCGCAGGGAATCGTCGGAGCCGTGCTCCTTGCGGCCGTCAATGCCGAACTCGCTGCCGTAATACACCGAGGGAATCCCGGGAAGGGTGTAGAGCAGGATGTGCACCGGCAGGATGTGTCCCTTGTTCATGAGCTTGGTGTGGATGCGCTCAACATCGTGGTTGTCCACAAAATTGTAGAGCTTGATTCTTGCCGGCACCATGCCGTTGGTGCGCTGGACGGTGTGGGCGATCTCAAAATAGTTATGGTCGTTGTGCCCGCTGTAAAGCGCCTTGTGGAGGGTGTAGTTGGTCACGCTGTGAAGGGTATTCTCGTTTGCCCAGCGGGAATAGTCGCCGTGGATGACCTCGCCCATGAGCCAGAAATCCGGTTTGATCTCATCCGCGGTGCGGCGCAGGGCCTTCATAAACTCGAAGTCCAGCACATCGGCAGCGTCCAGGCGGATGCCGTCCACGTCGAACTCGGAAACCCAGAAGCGGATCACGTCACAGATGTAGTCGCGGACGTCGGGGTTTCGCTGGTTGAGCTTCACCAGCAGGTTGTAGCCGCCCCAGTTGGCGTATGAGAAGCCGTCGTTATACTCGTTGTTGCCCCAGAAGTTCACATTGCAGTACCAGTCGCAGTAGGGGGAGTTCTCTCGCCGGGCCAGAAGGTCCTTAAAGGCAAAGAAGTCGCGCCCGGTATGGTTGAAAACCCCGTCAAAGATGACCTTCAGCCCCGCCTCATGGCAGGCCGCGACAAAGGCCGTCAGGTCCTCGTTGGTGCCGAGGCGGCTGTCCAGAAGGCAATAATCGGTGGTCTCGTAGCCGTGCCCCACAGACTGAAAAAGCGGGCCGATATAAATCGCCGTGAAGCCCAGCTTTTTCACATGTCCGATCCACGGCAGCAGGGTATTCAGCCGATGCACCGGCTCGCCGTAGTCATTCTGTCTGGGCGCCCCGGTGAGCCCCAGGGGGTAAATATGGTAAAAAACAGCTTCATCATACCAAGCCATATCCGTTTTCTCTCCTTCAAGTACGTTTGTTTTTCACCGGTCTGAAACAGACCGGTCAGTTCAGAAGCCGGCCCTTTTCCCCGCTCTGCGCCCGCTTTACCTTGCGGGATGTGGTTTTTTCAAATTCGGTATCGCGCAGACGCAGACGTACAATCCGCCTGGCCGGCGGCACCGCGCGGTTAATCTCATCCACCTTTTTGCGGAAAAGCTCCTCCGCCCGGGAGGCATATTCAGGGAAGGGGTAAACCTCGGCCGTAATCTGGTCATCCTCGGAATAGACCAGAACCTCGGCCAGCCAGTCGCAGCCCGCAAAGCGGTTTTCCAGCTCTTCCGGGGAAACGTTTTCACCATTGGCGAGGATGATGAGATTCTTTCTCCGGCCGGTGATGTAGATGCGCTGGTCCTTCACATAGCCGAGATCGCCGGTTTTCAGCCAGCCGTCGTCGGTGAACATCTCACGGGTAGCCTCATCGTTGTGATAATAGCCCAGCATCACGGAAGGGCTTTTCGTCAGGATTTCACCGTCCTCGATCTTCACCTGGCAGTTTTTGACCACACGGCCTACATCCTCGCCGGTGCTCGGATCGGCCTCGCTGGAAGAGGTGATGCGCGGGGAACACTCCGTCATGCCGTAGCCCTGCAGCAGGGGGATGCCCATCTTCGCGTAAGCCTTCTGCAGCTCCGGAGACAGATAGGCCCCGCCGCAGAAGATAACCCGGAGGTCCTTTCCGAATACCGCACGCCCCGCAAGGCGCAGAGGAATCAGCGGATTCTTTTTCTTCTCCGCCATGATCCGGCGGTAGATGGTCTCCGCGATCAGGGGAACCAGCAGCAGCATCGTCGGCCTGAAAAGCTTGATGTTCTGCATGAGGCGCATGGGTGAATCGTTGATGCACAGCGTGGCGCCGTAACGCATGGAAAGCAGCACATCACAGGTGAGACAGTAAGCATGGTGGATCGGCAGGACGGAGAGCAGCACATCGCTGTCGCTGCCCTCGTTATCGCAGCAGCAGGCGTTGTCAACAAGGTTTGCATGCGACAGCATGACCCCCTTGCTTTTGCCCGTCGTACCGGAGGTGTAGAGAATGCAGGCGCAGCTCTGTGCCTCCACGGGTCTGAGCTCAGCGGGAGACTCCTGCGCAAGAATCGTCTGCAGGGAAAGCTCATCCTCTGCCGGGGACAGGCAGACAAAGGCCGCAATCTGCGGGCAGGAGCGGTGAAGGGTTTCCAGCAGCGGACGGAAACGGGCATCGAAGAAGAGCACCGTCACGTCCGCCCGGTTCAGGTTGTCCGCAATTTCGTCCGGGCTGAGCTGGGGATCGATGGGGACCGCCACATTGCCGTCGATGACCGTGCCGAACAGGCAGGTGATATAGGCAATGCCCGCTGTGCCGACAAGACCGGCATGGACCGCAGCATCCCCCTGACGGCGCAGAAAGGAGGACACCCTGCGGCTGTCTTCGAGAAAGTCGGCGAAGGTCTTTTCCGCAATTTCCTTCCCCGCCTTCTCCCGCAGCCAGACCTTGTCGGGCCGCTCTTCGGCAGAGAGAACCGCCAGATCCTGAAGCGTATGCAGTTGGGCCGTTTCCATGAGCCGCCCCTTATGCCTGCTTGCTGCGGATGTAGGCGGCAATATCACCCACGGTATGGACGTCGGTCAGCTCGGACGTGTCCACGGTGATGCCGAACTCCTCTTCAAAGTCGCCCATCATGCTCATAATGGCGAAGGAGGTCAGCGCGAGATCCTCCACCAGTCTGGAATCCTCCCGGATTTCCTCGGGCTCCAGATCGACATAGCGGGTCATGATTTCTCTGATTTTTTCCAGCATGGTATTTCCTCCTTTGTTTATATCCAGTCGAGGATTTCCCCGATGGTTCTGTTCGGGTCCTCGATACCGCGGAAAATCGTGCGGCAGAGGTAGTAATAGAGCTTCTGAATCTCATCCTGGGAGACAACGTTCTTCTGATACTCAAAGTGGAAGCTGAACCCGTTGTCCGTGGGGCGGTGCATGACGGTGATATAGATATGCTGCATGGCAACGCCGTTGGAGTACCACATGCTCTTGAAATTCATGTCGGGGATCTGGCGGCCCTTCAGCGCAGCGGCCGAAACAGGCTGATAGGTCAGGGTCGTGCTGTCGTAGCTCGTCCCCTGGGGAATCCCGTAGTGCGCGCCAACCTCGCCCATATAGCGGATCGGGTCATAATTGGCATGGCGCAGGAGTTCGTTCTCTGCGGCCTGTACGATCTTCAGGGCATCCAGGAAGCTGGTCTCCGGTTCGATGACGGTGCGCAGCGGCCAGAAGTGGATGCGCGTGCCGCCCGACTGGCTCTCCAGCAGGGTGCCGCGGCGGGCCACGGCGTTCTTCAGGCTCACGTCTTTTTCACCGCCGGCAAACTTGGAGAAGACCGTACGCAGCCCCAGCAGCAGGATGGAGGCCACGGGAACATGATGCTCGCGGCTGAAGGCAACCAGGGCTTTGGAGGGTTCGTCCTCCAGATCATAAACCACGATGTCGGCCTCGATATCCCCGGTGGGATAGCAGGCGCGCAGATTGGGGTTGCCCATCTGCTCACGGAGCTCCAGAAGGCGGTTGCGCGGGCTGAAGGGCGTATAAATCGGCTCCGGCTGTTCGAGCTTTTCCATCCAGAACTTCCGGTCCCGCTCCATGGCGGGGCTGTTCTGCTCGTAGGCCAGGTCCAGCTTCAGCTGCTGAAGATAGCTCTTCGGCGGCTTGGGCGGGTCGATGTTCTCAAACTTCCGGTGGCAGTAAAGGTTGAGCACATAGCTGTAAAAGCCGATGATGGCCGTGGAATCCATCGTCATGTGATGGACCTTCATATACAGGCCGTTATAACGGTTGGGAAGCCGGACCATCACGATCTCGTTCATCGGGCCGCCGTCCATGTGGATGGGGACGCGGCTCCAGCGCTTCATCTCCTCATGGGCGTCCTCCTCGCGCCAGGAGGAGAAATCCACAAACCGGATCTCGCGGTCCTCCGTGGGGACCAGATACTGGACCAGGTTTCCCTCCTCGTCCTTTGTAAAGCGAAGGCGCATGGCCTCAAACTTCTGGTAGCCGTCACGGATGCAGTCGCGCAGAGCATCGAAGTCGACATCGGCATATTCGATATAGAAACCGGTGGCAATGTTCAGAAGCTCTTCCCTGTGGCAGGCAGAAACGGTGTACCAGTGGACGCGCTGCGCCGCGGTGAGAGGATAGGTCTGAACCACAGCGCCGTTAAAATTGAGTTCTTTCATGTGTCACTTCCCTTGCTGTATTTTTTTATCTGCTTCTGCGCCCAGCGCATCGGCAAGAAATTCCTTTTCGGTCTGCTCATAAAGCGGCTGGTTCTCAAAGATGCTGGAGCCGTGTCCGGCATTCTCGACCATCAGAAGACGCTTTTTGGAGGTGCAGGCGTCATAGTTCTTCTGACTCATCCAGGTGGGGACGAATTTGTCCTCCTTTCCGTGGACAAACAGGACCGGAACACGGTTGTCCTTCAGCGCGTCCAAAGTAGAATACTCGTCAAAGCGGTAGCCCGAAAGAATTCGGGAGTAAAGGCCGTTGACCCTGATGATGGGCTCGGGGGGCAGGTGATAGTCCTTACGGATCACATGCGAGAAGATCTCGCCGGGAGAGGTGAAGGCACAGTCCGCAATCACCGCCGAAACAGCCTCCTGAACCTCAGGCAGGCCAAGGGCCATCAGCACGGTTGTACCGCCCATGGAGGTGCCGTGAAGAACGATCCGGATGTCTTTCCCGAAGCGCTCCCGCGCGTAGCGGATCCATTCCAGCGTGTCAAAACGGTCCAGGATTCCGAAGCCTACGTATTTGCCTTCGCTTTCCCCGTGCGCGCGCAGATCCAGCAGCAGCACCTCATAGCCCTGCTCATGGAAAAACTTGGCGTGACTTGCGTTGTGCACGGCCTGGCTGGTAAAGCCGTGGTGGAGAATCACCAGTTTATCGGACGGATTCTGAGCGGGGATATAGAGGGCGTGCAGGCGCAGCCCGTCCCGGGAGCGGATGAACACATCCTCCGGGGTCTGCTTCTCCATCCATTCGCCTACGGGCGCCATTCTGACGGTGTATTCTTCCATCTTTTCCCGGTCGGCAAACTCATCAACGATATCCGGGCTGGGTTCCCCGGGGCGCGGCATGGTCTTGCGAAACAGCACCAGCGAGGCGATGCCCGTAGACAGGCCTGCCGTGCCGAGGGCGCCGCCGGTCAGCAGCCATATTTTTGTACTCTTTTTCATTCCGTCTGCTCCTTATTCTCTTCTCTTTCCATTTCCTCTTCTTTTTCTCTCTCCATTTCCTCTTCCTCGTCCTCCTCCCGGTTCTTTCGCGTGCTTATGGTAACCTGCGGGAACGGGATGATGAAGCCGTTGCGGGCCAGCATCAAACGGACCTCTCTGTTCAGCGCTCTCTTCACCTTCAGCTGATCCTGGTTCCGGCACAGGATCTGGAATTTGAGCGTCATCTGGGAGCCGGACAGCTCGTCGATGCCGAGATAGACAATCTCTCCGATGCCGAGCGGGATATTTTTCTTCATGCCGGCTTTTTCGCGTTCAAAGGCGGCCTCCAGCGCCGGGATATCCGTGTCATAGTCCACCCCGACCGTGATGGGGCTCCAGCACGGCCGTTCGGAGTAGTTGATGATCGACCGGATCGTGCTGTTGTTCATGATCTTCACGTCTTCCAGGATCAGATCCCGGATCGTCGTGTTGCGGATGCCGATCTCCTGTACCTGGCCGTGCCAGTCGTCCACGGTAATCATGTCACCGACCTTAAAGGTCCCTTCAAAGACAATAAAGAGGCCGGCGATGATATCCGCCACAATATTCTGGGCGCCGAATGACAGCACGACAGACAGAACGCCGGCAGAGGCCAGAAGCGATGCGGTCGGCGCGCCAAGCAGGCTCGCACAGACAAACACGGTCGCGATGCCGACACCGTACTTGAGGAAGCTGAGCCCCATCCGGACAAAGGTCTCCTGCCGGGACATCAGCAGCGATGCAACCGCGGTACCCAGCCTGGATACCGTCGCCAGTACAAAAACGGCAACCGCGATATAGATCAGGCAGCGTGTGAACGAAAAGATATGGAATCCTCTGGCCCACTCATTGGCAAAGATGTAGTATTCAATCGACCCCTTCGGAAACAGGGAATAACGGAAGAAATACAACAGGCTGACAACGGCGCAGAGAACAAATAAAAACCGGTAGGCAAAGTCATGCATCTGTTCTCGGAGCATGTTCTCCTCTTTTTTTCTGCCTTTTTCCAGGGCGCGGATTTCGTCTTCCGTCATCATGCTGCAGTTTCTGACATAGATGATCAGGATCAGGACGTACGCTGCTTCCGTAAGGATGCCCGGAAGCGCCGTCAGCAAACCGGACCGGAATCCGGCAGAGGGAATCTGCTCTGTAGGTGAGGCAACAATGGCATAATACTCATCGCAGCTGTGGCAGCTCCCGATCATTTCATCTTTTCTGATCGTGAAAAAGCCCGTAAAATCATCCTGAAGGACTTCTTCCGCGATTCCCAGTTTTTCCGCCGTCTCATCCGAATACATCTCATCCGGGCTGAGCACCTCTTTGGTATCGGCATCGACAGCAAGGGCCACATCCTTCTTTTCCGTTTCAAACGCGGCCAGTACCGTATTCATGGAAATCGACGACTCCATTTTCTCAAACACCGACGGGTGCATCGCAATCTGTACCATGCCGGTGAAATTGCCCTCCGGATCCGTCATCGCAGCACCGCTGAAGCGATACGGATTTTTCAGATAATTCGCATCCGGTTTGTCCTGAATCAGCAGCGGTTCTCCCTGAAGCACCCAGCGGAATTCATAGGACATGCTTCCGGGATCCGTTGAAAGCGACAGATTGCTGTAATTTCGGCTGGATGCCGTCACGGACCCGCTGTTGTCGTATACCAGAATGCGGGCAGCACCCATGACATCGGCGAGCTCCTGCAGTTTCGGGGCCTTCATGAACTCAGGGCTCTGGGGGATGAGCTCGGCCGAGGCCTGCGTAATGGTCGCAATGAAAGCATTATATCTGGTGCTGCTTGCCTGCTGTTTTGCTTCGAACCCGTCGAGGATATCCGCCAGCTGTTCGGACTGATCCGAATTTGTCTGGACGCGCTCTGTATATAAATACAAGGTACTCGTGAAAATGTTGACTGTCACGGTTGCGACAGCCGCTGCCAGCAGAAGGATCAGCAGATTCCTGCGATAGCTCCTGTCCGGCTCCTTCTTTTTGAGATTTCTGACGGCATCCGGAAGGAGCAGGCGGGTATACATGCGCATCAGGAGAAGGAAGAAAAACGTGACGATCAGAACGCTGGCAGATACAAACAGAACCGCGAGATAAAAGGAGACGGCCGGCACCACGCAGTAAGCGTACAGATTCAGAGCCGGGCTGTACATCGTACAGCAGAAATAATCCGTTCCCTCCAGTTCGATAAGGCCTGTAAAACCGGCTTTTCTTGCTTCCTCCGGCACTTTGGCATCTGCCAGTTCCGAATGATTGTCTTCATCCTCCTGCGACAGAAACAGAATCTCGGAGTCATCCTCTGATGTAACGAAGCAAAAACTGTTGCTGCCGAAGACGCGGTTCGATGCAAATCCGCTCCATTCCATTGCCAGATGCGAATCCGGGTCATAAGACGAAGCCGCAACTCTCCGCTGCAGAACAAGAATCTTTCCGCTGTCCAAACAGTAGGACTGGAAAAACGGCAGGGTGTCATCCTCTTCATCCTCCGAAGCATTTTCCGTATTCTCCTCAAGAAGAATGGGCCCGGAATACGGCGATTCTTTTGACACCGACCTGATTGCCTCATAACGCTCTTGCTGAAAAACATTTCCCTGTGAACAGGCACCGTATCCGACAATCATCTTTCCGTTTTTATGAATCAGATACGCTCCGTCTGCGTTGAACAGCTCGCAGAGATGGCTGAGTGAATCCTCCGTATCCGCTTCCAGCGCATCATTCTCCAGATAATAGGCAGCCAGCGTAACCAGCCTCTCTTCTGCCCAGAGCTGCTGATCGAAGTCATCGAGACTCTTGCTTATACTCTCATTGATGGAGCTCATGACTTTGTTCAGGGCACTTTTCATGCTGCTGCTGAACCAGTCTGCAACAACCGCTCCCTCGACAGCAAACAGCACAAGGATAAATACGGCAACAAGCAGTATTTTCGCCGCCCGAAGGCGTCTCTTCCGCTTACTCATCGTGTTCCTCCTTCGCAGTCGCCCGGAAAGACGGCTGCCGTTTTCCTGAGAACATCATATTGTCTGATTTTAACACAGAACCGGCAGGAGCACAACAGATGCAGACGGTTTTTTCGATTGCGTTCAAAGAAAAGCTGTGCTATGCTGTTGCCATATCGGGAAGGGAGAAAAAGCGATGAATGATACGCATCCGATCCGCATGCTTGCCCGGCAGTACCCTCAGCTCTGCCTGCCCATCATGCCGAATGAGAGAGAGACCGAAGAGTATCGGGCATGCGTGCTCATGGGCGAGCCCGTGCGCAGAGCCCCTGAATTTGCTTTCTCGGAGGAGGACGAATTCAGTTTTGTGAGTACGCCGGTCGGCGAAGTCCCGGTGCTGGTTCTGGCAGATCGGGAGGACTTTGTCCATGCCTACCGTGCGCTGGCCTGCCGCTGTGAGCCGGAGGTGATTCCGGATTCCGTCGGCGCTGTTACCGTGCAGGGCCTGATCAACTGGGAAAAAATACGCCGGCACAGGGACGCCTATCTTGCTGAAGGCGGCAGTGACTGGGACGAAGAATTCCGACGTTTCACATCGGTGAACGCCAACTACCGGGACAGCTTTATCCTGCTCAGCACCGGCAGCTACAGTGACATTCCCGCTGCTGCGGTCGGACTCGGCGAGCAGGAATGGAAGGCAAAATCGCTCACCATCCGGAAATACCACGAACTGACGCATTTTGTCTGCCGCACGAAGTATCCGAAGGATATCGACGAGATCCGTGACGAGGTCGTAGCGGATATGATCGGGCTTATCCAGGCATTCGGCACCTATGATACCGGCCTTGCCGAAACCTTCCTCGGCATTGAGGGCACGGCCTTCCGCCCCGGCGGGAGACTTGCCCACTATGCCAAAGAGGACATTGCGGGTGCCATGACCCGGGCGAAGGCGCTCATCCGCAGCTATGCGGAAAGAATCGAAGGGCGGGACCTGCGAGATGTCTTTGCCCTCCTGCTCAGTCTTTTCGAAAGCAGCCCGGGCTGAAAAGCCGCCCCCGCGCTTCGTACAGCGAAGCCCTCCGGCAGATCGGAACTCTGCCGGAGGGCTTTTCTGTACATGGGAATGCTCAGAAACAGGCGATATTGCTGTCCGTGCGGGATTCCGTACCGCCGACCAGCACGCCGTTGGGCAGGCGGACAATCATCTGGCCTCTGCCGAAGAGCGAGACATCCTCCTCATAGCGCAGATCGTGGCCCCGCTGCCGCAGGCTTTCGGCGATACCGCGGTCAAAGCGCTTTTCAACCGTCACGCTGCCGTCGCGCATCCACTGCCAGCGGGGTGCATCCAGGGCCTGCTGGGGGTCCATATGAAAGTCCAGCGTATTCATGACGACCTGTACATGTCCCTGGGGCTGCATGTACGCGCCCATCACCCCGAAGGGGCCGACAGGCAGGCCGTCCTTCATCAGAAAGCCCGGAATGATGGTATGATAACTGCGCTTGCCCGGCTTCAGGACGTTGGCATCCGCCGGATTCAGCGAGAAATCCGCCCCCCGGTTCTGCAGGGCGATGCCCGTGCCGTCCACCACGATGCCCGAGCCGAAGCCCATATAGTTGGACTGGATGAAGGAAACCATATTGCCCTCGCCGTCGGCGCAGCAGAGGTATACCGTACCGCTCTTCGGGGGGACGGCATGGCTCCACACCTGCGCGCGGTCCGTCATCTCACGGGCGCGCCGGGCCCCGCAGTCCGGGTCCAGAAGCCTGTTCCAGTCGATCTGCATCTCTGCAGGATCCGTCACCCAGTGCAGCGCGTCGGCAAAGGCCATTTTGACAGCCTCCAGCTGGCGATGGCAGATCTCTGCCGGTTCCATCCCGGCAAAATCAAATTCCTTCAGGATGTTCAGGGCCATCAAAGCGACAATGCCCTGGCCGTTGGGCGGGATCTCGCAGACCTCACAGCCCCGGTAGCTGACGCGGATCGGGTCCACCCACCGCGCCTCGAAGCCTGCCAGGTCTTCACAGCGAAGAAAGCCGCCGTACTTTCTGCTTTCCGCGTCGATTTTCCGGGCGATCTCGCCCCGGTAAAAGCACTCGGCCCCGCTCTCACCGATGGCCTCCAGCGTCGCGGCGTGGTCCGGCAGGCAAATCAGATCCCCGGCCGACAGGCTGTCCCCTGCCGGTGCGAAGGTCCGAAACCAGGCGTCGAACGCCGGTCCCTTCAAGTGTTTCCGGTATTCCCTGATCGCCCGGTTCCACATCAGTGCCAGATTCGGTGCGCAGGGATATCCGTCCCGGGCGTACTGCACTGCCGGGGCCAAGTCCTCAGAGAGCGTCAGCCTTCCGAAACGGCGGACCATCTCCGCCCAGGCCTTCGGCGCACCGGGGACCGTCACCGGCGTCCAGCCGTGCGACGGCATTCTCCCGTCCCGGTCCAGCCCTTCCGCAAGGACCTTTTCGGCGCTGATGCCCAGGGGAGCGGGACCGCTGCTGTTGAGGCCGAACAGGCGCCGGTCCTTTTCCGACCAGACCAGCGCAAAGCTGTCCGAGCCGATCCCGTTGGCAGTCGGCTCGACGACCGTGAGGGCGGCCGCCGCGGCAACCGCGGCATCGGCCGCACTGCCGCCTTTCCGAAGCACCGAGAGCCCCGCAGCCGCGGCAAGCGGGCTCGAGCAGTTCACCATACCGCCCCGTGCATAGATCGGAAAACGCTGAGAGGGGTATTTCTGGCAAAGCGGGTCAAAGGCCGTTTTCCCCGCCGCTGTCGTGTTCATCATCCTGATCTCCTCCAAACTCTGCATGCGTACCTGCCGCATCCGTCCGGTCTGTCTCCGTGTTTCCGACTGCGCTCATTCTGCCTGCTCAAGCAGGCACTCGATTTCCATCACGATAAACAGGAAATGTTCTTACTCAACGGATCCTCCATGAAAAATACATTCATAAATTTGAGAACCCTTATACCATATCCTCTCTTTCCCGTGAAACCACTCAAAAGTCCCTTCTATTTCGCAGTGATAGGTATAGTCCCCGTTTGAATAGGATTCAGGCCCTCTGAATGGTTTGTCCTCCGGCACATGAAGCAATGCCTCTTTCAGAAAATCACCGCTGAAATGATCCCCGGTTACTCTGCCAATATAATTCATGCTCCAAAACGGATTATTCTTTATCCAAAGTGCTTCTTCACCGGCAAATTTCCCCGTCCCCAAATAGGTATCGTAGTACATATAATCGCCGTCTCTATAGATCAGATCATGTGATTTCTCTCGGGATGAATTCGTCTCAGCCCCTTTGCCGGCATATGTTGCCTGTTTTGCCTTAATCAAAAACGCTGTGATTTCTCTGTCCATTTCCGTCTCCCCTGCAGCCTTAATAATTCATGCGTTATTCGCCTGAGTTGGTGCTCAAGCTCTGCGTTCCATTATAATTCCGCCATGCCTCGGATTCAAGATGTATTCTTTGGAATAAAAAACGGCCTCCCAGACTGTCACATCCGGCAGGCCTCGATGGTTTCGATGAATCGCTCCAGCTTCCGTCGCCGGACTGCCCCGGTCTGATACAGGCCGGGGCAGAGGTTCTTCAGAAAACGCTTATTTCTTCTTCACCGGGTAGCAGATCTCCGTAACGAACTCATCCGGATTCTGCGTCTCATGCGGGCTGACGTGATAAATGTTGAACATCGGCTCAGCAGGCTCGTAGCCGTTCGCTTCCATCCACGCGATCACGGCAGTGTAA
>JAEEGF010357179.1_pt1 | contig 13187 bp, 8 predicted proteins | sample 9134171 | NCBI WGS metagenome assembly JAEEGF01 (sample SAMN16246542, study PRJNA631951) | gut metagenome | biome: gut microbiome; feature: rumen; material: AP-attached | host: Bos | place: Iran: Karaj | collected 2018-10
ATGTAAGCATCTTTGACAGAAATTCATATGTGCGACAACCCGATTGAAGAAAAATAGATATGGGATGTAAGCGTCTTTGACAGAAATTCATATGTGCGACAACCCGATTGAAGAAAAATAGATATGGGATGTAAGCATTTTTGACAGAAATTCATATGTGCGACAACCCGATTGAAGAAAATATTATATGAGTGGTAAGCACATTAAAAATTTTTTAGTCAAGGCAACATCCCATTTAGAAAAAATCTAGTTTGAGAGGTAGCCCCTTTAATTTTAGCTTCACAAGGTATACATCCCATTATGAGAAAATCCTATTTGAGTTGAAGAGTCCACGAAAACCTAAAGTTTGCCTGGAAGTCGGTCACCTAAAGTTTGTCTGGAAGTCGGCATGGCGTTGAAAAGTGTTCTCATTTCTATTACAATAGAAAGGTATGAGTATCGGAAAGGTTACTCTGCAGCAAGACAAATAGATGAGTCTTGTATGAGTATTTGGAGATGGCACTTTGCAGCAAGATTCACAAAGGAGTCTTGAATTGTCGTTGAAAGGAGATTTGCATGAGCTTTACGCATTTACACGTACATACAGAATACAGTCTGTTGGACGGTTCAAGCAAAATTAAAGAGATAACAAAAAGAGCAGCAGAACTGGGGATGGATAGTCTTGCCATCACAGATCATGGTGTTATGTATGGTGTTATAGATTTTTATCGCGCTGCAAAGGATGCAGGAATAAAGCCGATTATCGGGTGTGAAGTATATGTGGCTCCTGGTTCCAGATTTGACAAAGAAGCAGGACAGAGTGAGGACAGATATTTCCATCTTGTTTTGTTGGCGGAGAATCAGACAGGTTATGAGAATCTTGTGAAGATTGTATCTGCCGGTTTTGTTGATGGCTTTTATTATAAGCCACGAGTGGATTACGAGATACTTGAGAAGTACCATGAGGGTATTATTTGTCTCAGTGCATGTCTTGCCGGTGAGGTTCAGAGATTTCTTGCAAGAGGGCTTTACGAGGAAGGAAAGGCAGCGGCACTTAAGTATCAGGACATATTTGGAAAGGGCAACTATTTTCTTGAACTTCAGGATCATGGCATGCCGGAGCAGAGAAATGTCAATCAGCAGCTTCTTAGAATGAGTGAGGAACTTGGTATTGACCTTGTCTGCACAAATGATATTCATTACACTTACGCTGAGGATGCGGAAGCCCATGATATACTTCTCTGTATTCAGACGGGAAAGAAACTTACTGACGAAGACAGAATGCGTTACGAGGGTGGTCAGTTCTATCTCAAATCAGAGCAGGAGATGGCAGAACTGTTCAGATATGCACCTCAGGCACTTGAGAATACTCACAAGATTGCAAAGCGTTGTAATGTTGAATTTGAGTTTGGAGTGACAAAGCTTCCAAAATACGAAGTCCCTGAAGGGTATGATTCATGGTCATATCTGAATCATCTGTGTATGGAAGGACTGGAGAGAAGATATCCTCAAGAAGACAAAAATTCAGAGCAGATAACAAATCTTCAGAATGAGGACAAAGCATCAGAGCAGACAACAAATCTTCAGAATGAGGACAAAGCATCAGAGCCGATAGCAAATCTTCAGAATGAGGACAAAGCATTAGAGCCGATAGCAAATCTTCAGAATGAGGACAAAGCATCAGAGCCGATAACAAATTCTCAAAATCAGGACTCTTACAGATGTCCGCTCACAAGAGAAGAGCTTCTTGAGAGACTCAACTATGAATTGAATACAATCCACAACATGGGATATGTTGATTATTTCCTTATTGTGTGGGATTTTATAAATTATGCCAAGAGCAATGGTATTATGGTTGGACCGGGGCGAGGTTCCGCTGCCGGAAGTATTGTTTCCTATTGCCTTGGAATTACAGATATTGATCCGATTAAGTACAATCTCCTCTTTGAGCGATTCCTTAATCCGGAGCGAGTTAGTATGCCCGATATCGACGTGGACTTCTGTGTTGAGAGAAGGCAGGAAGTCATAGATTATGTCGGAGAAAAATACGGCAAGGATCATGTAGCGCAGATTGTTACCTTTGGTACCCTTGCGGCGAGAGGTGTAATCAGAGACGTTGGTCGTGTAATTGACATGCCTTACGCCATGACGGATTCCATTGCAAAGATGATTCCGCAGACATTGCACATTACGCTTGAGGGCGCACTTAAAGAAAATAAAGATTTAAAGAAACTTTACGATGAGGATCCTCAGGTTAAGTATCTTATTGATATGGCAATGAGATTGGAAGGTCTTCCACGACATGCATCAATGCACGCGGCGGGAGTTGTTATTTGCGGAAAGCCGGTTGTAGAATATGTTCCACTTTCAAGAGCGTCGGATGGTTCAATCACCACCCAGTTTATAATGACGACCCTTGAGGAATTGGGACTTCTCAAAATGGACTTTTTGGGACTTCGAAATCTCACAGTTATTCAGAATGCCACAAAGTTCATTGAGAAGAACAGAGGCATTCATCTTGATATGCTGAAAATTGATTACAATGATAAGGCGGTTTTCAACCTGATAGGTACCGGAAAGACAGAGGGAATATTCCAGCTTGAGAGTGGAGGAATGAAAGGGTTCATGAAGGAACTTAAGCCTTCGAGTCTTGAAGATATAATTGCCGGAATTTCACTGTATCGTCCGGGACCGATGGATTTTATTCCGAAGTATCTTGCAGGAAAAAATCATCCTGACAATATTACTTACGACTGTCCACAGCTCATACCTATCCTGGAGCCGACTTACGGCTGTATCGTTTATCAGGAACAGGTAATGCAGATAGTTAGAGATCTGGGTGGATTTACCCTTGGACGAAGTGATCTTCTTAGACGTGCCATGTCAAAGAAGAAACTTGGGGTGATGAACGAGGAGAGACAGAACTTCGTTTACGGAAATGAAAAAGAAGGAGTTAAGGGCTGCATCAATAACGGTATCAGCGAGGATGTGGCCAATAAGATATATGATGAGATGATTGATTTTGCAAAGTATGCATTCAACAAATCTCATGCGGCAGCCTATGCGGTGGTTGCCTATCAGACTGCATTTTTGAAGCACTATTATCCGGTTGAATTTATGGCGGCCATGCTCACATCTGTAATGGACAGAACTGACAAAGTTGCCGAGTATATATATTCATGCCGTTCCATGGGAATTAACATTTTGCCACCTTCAATCAATGATGGTGAAAGCGGATTTTCGGTTTCAGGAAATAACATCCGCTACGGTCTCACTGCAATTAAAAGTATTGGCCGTACTGTGATTGACAATATAGTAAATGAGCGAATTGCAGGTGGAGAGTACAAGACCCTGGATGATTTTATCAAGAGAATTGCTGACAAGGATGTAAACAAGCGAGCAATAGAAAACCTTATCAAGGCAGGGGCACTTGACTCACTTGAGGGAACAAGAAGACAGTTTATGATGGTGTATGGTGCAATCCTTGATAAAATAAATAATGACAGGAAGAACAGTCTGTCAGGGCAGATGTCTCTATTTGACTTTGTGGCAGAGGATGAAAAGAAGAAATTTGAAATAAATATGCCTGACGTTGGCGAGTATGATACTAATCAGATGCTTGAGTTTGAGAAGGAAGTTCTTGGAATCTATGTTAGCGGACATCCGCTTGAAGAGCAGGAAGAAAAGTGGAGAAAACATATTACCCATATGACTAATGCATTTGCAGCAGCAGACGCTGACGAAGATGGAATTCCAGGGGAAATGTCCGGAGCAAATGAATCAAAGCTAAAGGATAAACAAAAAGTTACCATTGGAGGAATCGTTGCAGGAATCACAAGAAGGTATACAAAGAACGGTGAACCTTGGGCAATTGTGGTAATTGAAGATTTGGTTGGTACTGCTGAGGTGTTAGTATTTAACAGGCAGTTTGCCCAGTATCAGACGTTGCTGAAAGAAGACAACAAAGTATTCATAACAGGAACTGTTCAGTTGCAGGAAGGAAAGCAGACCTCCATAATAGCAAACAGCATTGTGGAATTTTCTCAGATCAGCAATGAACTGTGGTTCAAGTTTGAGGACAAAGAGAATTTTGACAGATGCCAGCAGGATATTCTGAATTTCATCCTTGCAAATTCAGGCAATGACAAAGTAGTGATATACCTTGCAAAGGAAAAAGCTAAAAAGGTACTTCCGATGCAATATGGCATAAATGCCCACAAGGGTGTGGTAAAGTCTTTGCAGGAACTCTACGGAGAAGAGAATGTCAAACTTGTTGAGAAATAGCAACTGAAAGAATCAGATATAATAAAAATAGTAACTAAAGGTGAAAGAAATGAGTAGTAGAAAGATAAGACCGTTATTTAATACGACCCATATTATTGTTTATGGGTTCGCGGCAGTAATATTGATAGGAACATTGATACTGATGCTTCCGATATCTTCGGCAAGTGGACAGTGGACAAATCCAATAGACGCCTTGTTTACAACAACTACTGCTGTATGTGTTACAGGATTGGTTGTTGTACCAACATATTCTTATTGGAGTCTGTTTGGAAAGATAGTAATATTTTGTATGATTCAGCTGGGAGGACTTGGAGTTATCTGTATAACAATGGGGTTATTTATATTGTTGAGAAAAAAGATAACCATAAAAGAACGAAAGCTGATTCAGGAATCTTATAATCTTGAACAGAGCGGAGGAATGGTTAAGACCGTAATAAAAGTTTTTAAGACAACATTTATTATAGAAGGAATCGGTGCAGTACTGTACTCGGTAAGATTTATTCCTCAGTACGGTTTTGTAAAAGGAGTTTGTTATTCAATATTCCATGCAGTTTCGGCATTTTGTAATGCGGGAATAGATATTTTAGGACCAAGCAGTTTAGAACCTTACAACAATGACTGGTACTTCATGATAGTTACAATGTTTCTGATAATAAGCGGAGGTCTTGGATTCATCGTATGGTGGGAGATTGTTGATTTGATTAAGCAGATAAGAAACAAGGAACTGGCATCAAATAAATTCATTGAGAGACTGACGCTGCATTCGAAAATTGCATTATTTGCAACCATTATGCTTCTCATATCAGGAGCAGTAATCTTATTTGTACTTGAATACAGCAATCCGGCAACGTTTGGAAATATGAAATTAAGTCATAAGATATTGTCTGCATGTTTTGAATCGGTAACACTTAGAACTGCCGGATTCGCGGGAGTGTCTCAGGCAGGTTTTAACAACAACTCGCTTATGCTTATGTGTGTGTTTATGCTTATTGGCGGATCACCAATGGGAACGGCGGGAGGAATAAAAACAACAACAGTTGCGATACTGCTCATAGAAGTGTTCAGTGCGGTGAAAGGAAAGAAGCACACGGAAATATTCCATAGAAGATTAAATAGGGAAAATGTCAGAAATGCAATAAGCGTAACCGCAATCAGCCTTTTTGTTGTTGGAGCGGCAATAGTTGCCCTGACATATACCGAAAATATTCAGTTCAAAAAAATGATATTTGAAGCCTTTTCGGCCATCGGAACTGTGGGACTTAGTATGGACATCACCTCGTCATTGTCTAGTGCCGGAAGAATTATAATAACCGTTTTGATGTTTGCGGGAAGAATCGGACCGATTACTCTTGTTATGGCTTTTACATCTAACGTGAGTGAGGCATTGGATCGAGACTATCCGGAACGTAAGATACTGATAGGATAATGAGAAAGTCATATATCAGATGCGAGATGACTCCCACTTCAAGCACATATGTGCTAAGTGGTGAGTAACAAAATAGTATCAGTGGGAGTACGATATCAGTAAATGAGAAAGCACGATATCTGTAAAATGATATAAGAAAATAAATAAGATAGGGAGATTTGTTATGGATAAAAAGAAAAATGCAAACAAGAAAAAAAATAAAACAAACAATATTATAGATAACAATGGAAATGTGAACAATGTAAAAGAGAATAATGCAACCCCAAAAAATGTTAAAGAAATTGTTATTTTTGGTTTGGGAAGACTTGGAAAATGTCTTGCTGAAGAGTTCTCGGCAAAAGGCGGTCAGGTTGTAGCAATTGATAACGATCAAAAACGAGTTGATGAGATTGCAGACCAAGTAGCCTATGCAATAAGAGCTGATGTTATGGATACTGATACAATAAAGGGACTGTCTATCATAAAGAGTGTTGATGCAGCAATTATTGCCATGAGTGGTAATTTTGAGGCAACAATTATGGCGATTATAATGTGTAAAGAGATGGGGATTGAGAATGTTATTGCAAAAGCCTCAAACTCAATTCAGGCAAATGTTCTTGAAAAAATTGGAGCGACAAGAATAATATTCCCTGAGGAGGAAATTGGAAAGAGAATTGCAATGAGTCTTCTCTTTGGAAATATTGTTGACATTATTCCGCTGTCAGACAAGTTTAGTATGGTTGAGGTGGAAGTGCCAAAAAAATGGATTGGAAAGAATCTCATACAGCTTGACCTCAGAAAGAAACACGGCTTTAATGTTATAGCAATCAGAGAAAACAATGTATTATCAATAGAGTTTGATATTGAAAAACCGCTACACAGTGGAATGGAACTGGTTGTTGTCGGTGACGAAAACAGACTGAATTCCGTATTCAAAAAGGATAAATAAACATTAGTGATGTAGTTGAAGAATAGAAGAATAAATATCAGGAGAACAATAAGATATGATTATTACTTCGGCAAGTAACGAAAAAATAAAGAATATAATTCAGTTGAAAGATAAGGCTAAAGTAAGAAAAAAAGAAGGCTGCTACATTGTTGAGGGAATCAAAATGGTTCTTGAAGCGCCAAAGGAAGATTTGGTAAATGTCTTTATTTCAGAGTCATTTGACAAAGAAAAGCCTGAACTGGCAAAAGAGTTTGATGCGCTGACTGTAAGTGACAGTGTATTTAAGAAGATTTCAGACACTGTGACTCCCCAGGGAATTCTTGCAATTGTAAAGCAAAAGAAATACACCCTTGATGAATTGTTTGATACTGTAAGACCGGGAAAGAACTGCTTCGTAGTATTAGACAGTCTGAGAGATCCCGGAAATATGGGAACAATAATCAGAACCGGGGAGGGCGCAGGAATAAACGGTGTGATAATGAACAGCTCATCAGTTGATGTTTATAATCCAAAAGTTATCCGCTCCACAATGGGGTCAATTTTCAGAGTTCCGGTTGTAATTGTGGATAACCTTCCTGAAACAGTGAAGCTGATAAAGGAACAGGGCATTGTTACATATGCAGCCCACCTTAAAGGTGAAAACTACAGCAGGGAAGAGTTTCCCGACAAGACAGCAATATTGATTGGAAATGAAGCAAACGGACTCAGCGATGAGGTGTCAGAGGAGGCGGACAGACTGATAAAGATACCTATGCACGGACAGGTAGAATCTTTAAATGCAGCTATTGCCACTTCAATTTTAATGTACCAGATAATGAACTGATAAGAACAAAAGTTAGTTTTGTAATCAATTATAAAAAACCGGATGGTTGTGATAATATATCAACAGCCATCCGGTTCTAAACTTAATAGTAATTTGAAAATAATTAAATGATTTTTTTATGTTGGTGCAACATTTTGTCTACTTGAAAAGTGTTATATATGTAAGCGCTTAAAAATCGAACAAAATTTGATGACAAAAGATTAAAAATGGGAGGATTTTCATTATGAAAAAAGCGATAGGAAGAACAGTATCATTATTATTATGTGCTACACTTTTGGCAGGTTGTCAGAAGGATGGAAACAAGGATACTAAAAATACAAAAGGTAATGGAGATGTAAATGAAACAGTCGATATTGCTGACGGACTCAGTCTTACAGAGCAATTGAGAGAAAAATATGCTGCAAGCGAAAAAACTCAGTACACGGATCCAATGTACAATCTTCCAAAAGACAAGAAGTTTGTGTTCGAAAATATATCTGATAATATTTGGGGGCAGGATGTATATTCAATGCTTGAAGTTTATTATGATTCGGCTCTTACAAAAAAAGTTGATATTAAAATTGAAGAAGATTACGACAATAAAAGACTTATATTATCTCCGCAAATGGTGTTCCATTATGAAGACAATGAAGGCAGTTGCCAGTATGAGGACGGAACCTGGGGAAGTAGAAGTAAGTTTTATCTTGTTCAAAAGTATGATTTTGAGTCAGACAAGAAGCTTGATAAACCGCAGGTGACTGTTTTCACAATCCCAAATGAGTTAGATACTACAACTCTCAAACAATTTGTAGCAGAAGACGGAAACTATCAGCTGAAGTGGAACGGCGTTTCAGGTGCAGATTATTACGAAGTTTACAGATATGATGAAGGCATGGACTTTGCAGAATTGGAATGTTCAACAGAATCTACATCATGTACTGTTGCGGATTTTAAGGATAATATTAATTCAGAAAAGAGATTCAAAGATATATACGGAGGAACAGAAGTTGATGTTGAAGGTGTATATCTGATGAACAGAGCATTGTTGATAGATGATGGATACTTTGTTGTTGCAAAGTCAAATGACGGCAAAAAATCAGGAATGAGTAATATGAGATATGTTAAAGACATTGCAGGCACCATTCCAAAAAATCATCAGTTAGGTCAGGAATATATGTTTGAGGGAAACACTGCGATGGTGTTACCGGCTTATACAAATGTTGAGATGTTAGATGGAAGTGTTGCAAAATATCTTATCGAGTATCACGGTTCCACAGCAACAAAATATGATGATGGTAAGATAGGAATCGAACCAAAAATCAGAAATATACCTTTAGAATTAGGACCAATGTATCTGACAGGAATGGACTACGATGATTTCCTTGAGGACATGAAGAATGTAACTGAGCGTGAGGATAAACTCATTGCAAAATCAGGAACAAACACTACAGAGTTTGACATCCCATATGTTCCTACAATTGAAGATATTGAGCCGGTAGAAGACGAGACAGAAGCAATCGAAGACGAGACAGAAGCAATTGAAGACGAGACAGAAGCAATTGAAGATGAGACAGAGGTAATCGAAGACGAGACAGAGGCAATCGAGGATGAGACAGAGGCAATCGAGGATGAGACAGAAGCGATTGAAGACGAGACAGAGGCAATCGAGGACGAGACAGAGGCGATTGAAGACGAGACAGAAGCAATTGAAGATGAAACACAGCCGGCAGACGACGAGAGTTCATCTATAGATTTAAGTTCTGAAATCAGAGATACTGTATATGCAAACAGTGCTATGGGAGAGTGGATTGCAATCAATTTACTTGCTCACGAAGAGAATATTTCAATGTCTTCTTATCCTGAAGTATCAGATACTGAGAATCTTTGGGTAGTTGTTAATGAGGTTTGGACACAGAACGGATTAATCGATATGATTGAAGAGATGAGATATGATTACTCTAACAATCAGTTAGTTGTCAGCTACCTGCACACAAAGGAAGAAGCAAAGGAAATGCAGGATAAATCCATTAGTGCAGCAAAAGATATCGCAAATGAGATAATAAAAGACGGAATGGGAGATTTCGAAAAAGAAGAGGCAATTAACGAATACTTATGTTCAAACTGCTCATACAATGAAGCAATATTAAGTGCAATTAACGAAGACGGAACAATTTCAGAAGATGCAGTTGAACAGAATGCCGATTCATTTCATCCATATGGAATCCTTGTTGACAAGGTTGGCGTATGTGAATCATATTCAGAAGCATTTTTATTGATTGCAAAATATGCAGGTTTGGAAGCTATTATTCAGACAGGGAAGATGGATGGAGTAAATCATGAGTGGAACAAAGTAAAAATCGACGGTTCATGGTGTATTTTAGACGTCACAAACAATGACAATGAATACATTCACAACGGATTGTTTAATCTTACAGAAGAAACTTCAGATGGAATTCTCGTTGCCGGACAGACTGACGTTATTCCTGAAAAGAACGATGAGTATCAGGCAAATGATGGAGAGAAGGAATACTATTTGAACAAAGGTAAATGTGCCCAAAACGCAGATGAGGCAGTTGACATGATATCTGATTTGTTAAAAAACAGTAATATGGCAAGTGTTCGTATTTCTGAAAAACTGACAGATGCACAAGTACAAGTGGTAGCAACAGAAGTTTGTAATGCAGCTCATATTGAGAGCGTAAGATATATTTACCAGTTCGGAATAATGACCGTATCAAAGTAGTAGATATTGAAGCAATTACGATTATCTAACGGCGACACTCATTTCGCAGCAAGGACCAAGAGCGTTCTTGATATTTTTTCCATAATGCCTTATGATTATCCACGTATGAGTCTTAAACAAAAGGGGATACCTATAAAACAGCCTTGATAAATATTGTGGAGTGTCATATGACTTTAAAATGTGGAGAACAAGAGGTATTAATTGAAGATATAGTAAGAAAATATTCGGCAATGCTTTACCATGTGGCAATGATCAGAATGCAAAATCAGTCTGATGCCCAGGAAGTGGTTCAGGATACATTCCTGAAACTGGTCAGTAAAGTTAAAAGCGGTATGAGTTTTGCTGACGAAGAGCACTTAAAGGCATGGTTATTGACTGTTGCAATCAACAGAGGCAAATCAATCGTGATGCTGGCATGGAACAGAAAAACTGAAGGGCTTGATTCAATTAAGCAAGTGGCTGATGACACTAAGAGTGAATCTTACGCTTTTGAATATGTGCAAAAACTTCCGAAGAACTACCGTATAGCAATAGATTTATTCTATTATGAAGAAATGACAACCGAACAGATAGCAGTTACTATGAAGACAAAGCCGGCGACTGTGCGTTCATATTTACACAGGGGCCGGGAAAAACTCAAACAAATGATGGAGGCTGATGGATATGTGGGATGAGAAAAAATTTTTTGAAGACTACAGGAAAGAAGCAGACAAAATACAACCGGACAAAAATTTTGTTGAGGATACAGTCAAAATGATTTCTAAGGAATCGTCAAAGGGAACGATTGTCACCTTTCCGTACAGATTTGTCGCAATAGTTGCAAGCGTAATGCTTGTTGTAGCCTGCATTGGAATATGGGCGGTTCATAATAATATCAAAAAAAACGATGAGTCAAAAGTCGCTCATGAGCAGGAAATATTTACAAAGGGTTTAAATGCAGCAGCAAACAATGGGACAGACACAGAGGATTCAAATGCAGCAGCAAACAATGGGACAGACACAGAGGATTCAAATGCAGCAGATGATGAGAAGGCCAGTGTGGGGCAGATGGCTGTAACAGACAGCACCATTGCCGAGATAGTACAGATGATCGATGATTCGGAAGTGATTGTGAGTGATGAAGAGGGCAATCCTCTTGATGATGACCAAAGAGCAGAACTGAAATCTTCATTAATAGTTGAGGAAAAGGTAAGCGATATGCCTGAATATGGCAGCAAAACTACTTACAAGCTGATTGGAGATTATATGATAACTCTTCATATAACAGATGACAATTATCTGGTTGTTGATAAAGAAAGCGAACAGACAATTTACAGATTGAAGTAATGTAACATTAAGTGATGTAAAAAAATAAACAAATTGTAATGCAACATCAAGTGATGTAAAAAAAAGAGTGGAAGTTGATATGTACCATAACCGTGGTTCCATATAACTTTCACTCTTTTTTTGTGCTTACCTAACGGTAATAAATTGATTAACAGAAAATTCTGTTACAAATCTGCAAGCTTCTTAAAAGCATCAATCTCAATAATTGTATCGTAGTGCTCCATTAAGAAGAATTCACTATTGTAAACTGAGTACTCTTTTGTGCCGTATTCTGAAAGAATACCTGTTGTGATGCCAAGTTCCTTTGAGTGTTTCTTATCTGTACATAATGAAATATAGTAGCGATGATTAGCTGATGATTTGTATAGCGCGCTGTCACCAATGTAAACAGGAGCCACTATTTTTGAAAGTTTAATTATGATATTTAAATCGTCAAATGAATAAATGCTACAGATAAGATTTGATTTGGACTCGTCTTCCATATCGTCGTCGTCATCGTCATCGTTGTAAGAATCGCCAATGGAATCTACATCGAACTCTTCAGGATACTCTCCCAATTTGTCCATCAGATCCATTTCTTCCTCACCGATGAGTTTTGCGAAATGCTGTTCTGTCTCTTCAGGATTATCAACCTTTGTAAGAATAAGAACTATGCATTCCTGAGATACCGGAATAGCTTCAACCATAAGAGGAATGTCATCCACCTCAAAACCAAACTCACGTGAAGCCTGTCGAATCATATCTCTGAACAATTCCTTTGAATTGCCTGTTCCGCAAGCAAGCTCGCTTAATTTTATTTTTCTTTCGGCCAAATCAGCTTTGCTGATGGTACAGCGAATCTGTTTGTCGTTAATTTTTTCTATCTTCATACAATCACTCCTTTCTAAATGCACCTGGGCTATCAAGTGACTGCGCGCTTTTTTCTCATTTTCACTAGTCTGAGATTCAATTAAGAATCTTTGAACCGCCGAGATATATTACATAAAATAATATCTCTTTTGGTACTATAATTATAACACAAAATGTGATTAAAATATATTTTATTAAGCAAAAAAGATTGATGAAAAATCTGTGAAATTGGAAACATATAGCAGCAAAAATACTAATGATTTGTTTTCCCTCACTGATTTATTAGTATAGTATATCCACAAAAACTATATATGTAAAGTTGAAATTCAAGTTTTATACTTTTTGAAACGGGCAATCATTCCACTGTTTCAAAATGTATACATTTTGAAACAAGCACATAATCTAATTTTTAGTTACACCTAAGGATTTCTACATTATATATCCCTTTTGGGATTTTTTTCATATGGGTTGTCAGGCATAACTTTTCTGTCAGAAATTTCTTGCATCCCTTTTGGGATTTTCTTCATATGGGTTGTCAGCCCTAACTTTTTCCTCGGAAATTCCTTACATCCCATTTGGGTTTTTCTTCATATGGGTTGTCAGCCCTAACTTTTTCCTCGGAAATTCCTTACATCCCATTTTGAATTTTCTTCACACGGGTTGTCAGCCCTAACTTTTTCCTCGGAAATTCCTTACATCCCATTTTGAATTTTCTTCACATGGGTTGTCAGGCATAACTTTTCTGTCGGAAATTCCTTACATCCCATTTTGAATTTTCTTCACATGGGTTGTCGGATATAACTTTTGCAACAAAATTCCCTACCTTGCTTTTGAAAATAGTCCTTTAAGT
>JAEEGF011549295.1_pt1 | contig 13185 bp, 9 predicted proteins | sample 9134171 | NCBI WGS metagenome assembly JAEEGF01 (sample SAMN16246542, study PRJNA631951) | gut metagenome | biome: gut microbiome; feature: rumen; material: AP-attached | host: Bos | place: Iran: Karaj | collected 2018-10
TCCTTATGGAAATGGCAGGCCTGCTCCTCCAGCCACGCCGCCGCTTCGCTGAACGTGCAGTAGCCTTTCAGGGCGATGGCGAGATCAATGACGTTCCCTCCCTGGGAGGTGCCGAAATCCAGCCAGAGGTTCTTGCGCGTGGACACCGAGAAGGACGCGTTTTTATCAGGACGGAGAGGGGAATGGTACATCAACTGTGACCCGCCACTCCTCTTCGATACCGGCTCTATGCCCAGATGAGATAATAGTTCCCAAATCGGGATCCTTTTCAATTCTTCTATTTTCATTGTATTAAAATGCTTTATGATTCGGTATTTAAAGCGGTCATTTATGCAGTCATTGGACATGACGGGACCATAAAAGTGCCAGTTAAAAGCAAACCGTATAGTTACTTTTTCCCTATAGGCACCCTTACCTAACTATACCGTTTTGGTCAGAACCGTCTTGGACATAGTGGAATTCCCGGTTGTACAAGTATTTCTTGTTCTCTTTGATGATCATTCCATTCTCAACGAGGAATGTCTTCAGTTTGGACAGGATCGCGTACGACCGGCCAAAGCCCTGGGCTTCATAGCCCACCTTGAGCCTGTCGATTAGTTCGCCATACCCCACCTTGGCGGCACCTTCGAAGGCCTTGTCCAGGGCATCCCGGTGCTTTTCCTCCGACATTTTCTTATAATTGAAAGACTCCCTTTTCGGCTTTGGGTCGAACTCATAGTCTTCTTCCAGCACCGGCACACCCTCGTCATCAATGCTGAAAGCAAAGGGAGGGAACTTGCGGTCCCTTACCATGGATGCAGAGACCTCGCTGATGTTTTCGTCTTCCTCGCTCACCTTGATCTGGAGGATGGTCTCCGCCTTGTGGTTGAGCTCCGTACCAATGTGGCCGCGCAGGTTGTCATCGCCCTTGTTCAGGTGAAGGACAGTATGTATGTGGACGTTGAACTGGCTGCTCCATCTCATCAGCAAGCCAATCACTTCCGCCGCCTCAGTTGAAGAATTGATATCGAAGAGGAGATCCCTCAGTCCGTCGATGATGACGAGCCCGATGTTCGGCTCTGTGATCAGGGCACATTCAATGATATCCCGACGATCCAAGGTAGTTTCTTGGCGAAGGAAGGCGAAACGGATACGGTCATCGTCCTTCTTCTCCGGATAGCCGCAGAGCTTGTTGATACGCCTCAGTATAGTCCGGCAGTGATCAGGGCTCTGTTCCGTGTCAAAATACAGGATCCTATCCTTTCCTTCAGGAAAGCTGGCCTCGTAATTGAGAACTTTCCTGCCGGTCAGGGCAGACGCGACGATAGCGCTTACATTGAAAGACTTCCTCGATTTACCCTTGCCCGTAGACGCGCTGAAATTTCCCAGCGTGCTGATGGTAGTGCCCTCAATCCTGATTACCTCCGGCGGTATTTCGAACTCGTCAGACGCCCTGATAAGCAAGGACTCCCATATCTCCTTGAAATTATCTAACGTGACTCTTTTTTCCATATCCCGTGCCTTTATCGATTGTAATTAATGTAGCCTATCGTGTCTTCAACCAATTCATCATCTGTCCGGTGATAACCTTTTGCAAGCCAGGTATCTATTTCGGAACGGCAGAACCGTATGTGCTTACCCTCCTTATGGTACGGGATCCGGCGGATGGCCACCCAATGGTAGACTGTTTTCTTTGAAGGGTGATTGGGATGATACGCGCACAGGTCACGGACGTCCATCCATTCATCGGGTTCGGACACGTCCTCGTGGTTGCGGATCATGAAGTTCTTGATCTCCTTGACGTCCTTCGACAGGGAAGAAAGGATCCTGGGGAGATGATCGAATGAGATTTGTTCATCTGGTAACATGACATTAGCATGGTTTTAAGTGAATACCTGGTCCCAGATTCGCGGCAGCAAACAGGAAACCGTGGCCCGACCTGGACCACGGCACAAAAATACCGGCCCTGATGGGGGCCGGGGTAGGTTTAGGGGTACACCAAAGTATCCCCAATTTTCTATTTTTCTGCTAAATACTACTGTCGCGTTCTATTTTGGTAGCGATGGATGGAAAGAGTTCCTTCAGACAACCGGCGACGATGCGGAGGTCCTTCTGGGTCTGGTCATCATCGAACCTGAAATCAAGGCGCTTCTTGATGTTGTCTTTGTTCCTGCCAGTGACGCTCTGGAGAAGCCGGATCCATGCGGCCTTGTCCGAGTTGTGGAAGTTTAAGCCTAGGGAATCGAAGATGTAGTAGAAGAAGAGCACCTGCTGTCCCGTGGTCATACCGGAATCCTTCTCGGCGGTCGACTTGGTACTGTAGCCAGCCAGTGCCTTCCTCTTGGCCCGGATACGGTCGAGTTCCGAACCGTTCGTCTGCGAAACGACGTACTCCAGGGTATTCAGAATAGGTTCCGCATCCTTGCAGAAGTAGTGCTCAGTGGCATAGAGCAGGGCATCGATGCTCACATATCCCTCGGGCGGTTTCTGATTTGAGAAGTCATTCATAGCCCGTTCGGTCCGCATCTTAAGCTCGAGGATGACATCCTGGCGGGGGTCGTAGTCACCCGGACCCTCCTGGACCGGCTGCTTGTCACGTCTGGCCAGTTCCTTCTCGAAGACGTTGAAATAGGGGATGGCTTCCGGGCTGTAGACGGCTTTGTTCTTGATGGCGCTGAGACAGCACCGGAGGTCTGGATTCTCGAAGGCCATTACGAAATAAACCGCGCCGAAGATCACCGTCGCCTCGAACCAGCGGTTGACCCGATACTCATAGTAGTTGAAATCGAAGAAATGGACCAGACGATGCTCTGTCGATGGTTTCTGGCTCTTCAGCCGCAGATCGTCCCAGATCTCTCCGACAAGAAGCTCGGGGTACTCCTTCTCATTCAGCCTGGCCAGAATCGTCTCCATGCAGTTGAACAGTGTAGGTGTCGGCAGGGAAGTGTCCTTCAACCTCTGGGCGCCTTCGACCTCACCGTTATAGAATTTTGTCACTATCGGTACAAGGAATTGTCTAACTCCTTGCATTTTATCGAGATCTGGTCTCGACCTGTAGAAGTTACGGATCCTCATATCTAAAGAGCTACTCCTTATTATCCTCAGTCTTTTCTGCTGTCTTGGGTTCCTCCATGATCTTGATGCGCTCGACGGCCTCACGCTTGCTTTTGTCTACGATATCGGCGTAAATCTGCGTAGTACCGACATTGGCGTGGGTGAGAAGATGGGAAACGGTGTATATGTCCGTGCCCTCGTTCACCTGAAGGGTGGCGAACGTATGACGAAAACAATGGAAGGTGATGTGCTTGGTAATGCCCGCAGCCTTGACCCACTCCTTCAGCGGCTCATGCGTGTAATAGCGCTTGAGATTCTTGAAGACGAGCCCTTCCGAATGCTCTCCACATAACATGTACGCCTCGTCAGTGAGGGGGAGCGTCGCTTCGGTATCGGTCTTCTCAGTCCGGATCCGGATGCACCATCCTCCGTCCTGGGCTTTTACAATATTGCTCCAAGTGAGAGCAAGGATGTCACTGATACGCAGGCCTGTAAGACAACTAAACAGTGATGCGTTCTTCAGGTCCGGGACATCACAGGGCGTATTCGCAAGCATGCGGACCTCCTCCAGGGTGAGGAACTCCCGGCGTCCGGTCAACGCGGCAATGGGCTCAAGGAATTCGTTCACATTCTCTTGCAGGATACCCTCCTGGTACGCGATCTTGAGGCAGCCGCGGAAGGTTGACCAGTACCCGGCAGCGGAGTTCTGGGAAAGGTCCTTCTCCTCGTCCCTCAGCTGCTTGGCGTTTAGGAGGTACTCCCGGAAGCCTTCACAGAAAGGCACGGTCAGGTCGGCGACGCGGCACGACCCTTCACAGTAGTTCTTGAAATGGTCGTACACCCTGATCCATTTCTGATCCTTGGAATCCAACTTCTTACGGAAATAGGCCAGGAAATCCATCTTCGGCGTGTGCGTGTCCAGGAATCCGTACTGCCCTCGGATGATCGACAGCTCGCGTTGGGAGCGGATGGCCTCGGCCTGACGCATCTTCTCCTTGTTCGCTTCTTTCTCGATAGCGAACTTAGGACTCTTGACGAGGTAGATGCCCAGGTACTCATGCCGGATGTTCTTCTTCGTCTCCGGATCTTTGAGTGGTGGATAGAAATCCAGATACAGCGTAATCTTCCCGCTATTCAGAAGACGCTGCCTGAGGGTTACTTTTGTCGCTTTCATTGGTCGCTTATCTTTTTGAATAGTTTATCCAGCTCCGATTTCTTGTACCAGACGTAGTTGCCTTCCGTCTTGACCTTGGTGACACCGGCAGCCCTCGTCTCATCACTGAAACGCTTCTGCCCGATGTGGTATTTCTTCAGGGCATCCCCGCTCCGTATGTAGTTCCTTCGGATCTCCGGCGGGATCTTGGGCGTCTTGTCCTTGAATAGACGGTCAAGCTCCGATTTGCTGTAGTACATGAAATTGTGTTCGCGGATCCCCTGCAGACCGGCCTCATGCACGCCGTCATAGAAGGTCTGCTGCCCGATATGGTACAGTTTCCTGGCCTGAACGACGGTGAGATAGTTCTTCTTGATATCACCGCGGACGAGTTTAGCCTTGTCCCAACTCTCCTTATGGATAAGCAGAGTCCAGCCCTGGCGGCGGCAGGTGATCCCTTTCCTTCGGATGAAGTACGAAATGTATTTACGTGTCAGTCCTTCCCGCTCCATCAGTTCTGCTGCGTCATACCATTCGTCAGGATTGTAGTGTTTCCTTAGGGGGAGGAACCTGTCAAGCTCTTTTCTTGGGAAATAGGTCTTCCCCTTGATGATCTTAGTCCGGATACCTTCGTCTTTCATCCTCTTGTATATCCAGCTCAACCCTACATCATAACGCTCAAGGGCTTCCTCTTTGGTGATAAGGATAGAGTAATCGCCCTTGAAGGGCTGGGGGAGACGGTTGGAATCACGCTTGAGTTGCTCGATGGGAATCCTTACGGTCCGTATCGAAACCCGGACAGGCACAAGTTCTCCTTCCCTGATGCGGGCATAAACGGTAGGACGAGTGACACCCAGATACTCTGCCGCCTCGGTAATGGAAAGCAGTTCCTTGTTGGAAAGGACACTCTGGATCTGCGTAATCTGTTTTACAGATGTAACGGACTTCTTCCGGAGCCTGTTAGAGCGTTTTTTATACAGTTCGCGGCATGCTGGAGTGCAGAAAACCTGACGTCCATGTTCGGGCGTAAACAGCTTACCACAGCACTTGCACTTCCTCGTTGTCTTGTACATAGTTTTTACATCTATTGCAAAAATACAAAACTTAAGACTTCAATGACGCCAAATATACAATTTTATGGTGGACAGTTTGTAAAATGTTGTAAAATGGCGTAAAATTTTCCATTTTGGCGTACAATGTTACAAACCTTGAACCACGCGTGGTTCAAATGTGGTTCAAATATAATGAAAAAAAACGGATATTAAAAAGGAATATCCGGAATTATTTGTCTAATATGTTATTGAAAATGAGATAGTTTGTACCAAATAGTACCAATTTGATGGAAGTTAGTACTTTCTATTTACTTCCCGATGCAAAACCTTCCGAATATCTCTCCTAACACCTCGTCGGGGGTGACTTCACCGGTGATCGTGCTGAGGTGGTATAGGGCGGAGCGGAGATCCTCAGCGATGAGGTCTGGAGTGAGGCCGGAGGAGAGGGAAGCGCTGGCCCTGGACAACGCTGAACCAGTCTCTGACAGTGCCTGGAAATGCCTCAAATTAGTCACTATCGTCTGGTCAGAATCCAAAGTAAGGTCTTTTTGAGTCGCTGAAAGAGCCTTCCTAAGAGAATCAAGCCCAAAACCAGTCTTTGCCGAAATGTAAAGCTTAATTACTTTATTATCAGTAAATGAAACAGATTCGTTTAATAAACTAACATTTATGTTACCGTCTAAAATATCAGCTTTATTAAGCAGAACTATCAACTTTTGGCTTGATGGATCGATCTTAGAGACTATGTCAGAAATCGAAGATTCATTTTCTTCCTCCGAAGCCGAGACATCAAGGACTGCTAGCACGACCGAAGCCTCTGAAAGCTTCTTGTAAGAGCGGGAAACTCCAATCTGTTCTACGGTGTCCGAGGCCTCGCGAAGTCCAGCGGTATCAATGAAACGGAAAAGAATCCCGTCAAGCACAAGAGTCTCCTCGACAGTGTCCCGTGTTGTGCCGGGGATGTCAGAAACGATGGCCCGTTCCTCTCCGAGAAGAGCGTTAAGTAACGTACTCTTCCCGGCGTTGACAGCACCGACGATGGCGACGGGCACGCCGTTCTTTATGGCGTTGCCTTGGCGGAAAGAAGAAGCGAGGGAATTGACATGAGAAGTCGCCTCGTCCAGAAGGGCGGCCAGTTTCGGACGATCGGCGAACTCTACATCTTCCTCAGAGAAATCCAACTCAAGTTCGAGCAACGAAGCGACCTCCAGCAAACGTGACCGAATATCCTTCAACTCTGATGAAAACCCTCCTCGAAGTTGATTAATCGCCACCTTTAAAGAAGCTGAAGAAGAGGATGAAATAACGTCCGCTACTGCCTCAGCCTGAGCGAGATCCATCTTGCCATTAACAAAGGCACGCCGGGTGAATTCCCCTGGTGAAGCCATCCTGGCGCCTGCTGTGCAAAGAAGCCTCAATATCTCCGATGCGACAAAAGACGAAGCGTGGCATGTGATCTCAGCAGAGTCTTCTCCAGTGTAAGAATGTGGCGCCTTGAAAACGCTTACAAGGACCTCGTCAACCACCTCTTCCGACTCGTTGTAAACCACCCCGTATCTTATTCTTCCAGCAGGAGTTTCCTCGATTGACTTGGATTCGCACTTCACCACATCACTTACGATTCGCAAGGCATTAGGCCCACTCACTCTGAGCAATGTGACAGCACCTGTCCCCGGTATAGTCGCGGGAGCGGCGATAGTGTCATCGAAAAGGGAATAATCCATATCTTTAAAAATCTGATGCGAATTTACTTAAAAATGCGTACATTTGCCAAGATAAATGAACGTCCCCATGTCCCGACAGAACAGATTACCACTGACCATCGAGGCGCCTAAAGGCGCGAACGGGATTGTTCGCCACTTTATTTGTATCGCCGGCCATTTCATTTCAATTTGAGATGGTCGTTTTTTTTGAACTGAGCATATGAAAGAAAGAAAAGGAGCTACGCTGAGACTGGAGAACGGAATGGAATTCCATGGCTTCTCCTTCGGCTATGAGGGCCCGACCGACGGCGAGGTGGTTTTCTCCACTGCCATGGTAGGCTATCCCGAAAGCCTCACAGACCCGTCATATTCCGGGCAGATCCTGACTGTGACATACCCGTTGATAGGTAATTATGGCGTTCCTCAGGAGGGGCCTGACGAGAGAGGAATCTCCAGGAATTTCGAATCCGAGAGAATTTGGGTCAGGGGACTTGTGATCAGCGACTATTCTTTCGACTACAGCCACTGGGACGCTGTCAAGAGCTTGGACGAATGGCTCAAGGAGCAGAAGATTCCCGGAATATTCGGGATCGACACCAGAGCTGTGACTCAGATCCTAAGGGAGCGTGGCTCGATGCTCGGTATGATCGTGCCTGACGGTGTGGCCAAGGATTTCCCTGTCGATGATCCGAACCTGGCCAATCAAATCGCTCTTGTAAGCTGCAGGGAACCAATCGTTTACGGTGATGGCCCCAAGACGGTGGCGATGGTGGATTGCGGAGTAAAGCACAACATCCTCCGCTGCTTCATGGAAAGGGGAGTGAAGGTCATCCGTGTCCCGTGGGACTATGATTTCAACACCATTGAATATGACGGCCTGTTCATTTCCAACGGCCCCGGCAACCCTCAGTTCTGCAATATCACGGTGGCTAATCTCAGGAAGGCCATGGAAGGCGACAAGCCCATTTTCGGAATATGCATGGGTAACCAGTTGCTGGCCAGGGCAGGAGGAGCCAATACATATAAGCTTAAATATGGCCACCGCAGCCACAACCAACCCGTGAGGATGGTTGGCACGAACCGCTGCTTCATCACGTCCCAGAACCATGGTTTCGCTGTAGACGACAAGACCCTCGGCAAAGACTGGGAACCGTGGTTCGTGAATATGAACGACGGCACCAATGAGGGGATTCGCCATAAGAGCAAACCTTTCTGCTCCGTCCAGTTCCACCCGGAGGCCTCTAGCGGCCCCACCGACACCAATTTCCTGTTCGATGAATTCATTGGAAAGTTATGAGAAACACTGATATAAAGAAAGTTCTGATCCTCGGTTCCGGCGCCCTCAAGATTGGGCAGGCCGGAGAGTTCGACTATTCCGGATCGCAAGCCCTGAAGGCTTTGCGTGAGGAGGGAATCGAGACCGTTTTGATCAATCCGAATATCGCCACCGTCCAGACTTCCGAAGGAGTCGCCGACAGGATTTATTTCCTTCCGGTTACCCCGTTCTTCGTTGAGAGAGTGATCGCCAAGGAGCGTCCTCAAGGGATACTCCTTTCCTTTGGCGGGCAGACGGCCCTCAATTGCGGTGTGGAACTGTATGAGAACGGCATTTTGGAGAAATATAATGTCACTGTTCTCGGAACACCCGTCCAGGCAATTATGGACACGGAGGACCGCGATTTGTTCATCAAAAAGCTTGATGAGATCGGTGTCAAGACCATCAAATCGCAGCCTGCTTCCAGCATTGAGGAAGCCCGCCATGCCGCTAAAGAGTTAGGTTTCCCGCTGATTATCAGGGCAGCATACGCCCTTGGCGGCCTTGGCTCGGGATTCTGCGACAACGAGGAGCAACTTGAGGAGATTTGCGAGAAAGCATTCTCATTCTCACCTCAGGTCCTTGTCGAAAAGTCCTTGAAAGGATGGAAAGAGATTGAATATGAGGTGGTTCGTGACCGTTATGACAACTGCATCACGGTCTGTAACATGGAGAACTTCGATCCTCTGGGGATCCACACCGGTGAGAGTATCGTGGTGGCTCCGTCCCAGACCCTCTCCAATAATGATTATTATTTCCTGCGTGAGCTCTCCATAAGGATTGTCAGGCATATTGGCATAGTAGGCGAGTGCAATGTCCAGTTCGCTTACGATCCCGACGCCATGGATTACCGTGTGATTGAGGTCAATGCCCGTCTGAGCCGTTCCTCAGCTCTCGCCTCAAAGGCGACAGGATATCCACTCGCTTTTGTGGCCGCCAAACTGGGTTTGGGCTATGGCTTGTTTGATCTGAAGAACTCTGTCACAAAGACAACGCCTGCCTTCTTCGAGCCGGCGCTGGACTATATTGTCTGCAAGATTCCCCGCTGGGATCTCAGCAAGTTCCATGGCGTATCCCGTAAGATCGGTTCCTCTATGAAATCCGTCGGTGAGGTCATGGCTATCGGCCGCAGTTTCGAGGAGGCTATCCAGAAGGGACTCAGGATGATAGGTCAGGGCGCCCATGGATTCGTGGGCAACAAAGAGCTTCAGGTATCCGACCTTGAGACAGCCCTTCGAGAGCCGACTGACAACCGTATATTCGTCATTTCCAAGGCTATGAGGGCAGGTTGGTCTGTCGACCAGATCCACGATCTCACTAAGATTGACAAGTGGTTCCTCGGCAAACTCGCCAACATAGTCAAGACCTATGAGGATATGCATGCCTACGACAGGATCGAGGACATGCCTGACGGTCTTCTCCGCTTGGCTAAGCAGGAGGGCTTCTCCGACTTCCAGATCCAGCGTGCGGTGTGGAAGGACAGTGGTAGTCCGGCGGCCAATATGGACAAGGTCCGTGAATATCGTAAATCCAAAGGAATAATTCCGGTGGTCAAGCAGATAGACACCCTTGCCGCCGAGTTCCCGGCGTTGACGAATTACCTCTACCTGACATATAATGGAACCAAGAGCGACATCGATTATGAGCAGGATGGCAAATCCGTGATAGTCCTTGGCTCAGGAGCCTACAGAATCGGTTCCTCGGTCGAGTTCGACTGGTGTTCGGTTACCTGTCTGAAGACCATCCAGGGGCAAGGCTACAGGGGAGTCCTGATCAACTATAATCCCGAGACTGTCTCGACGGACTATGACGAGTGTGACCGCCTCTATTTCGATGAGTTGACCTTTGAGAGGGTAATGGACATATTCGAGCTTGAGACTCCGCACGGAGTGGTTGTGTCGGTTGGAGGACAGATTCCTAACAACTTGGCTCTCAGGCTTCATAATCATGGCGTGCCGATCCTCGGCACTAGCGCGAAGAGCATCGACAAGGCTGAGGACCGCCACAAGTTCTCCAGCATCGTCGACGCCCTTGGTGTTGACCAGCCCGAGTGGAAGGAGCTCACCACGATGGAGGATGTGGAGGATTTCATCCGGACTGTCGGTTTCCCCGTCCTGGTGCGTCCTTCTTATGTCCTCTCAGGTGCGGCGATGAATGTCTGCCATGATGAGAAGAAGCTCAGGCACTTCCTTTCACTCGCCTCGGAAGTCTCCCAGGAGCATCCCGTTGTCATCAGCAAGTTCTACCAGCGGGCAAAGGAAATCGAGTTCGACGCGGTCGCCGACGAAGGAGAAATCATCGCCTACGCAATCTCAGAGCATATTGAATATGCCGGAGTCCATTCCGGTGACGCCACAATCCAGTTCCCGCCTCAGAAATTGTATGTCGAGACTGTGAGGCGTATCAAGAAGATCGCCAGGGCAATCGCTGGTTCACTGAAGATATCCGGACCGTTCAATATCCAGTTCCTCGCGAAGGAGAACGCTATTAAGGTTATCGAGTGTAACTTGCGGGCTTCCAGGAGTTTCCCCTTCGTTTCGAAGGTCCTTAAGATCGATTTCATCGAGCTGGCCACCAAGGTTATGCTCGGGCTTCATCCCGCAGCGCCGCAGAAAAGCGCTTTCGACCTTGATTATGTCGGCGTCAAATCCTCGCAGTTCAGTTTCGCCCGTCTTGAGGAGGCTGACCCTATGCTCGGAGTTGATATGAGCTCAACCGGAGAGGTCGGTTGCCTGGGAGATGATCTTAACGAGGCGATCCTCAAGTCTGTTCTTTCTGTTGGGCAGCGGATCCCGGAGAAGCGCATCCTTCTCTCCACCGGTGATCCGCTCCAGAAGGCCGATATGTTAGGAGCGTGCAAACTTCTTGTCGACAAGGGTTACGAGCTCTTCGCCACAGCCGGTACCTACAAGTATCTTGTGGAGAATAGTGTGCCTTCCACAAAGGTTCTCTGGCCCAGCGAGTGCGATAATCCTAACTTCAAGGGTCGCTTTAAGCCAGCCGTGGAAATGATTCAAAATAAGGAGATTGATATGGTTATCAATATTCCTAAAGACTTCAGTGAGCTGGAGCTTTCCAATGGCTACAAAATAAGAAGGGCGGCCATTGATTTCAATGTTCCGCTCTTCACTAACGCGCGTTTGGCGACAGCCTTCATACGCTCCTTCTGCAATACCTCGCTTGACGAGATTCAGATCAAATCCTGGGATCAGTATTAATTCTTCTTTTCCCTAGCTGCCAACCTGAGTTTGAGTTCCGTGACGTATTTGAATATATGATAATCCGCCACGGAGCATCTCTTGTCTCTTAGGAAAAACATACGGTCGTCATGGGTAGGGTGGTCATAATACACATCACCCTTTTTATCCTTCTCCTTGTGCTCCAAGAAGGATTTGAGCGTATAATGATTAATCTGGATCGGGATCTTCCTCGCTTTCCGGTTTGGAAACCAGTCAATATATGTTGTGCGGCCGAAAACATCCACAGGCGGAATCGCTTTGCCTTTGGAAACAGTCCAAAGGTGATGGAACATGGACTTGTTCCTTGGAGAGTCAAACAGATAATCGAAGTTGGAATTGAAAAAACACTTTCCTTTCGTGTATAGTTTTTCGGACGCTACCACAAAATCTTCAGTAACAAGACGTTTCGTGTCTCTCTCGATCAAACCGCCAGAGCCGAATAACCTCCAGTAAACCAGTACGGCGGGTCTGTTGGAAAAACGGTCCAGGAAAGTCACCAATGATTCTTCCGCAACCGGTACCAGAAACTCATCCACATCAATAAAACCGATCCAGTCACTCTCGCCTTGAAAACGTCTTATGCAATCTTCGTAACCCTTCACTTGAGCGTGCTCTTCCGGCCATGGGATCAACGTGATCAAACCTTCGTCCAAATAACTCTCGATGACACTCTTATATCCATCGGAAGAATTATTGTCATACATATAAAAATGGTCAACGCCGACCATCAAGTGATACTCGATCCATTCCCGAAGATAGGGCGCCTCGTCCTTGAACATGATGCAAATAGAAATGTGATGCTTTCTCTTCACATCTCTTTTAGGCTTATCAGTCTTGATAAGCCATGAATAGTACATGTTCCTGAAAAATGAGGTCAAATAGCCCCTTAGACCCATTTTAACAGGCTTGAAAAAAGTGAATGTATTATTCTCTTTCACAGGGATTAATATGAATCGTAGAATTTGGCGTCACGTGGCGAGACCTTATTCATATTGTCCAGAAGCATCTCGTTGGTCTTGTACTCATCCATCAACTGAAGCATGAAATTCATCGCCTCGGTGGGATTCATGTCGGCCAGGAGCTTGCGCAGGATCCAGATTCTGTTGGCCACATCCTTACTGTAAAGCAAGTCGTCACGCCTGGTGCTGGAAAGAACGACATTCACCGCGGGGAAAATACGCCTGTTAGCGAGGGTCCTGTCAAGCTGAAGCTCCATATTACCGGTGCCCTTGAACTCCTCAAAGATCACATCGTCCATCTTAGATCCGGTCTCGGTCAACGCTGTGGCGAGGATCGTGAGCGAACCACCTCCCTCAATATTACGGGCGGCGCCGAAGAATCTCTTCGGTTTCTGGAGGGCGTTGGCATCGACACCACCGGTCAAAACCTTACCTGAGGCGGGTTGGACGGTGTTGTAAGCCCTGGCGAGCCTCGTGATGGAGTCAAGCAATATGACCACGTCATGTCCGCACTCGACAAGACGGCGAGCTTTCTCAAGAACCATGTTGGCCACCTTCACATGCCTCTCGGCAGGCTCATCGAATGTGGAAGCCACAACCTCTGCCTTAACACTGCGGCTCATATCCGTGACCTCCTCAGGACGCTCGTCAATCAGGAGAACTATCTCGTAAACTTCCGGATGGTTGTCAGCGATCGCGTTAGCTATGGATTTGAGCAGCATAGTCTTACC
>JAEEGF010988475.1_pt1 | contig 13184 bp, 7 predicted proteins | sample 9134171 | NCBI WGS metagenome assembly JAEEGF01 (sample SAMN16246542, study PRJNA631951) | gut metagenome | biome: gut microbiome; feature: rumen; material: AP-attached | host: Bos | place: Iran: Karaj | collected 2018-10
TGTACTTGGTAAAGGTTGTTCCCTTTAATATCTGGTCGCCGCCATACTCCCAGTCGTTGAACAACGGATGTCCGATATGCTTGAAATGAACCCTAATCTGATGTGTTCTGCCCGTTTCAAGTCGACATTCGACAAGATTCACATAGCCAAGTCTTTCGAGTACACGCCAGTGCGTTATGGCTTCCTTACCATAATCGCCATCGGGGAAGACATCCATAATCTTACGGTTCTTGAGGTTGCGCCCCACATTGCCGACAATTGTTCCTTCTTCTTCGGGCATATTACCCCAAACGAGAGCATTGTAGGCTCGCTTGCAGGTGTGATAGAAAAACTGGCTCGCAAGTCCTTCGCGTGCAACTTCCGACTTTGCCACAACAAGCAGTCCCGATGTATTCATGTCGATGCGATGCACAAGTCCTGGACGGAAAGTATCTGCATTGAACATCGGCAAATCCTTGAAACGATATGCCAACGCATTCACCAAAGTGCCATCATAATGACCGAAACTAGGATGCACAACCAATCCGGCTGGCTTATTCACAACAATTAGGTCATCGTCCTCGTATACCACATCAAGGGGAATGTCCTGCGGAACAATGCCAGTTTCGCGTTTAGGAAACGACAGCATTATGCTAATATCGTCGTTGGGCTTAATCTTGTAGCTGCTACGGACCGGCTTGCCGTTAACATACACGCAACCACCTTCGGCAGCCGACTGTATTCTATTGCGCGAGGTACTGGGCAGACGAATAGACAAGTATTTGTCGATTCGCATCGACTTCTGCCCTGCTTCAACTACCAAATGCTTATGCTCGTATTTTTCGTCACCCGATTCGGAGAGATCCAAGTCATCGTCTAGTTCGAGACCATCATCCTCGTATTCCTCAAATTCTTCAAAATCTTTATCCATAAGTGCTATCGCATTATTAGAACCTTGACGGTTTCAAAAACCTTGCTTTCGGAATAAGGCTTCACAAAGTAAGTACCATCGGGCAAAGCTGAAACATTTATCACACTTTCGTTACCCGACTGCATTACCAGACGGCCAAGACTATCATATATCATCACACCGCTAAAATCAGCATTGACATCTATGTTTATCTCATCCGATGCCGGATTTGGGAAAACGCCGCACGAAGTCGAAACGCGCCGTATTGGAACATCTGCAGCATCCTGCATTAGTTCGTAGCCGAACACTGGACGAATCATCAGCGCACCCGAAATTATCGAGTTTGCCCAAGACCCCGAAACATTGTAGAAAATCTTGTCGTGAGCATCGTTTTCCATGTCGAGACCACAATTGAGCATATCGTTTGTCGTCTTTATCCAGCCCACATAAAAAGTACCACTGACAACAATCGCAGTATCAAGCGGATAATATACATACCCGTTAATTCTATTCGAGAACAATGGTCTTACACCCAACCTGCTTACAATCGTATCGCCTGGCATTCCATTATTATCTTCCCAAACGGTTAGATAGAAATACTTAACATTGCCGTCGCCTTGCGTGCGATTGAAATAAATGTAGACGCCGTATAGCGTGTCGGTCATATATGTATTGAACTTGTAAGCAAGGCTTGCATTGGCTGTTCCCTGCCCCGTCAATCCATAACCCTTTTCAGCAGAACCATCATCGTAAGCATAGTAGTTCTTGAAATTCTGATAGTACCTGACAGTATCATTCCAACGGTAATATTCACGAGCCTGCGCGACATCGGTCTTTATGTTTGCCCTAATGATGAATTTTGCAGAGTCATCAGCCTGATAGCTATTCTCGTTAAAGAAATAGCAGAATTTCTTGGTATACGAAATTTCCTCATTAGCATTGATGTTTTCGCTGTCGTCGCCACAATGGTAGTCGAAGTATGCCTGAACAGGTATCAACGAAGTGGTTTCATCGGCATTGTACACATCGTACTGACGATTGATATTGTGGGTAGCATCCTGCAAATTGGCATACGAAAATGTTATTGAATCGTAAACAGCCTCACGCCCCTTGTGCAAGAAATGTTTCCAAGGAACAGTAATGTAGTCTTTCAGGAACGGACCAACATTCTTTATCATTGTCACATCCTCGATAATGGTGTCAACGTAGCTGCGGTTTGTATCGAGAATAATGAAGTCGAGATTCCACTGGTCAACATTGCTCTGCCAGCTCGGCTCGTAGTTTGAACTGATGCTCACATAGTTGAGGAAACGGAAACGGAATCCTTTTTTCAACCACACCGAATCGACAATCGGCACAAGTACCTGCTGGAAATCGCTCATCAATTCGCCACCTGCAACCCTCCAGACGCTACGCCATTCATCATCGTCAACAGAATAAAACTGCAACACAAGCGAATCGCGATATTCGGGCATATTGCCATAGCCACCACACTGGTAGAAGAAACTCAGGTATATCGAATCTGAAGCATTGCGCTGGAGATTTATAGGCTTGGATGTCAAATAGTCGGCCACATCCGACATTCCTATTGGAAGCGATGCATAAATTCGTCCATATTGGTCGAGAGCATCGAGAGTAGCCACACCTATCGAAATAGGATTCTTGCCACACGAATTATTGATATATGCATAATTATCAGACCATTTCGAAGAATCGGGATATATGTACGATGAAGAAAAATCATCAAAGAAAGGCAACTCAAGAGTATCTGATGTTGCCACCTTGGCGCCATATTTCTCGAAATACCTTGCACTGTAGTCGCTAAGTGCCGGATTTCCACAATCGATAATAACTTCCTGCGAAAAAACGCCAATCGCACATACGACAAAAAAGAATGCTAAAACTAACCTTTTCATAGAAAGCACTTTAGGTTATTCATCAGAATTAGTTCCACTAGATTTTGAAGCTGCTGCTTCCTCCAATTTGTTCATCTCTTCGAGAGTTGAAACTTCTTCCTCCTCATCTTCATCCTCTTCCTGCGAATTGGGGTCACGTCCTGCAACAACAAAATCGATGCGCGAACCTTGCTTTATCTCGGTTCCAGGATCTATCGAGCGACCATTGTACATTTGTTTCAAAACAATATTGACAACTTCGCCATCCTTCTGCCACTTCACACTGCCCATCTTCAATTTTGAATGTTTCAGTCTGACAGACAAAGTCTTATACTGCTCGCCAACAAACGATGGCATCTTGACCATAATTTCGTTGACGGTATTAACTTTCATATAAACCGTACGACCATGCTTTACAAGCGATTCCTTTGCTGGATTCTGCTCAACAACTACACCCTTGGGCAACGAATCGATGAACAAGGTGTCGACCACTTCATAGTTGAAGCCTTCTTCCTCGAGCATTGCAATGGCCTCATTCGCGTCCATACCTACCACAGTAGGCACAGTAACCGCCTCGCCATGTCGGGTACACGACTTCAGACTAAGCATAAGTATCAATACAGCGAGCACAAATAACAATATGATTCCCAATATGTTAAACCAGAAAGCTTTGCTAAATATAAAATTGAAAAACTTCTTCATGACAATACTAAAAATTGAGCCGTAAAGTTAATACTTTTATTTGAAACAGCCGCATTACACATAAATTCATATATCACATTGTTATTAACGAAGAAAACATGAATAAAGTATTCGGAATTTAAATTAATTTTGCGCAAAATTGCAAAGATGGCGAAAAGACTGATGCTAATATGCGGACCTTGCAGTGCAGAAAGCGAGGAACAGGTCTACACGACAGCACGACAACTGAAAGAACTTGTCGCTCCCGACTATTTTCGTGCAGGAATATGGAAACCGCGCACACATCCCGACTCATTTGAAGGGCTTGGCGAAAAAGCGCTAGCCTGGATGCAACGCATTCAGAACGAACTTAACATTCCTATAATCACCGAAGTTGCAAATGCAAACCACATAGAAAAAATTGCTAAATACGGATTCAAGGCATTCTGGATAGGTGCTCGCACAGTTGCAAATCCATTTTCGGTACAGGAGGTCGCCAATGCTGCAAAAGGCGGTGATTTCAAGGTTTTTATTAAAAACCCAACAAATCCCGACATAGACTTGTGGTGCGGTGCAATAGAGCGTTTCCGCAAAATCGGTTTAGGTGACATAATTGCCGTTAGCAGAGGCTTTTATCCATTTTCGGAAACAAAACTTCGCAACCTGCCTTGCTGGGAAATACCGATTGAACTCGCCAGACGAATGCCCGACATAAAAATTATCTGCGACCCAAGCCACATTGCAGGCGACACAAGATACATTGCAGAAATTGCACAGCAGGCAATAAATCTCAACATGACAGGACTGATGATTGAATCGCATTGCTGTCCGCAACAAGCATTAAGCGATAGCAACCAACAACTTACGCCATCCGATGTCAAGAATCTCATCGATAGTCTGAAGATAAAAAGTCCAGCCAGTGATGACCACAACTACGAAATGGAACTCGAGACACTGAGAAACAAAATTGATTTCCTCGACTATCAGCTAATCGACATTTTGAAGCAAAGGTTTGCCATTACCAACGAGATTGGCGAATTGAAAAAGTCGCGCAATGTTGCCATCCTGCAAATAGACCGCTGGAAAAAAGTTCTGGAATCGCGAAGCGAGTACGCCGAAAAAATAGGTCTGTCGAAGGAAATGATTGCAACACTGTTTTCCGAAATTCACAAGGAATCAATACGAGAGCAAGAATAAATGTAATTTACGATTTTAGATTTTAGATTTACGATTGAATAGGATTTATGAATTTTGAATTATCAACCTTTAGCTCAACGAAGTTAACCTTTAGCTCGCGCAAGCAACCTTCAGCTCAGCGAAGCTAAATCATCAAATCTTTGAACGTTGAACATTAAACTTTGAATCGTTGAATCTTTGAATTTTTAAATTTTTAAACATCTATGACTTCTGATAAAATCACAATAACCAACGCCACCGAAAACAACCTGAAAAACATTTCGCTGGACATTCCAAAGCATCAGATAACAGTATTCACCGGCGTTTCGGGCTCGGGCAAGTCGTCGCTTTGCCTCGACACCATAGCCGCCGAAAGCCGACGCGAACTCAACGAGACTTTTCCAAGTTTTGTTCAGCAATACTTACCAAAATACGGTCGTCCCAAGGTAGGAAAGATTGAAAACATGCCCGTGACGATAGTCATCGACCAGAAAAAGCCTGCATCGAACAGCCGTTCCACCGTAGGCACCTACACAGACATACAACCCTTGCTCCGACTTTTGTTTTCGCGCGTCGGTAAGCCTTTTGTCGGCTATTCCGACTCGTTTTCGTTCAACCACCCTGCAGGAAGCTGTCCGCGCTGTGCCGGTCTGGGCGAAATACGCGAACTCGACATACATAAGCTCGTTGACTTCGACAAGTCGCTAAACGACGAGGACACAATACATTACATCGCTTTCGGCAAAGGCGGATGGCGATGGATTCGCTACGCACACAGCGGACTTTTCGACCTCGACAAGAAAATAAAGGACTACACACCCGAAGAACTCGACCTTTTCCTGTATTCACCGCAGATAAAGCTGAAAAATCCTCCGTCAAACTGGCCAAAGACAGCCAAATACGAAGGTCTTGTTCCGCGAATGTACCGCAGCATCATAAATTCGGAAGAAGGTCTGCTCCACGCCGCAGCAATCAACCCGATGCTTACGATGGGCACCTGTCCCGACTGCAAGGGAACGCGACTGAACGAGAAGATTCGCTCGTGCCGCATAAACGGCAAGAACATTGCCGAAGTCGGCGACATGCCAATTTCGGACCTTGTGGAATTTGTTGCAGCCATCGACGACCCGCTGGCTGTTGACATCAAGCGCGAACTTGCCAAGCGACTGCAGGCACTTATGCAGATTGGTCTGGGCTACCTATCGTTGAGCCGTGGCACAGGAACGCTCTCTGGTGGTGAAGCTCAGCGCATCAAGATTGCAAAATACATCAATTCACCGCTTACCGACATGGCATACGTCCTCGACGAGCCAAGCGTTGGCTTGCATCCGCAGGACATCAGCAAGCTGAAGGATTCACTTCGTAATCTACGCGACCACGGCAACACCATCCTCATCGTCGAACATCACCGCGAAATAATCGCAATGGCCGACCATATTGTCGATATGGGACCGAAAGCCGGTGCTCACGGCGGCGAAATAATGTTCGAAGGCACATACGAAGGGCTTCTCAACTCCGACACCATTTCGGGCAAAATGCTTCGCAGCAAAAGCCAGTTCAAGACCGAGATACGAAAACCAACAGGCTTCATCCGCATCGAAAACGCCACCCTGCACAACTTGAAAAGCGTTTCTGTTGACATTCCAACAGGCGTAATGACGGTGATTGCAGGTGTCGCAGGTTCGGGAAAGTCGTCGCTGATGGAAGAGTTCCAGAGCCAGTGCAAACTCGAAACTATCTTCATCGGGCAGAAGAACATAGGCATAAACCTTCGTTCCACACCAGCCACCTACCTTGAGATTTCCGACCCGATACGCAAACTTTTTGCTCAGGCAAGCCACAGCAACATGCAGTTGTTTTCATTCAACTCGAAGGGCGCTTGTCCCGCTTGTGGCGGCAAGGGCGTGATTGTCTCCGACATGGCCTTTATGGAGTCGATTGAGACCGTCTGCGATGCCTGCCACGGCACAAGGTACAACGATGAAGCCCTCTCGCACCGCTACAAGGGCAAGAACATCGCCGAAGTGATGGGAATGAGCGTCGAAGAAGCCATCGAATTCTTTGCCGACCAGCCATTTTTGCCAAAACTTCTTGCCTTGGACAAAGTTGGACTTGGGTACCTGCACCTCGACCAGTCGATGACAACCCTCTCGGGCGGCGAACTGCAGCGCATAAAGCTAGCCGACCAGCTTCACCGCAAAGGCGAAATCTTCATCCTCGACGAACCTACCGACGGCTTGCACCTGGACGACATCCACAAGCTGCTCAACCTTTTCAACGACATGACCGATGCCGGCAACACTCTCATCCTCATCGAACACAGCATGGATGTGATGAAGCAAGCCGACTACCTCATCGAAGTCGGTCCCGAAGGCGGTGAAGCCGGTGGACGACTGCTATTTGCAGGAAAACCTACCGAAATTTTGAACAGCAAGGAATCGGTGACGGCGAGGTATTTGAAGGGATAGGAGTTCTAATACCCAAATCCAATCGCTCAACAATGGCAAATTACTTTTATATGGAGTTTATATGTTGTAGGCAAGGTTGCAGGAATTGCCTTATATAGCAAAATATTTCCCACAAAACGCTGTTTATAAACAGCAATTATACAACAAAAGTGCTGTTTATAGGCAGCACTTTTGTTTATTTTTTAATCATGTTCACCAACTGCAAACTCAAAGCAACTTTAAATTTCGCGCAGTCAATTTTTCAACCTTCAGCTCAGCGTAGCTAATTTTTAAATCTTTGAACGTTGAACCCTTTGAACATTGAACCTGAACGACGCAGCCCTCGACGAAGTTAACCTTTAGCTCGCGCAAGCAAACCTAGAAACCTGAAACCAAAAACCCAGAAACGCCGCAGGCATAGAACGGCGTAGCCCTCAACGAAGTTAAACCTTGAACGGCGAAGCCAAAATAAATTCGTCAATCGTAACTCGTAAATCGTAAATTCTCTTTACCTTTGCACCCTAAAATTTATTTGTATGATTGAGTACAAGGACAATGTGGAGGCTGCAAATGCCTTGAGGTCGAAATATGATGAGATGCTTGTCGAGATTGGCAAGAAGATTTACGGACAGGATCAGGTTGTGAAGGAAGTGCTGATTTCAATTTTCAGCCGTGGACACTGCCTGCTGGTTGGTGTGCCCGGACTAGCAAAAACCTTGTTGGTAAACACCATAGCCGAAGTTCTCGGTTTGAAGAACAAGCGTATCCAGTTCACACCCGACCTAATGCCATCCGACATCATAGGTAGCGAAATTCTTGGCGAAGACCGCCAGTTCAAGTTCATAAAGGGTCCGATTTTCGCCAACTTCATACTTGCAGATGAAATAAACCGTACTCCGCCAAAGACTCAGGCGGCTCTGCTCGAGGCCATGCAGGAACGATCGGTAACCGCATCGGGAACAATCTACAAGCTCGATGAACCATTCTTCGTAATGGCAACCCAGAACCCGATTGAGCAGGAAGGTACATATCCGCTTCCAGAGGCACAGCTCGACCGTTTTATGTTCAACATAAATGTCGGATACCCAAGCCTCGATGACGAAATCCGCATAGTGAAGAACACCACTGCCGACAAGAATTTCGAAATCAAGCAGATACTTAGTGCAGAGGAAATCATTTATTTCCAGAACCTTATCCGCAAGATTCCAATAAACGACAATGTTCTCGAATATGCTGTTCGCCTCGTCAACAAGACTCGTCCCGATTCGGAGATTGCTCCCGAAATCACACGCAAGTTCATACATTGGGGAGCTGGTCCGCGTGCATCCCAATACCTTGTCATAGGCGCAAAGACAGTAGCAGTTCTTAGCGGAAAATATTCGCCCGACATCGAGGATGTTCAGGCTGTGGCAAAGATTGTTCTGCGCCACAGGGTTGTAAAGAATTACAAGGCAGAAGCCGAAGGTCTTTCCATCGAGGACATCATCGATGAACTTGTGAAAGACTAAGTTTCACCAAACATACAACAGATGAAACTGAAGTTTGCGCTGACATTGATGCTCACTTTCGCGACTTTGCTTGCATTGGCGCAGAAGAAAGTGGAGATTCTTCACGCAAACACCCTTGAATACAGCCAAAAGTCGGGAATTGAAGCCAAAAGGCTTCTAGGAGATGTGGTTTTCCGCCACGACGAAATCTACATGTTCTGCGACTCCGCCTACTTCTACGACGAGACAAACTCGGTGCAGGCATACAACAATGTGCGTTTCAAGCAGGGCGACACCATTCTGCTCATCGGCAAGTACGCCGAATATGATGGCGACATACGTATGGCTAAGATGCGCGATTCGGTGATTATGCAGCACAATAAGTCGTACCTCATAACCGATTCGCTCGACTACGACCGCGACAAAAACATGATTTACTACTTCGAGGGCGGACGAATGTACGATGGCGAAAACCGTCTGCGCAGCCAGTGGGGCTACTACTACACTGAGACATACGAATACTATGCTGTCGATAGCGTATTGCTAAAAAATCCCGACTATTCCATTACTAGCGACACGCTCAGGTACAATACAGAAACCGAAATTGCCGATTTCTTCGGTCCAACCGAAATAGTTTCCGACTCGAACTACCTGTACTGCGAATATGGCCGCTACAACACCGTCACAGACGAGGCCAACCTTACCCGAAATGCGTGGCTGCAGTCGGGCAGCAACTACCTATACGGCGACAGCCTCTACTACGACCGCAAAATCCGTTACGGCGAAGGATTCCGCAATGTGTCGATTGTTGACACATCAAACAACATGATAGCCAGCGGAAACTACGGCTATTTCTACGAGGAGCCAGAACGGGCGTTTATGACCGACAGCACGTTGCTAACATACGTTATGGATGGCGATTCGCTGTTCATTCATGCCGACACAATATTTATTACTACCGAAAAGCAAGGCGACACATTGGATTTCAAGCTTATGCGGGCATTCCACAAGGTGCTGGCGTTCAAGTCGGACGGACAGGCACGCTGCGACTCCATAGCCTTCCACTCCAACGACTCGATTGCAGAGCTATTCTACAGTCCCATAATGTGGAGCGACAACATGCAAGCCACCGCCGAATACATTTCGGTAAAGTTCGTGAACAAGGAGCCCGATTCGTTTGTGATGAAAAACTCGTCGTTCCTGTGCCAGCACATCGAGGACGACTACTACAACCAGATAAACTGCAAGAACATAAACGGCTACCTGAAGGACAAGAAGTTGTACCGCACCGACCTTTTTTCCGACTGCCAGACCATATATTATATAGAGGACGAGGAAGCCAACGAATTTGTGGCCCAGAACAAACTTCTCAGCAGCAATATGCGCGTATTTTACGAGGAAAAGACAATAAAGGACATTATGTTTTTCGAGAAGCCCGACGGCCTTGCCTTGCCAATGGACCAGATAACCGATGACAAGTTGTTCCTCAAGAATTTCAAGTGGTTCGACAGCGTTCGCCCCAAAGAGAAGAATGATATTTTCGTGTGGAAGGAGTTGGAGAGTAATGGACAGAAAGAATAAATCTCAAAAAACAAAAATGTTCATAACGCGACCTGGCATTGTTTCTATTTGGACTCTTGCGCTGTGATGGTAAAATACTGAAAATCAAGAATAGATGACTTTTTATAAGCATTTCCTAGTTTCGTCTTACATTGTAAGTACCTGTTATTAATTTTTTACAAAAAAAAACGCACATAGGACAGATATAAAAATTATTTTTGCGCGGTCTTTTTAATAAAAATGTAATTAACCATTATTGCAATGGAAAATAATAGCCCAATTAAGGGATACCGTAATACTCTACGGGTTCTGTTGTTTAGGAGATTTGTTGTTGTTCATCAGGATAATAGTCGTTCTGTAAATATGCTTTTACTAGTTTTATTTGCGCTATTCTTTTCGACATTTTCCATGCCTGCGCTATGTCAGGACTTGCTTGGCGAAGGAACATCCGGCAGTCCATATATTATTAAAAGTAAAACGGATATGGATAAACTTGCCGACTTTGTAAATGAAGGAGGAAGTACGAATGGGAAATTCTTCAAGGTATCTGCCGATTACAATTCTGTAGAAAGCATTACAAAGGTCATTGGCAATTCCGATTCAAAAGTGTTTGAAGGCAATTTCGACGGAAATGGAGTATGGCTTGATTTGGATATAACTTCAGGCAATTATTCGGGACTTTTTGGCTGCGTAGGCGGAAATGCTATTATTTGCAACGTGAACACAACAGGCAGAGTGTCTGGTGCTGGCTACTGCGCAGGAATAGCAGCAATGCTTACCGGAAGCGCCTATATTAAAATTATTGATTGTAATAATGAAGCATCTATAACGGGAACATCAGACTATGCCGGCGGAATTGTTGGATATTCATCTGTGGATTTTTCAATAACCAACTGCCAGAATACTGGCTTCGTAACTGGTGTAGATAATGTAGGAGGCATAATAGGCTACTCAAAACATACAATGCTTCACGACGTAGTAATAAGCAAATGTAAGAATACAGGTTCAATTAACGGTCATAGCAACTTGGGTGGCATTATCGGCAACGACTATTGCGGCCATATTATCATTGACGGATGTGATAACAGCGAACATATTTCTTCTTCTGGAAAAAATACTGGTGGAATTATTGGCGAAGCAAGCATAGGAACAACCATAACGAATTGCAGCAACGATGGCACAATGTCTGGCGAGGATGCTTCAAATGTGGGAGGTATTGCAGGATATGTCCACGATGAAGTTGCCATATTAAATTGTACAAACAATGCTTACATAACAGTCAGTTCATACGCTGGAGGCATTGTTGGGCGCACCTACAACAACAAGAAACCCGTAACAATATCTGGTTGCACTAATAAAGCAACTATAATCTCTAAAAGTTATGCCGGTGGCATAGCTGCTGAATTATTTTATAAGTATAGCAAAATCTCAAACTGCAAAAACGATGGCTGGGTAACATCGTCTGTAGCTGTAGGCGGCATTGTTGGAACAATGTATGAAGGGACGGAAATTTTATCTTGCACTAATACCGAATCTTCAAAAGTTAATGGTGCCAATGGTAATGTAGGAGGAATAGCAGGCAGTGCCATAAACGGACTTATTGACGAATGTTGCAATTATGGGAATGTAACATGCACAGCCAAACGCATTGGTGGTATAGCTGGAAATATTTCAAATGAATCGCGTATCATCAATTCGTTCAATAAGGGAACCATCAGCGGCACATCGCCAGATGCAACAGGAATCGGTGGAATTGCTGGCGGTTGCGAAGGCTCCAACTCATCTTCCATGAGCAAGATCGAAAATTGTTACAACACGGGGAATGTGAGCGGTGAAGAAAGAAAACTTGTAGCCGGCATTGCAGGAGTTAGCAAGTATGGAAGTATTGCAAATTGCTATAATGGCGGAAATGTTTCTGGCTATCGTACCAGTATTGTGTGCGACAATCGCTTGGGAAGCACAATTATGCATTGTTATTACAAAAGCGAATGGTATAATCCGCTATGCACAAAAAGCGATAGCGAAGGTGTTTCTTCCGATTGCACCTGCTTTGCTCACGATGATGTATATAGCACCGAATGTTCCTTGTGCGACGAATTGTATGGAACAAAGATATTGTGCGATGCTCTTAACAAATGGGTTGTAGAAAACAATGGTTCCGGCATTTATAAGTCATGGAAACACGACACTGGTTTTGAGAATCTCGGAATGCCTATACACGACCCCAATGACATAATTCTGCCGATAGAAATTTATTCTTTCGAAGCCGAATGTAAAGGTTCGTATGTTTCTGTATTCTGGACAACGGCCTCTGAAAAGAACAATGACTACTTTATACTCCAGCATTCGACCGATGCGGTTAAATTCACCGACATTTCCAAAATATCCGCTGCAGGCAACTCAATCGAGATGACCGACTATTCTTTCGTTGACTATGATGCAACTTCTGGAAATAACTATTACCGCCTGGTGCAGGTTGACTTTGATGGTAGACATTCAGTATCGGAAATAATTGAAGCAAGCTGTTCCGCAGAAAAACTTGAATCGCCAGCACTAACCGTATATCCAAGCGAAGTTTCCGAATATGTGAACATTATCCTCGAAAATTTTTACAGGCAGGATGTGAATATTGAGATATATGATATGTTAGGACGGCTGGTTTTCTCGAAATCAGTAAATGTAGAATACAATTACCAGCTAACTTTAGATGTAAGCTTCCTGCCACCTGCGATGTATAATGTTCGCGCAAACAGCAAGGATATTGTCCTCACAAGCAAAATCATAAAGGGAAACTTGTAGAATACTGATAAAAGTACTGATTTACAATAAATTAAAACACCGCGAAATCTTCTCTCAAAAAATATGAACAAAATTTTGTGGATTAAAAAATTAGCAGTACTTTTGCAGTCCGATTTTTACGGAAAAGAAAACTTAATTGTAAAACATAAAAATATTATAAGGCAATGAAAAGAACATTTCAACCTTCACAGAGGAAAAGAAGAAACAAACACGGTTTCAGAGAAAGAATGTCAACCGTTGAAGGACGCAA
>JAEEGF011911394.1_pt1 | contig 13184 bp, 14 predicted proteins | sample 9134171 | NCBI WGS metagenome assembly JAEEGF01 (sample SAMN16246542, study PRJNA631951) | gut metagenome | biome: gut microbiome; feature: rumen; material: AP-attached | host: Bos | place: Iran: Karaj | collected 2018-10
CCGTTACCGTCAAGCCCTTGTCGTTGCGAAAAGCCCAGGTTCCAAAATAGCCGTCTTGGTATTTGACCTTGAAATCGCAAATCCAAATTGCATAGGTGGGCGGAATTTCGTAGCGACGATTATCGCGGCTGGCGCGTTCCTTTTCGGTGGGGTTGGGCGGCAGGTCTCCGAAACTCTGGTCCCATTCGTATTTGCTCTGGAGCAAAAATGCACTGTGCTGGAGTAAGACGCGCTCTGCGAAATGGCCAGGCTTTGCTTTTTGCATTTCGACATTGATGTAGCGTCCGTCGGCAGTAGATGCGCGGATATCGAGCCTAAATTCTTTGGGCTTGGGGAATCCGATGTTGATTTCGGAGTTCTTGATGGAAACTCCGGTAATCCTGTTTTCTGCCTTCAAGCGGAATACTCCGTTCAAGAAACTTATCAGAGCACTCTCGTCTCCAAGAAAAATCTTGAATGCGACATCGTAGAGTGGATCCAAATAGGTGTGTGTCTTGATTTCTTCGAGAACTTTTGCTTCCCAATATTCACGAAACGGATCCCTGCTTGCCAAATTGATAGGCGGAATGTTGTTGCTTTCGTCCATAAAATAACCTTTGCTACAAATGTGGCGTAACCGTATGCGAAAAACCACATTACACGGCAATGATTTGCTGTTGATTTGGTTCGATAATGGAAGCCGATCGCTATGCGATTCGGTATATGTATCGCAGCGTATTCCGCATGGGTATTCCAAGGCCAAGGCTTGCGCCAAGTCAAAGCCGGACCTACAACTGCGAGAATGGATGAACCTGCTCGTGGATGCCTACGCCTCAGTCAGCAGGACGGTCGAATCTCGATATTAGATATACAAATATTCTACAGTACGTGCAATAGGGGGAAGTGCGAGCGGAATAACAGCTGTTTTTCTGAATTTTGGGATGAATTAAAACGAATTAATTTATTTTACAAATAAGTTATAAAACATTACTTGCCGCTATATCCAAATATTGGTACATTACTGCATGACCCTTGAAAAGGCCTCAGGCATCCGAAAAATTCGGATGCTTTTTCTTTTTTCAGAACTAGGAGGCTAAATGAGTCAAAAAAAACACGCTCGCGTGACCACGATGGATTTTTGTGGGATGCGAAGACGAAGTATTCAGTTGGATTTCGGCAACGGCGATATCTAGAATTGCAAATTGGAACGTTAAAATGTATATTAGGAGGAAAATTATGGCCTTAGCAATTAGCAATATCCCGATTTTGACGGATTCGGTGGCGGAATCTTTCGTGAAAAATGCGGAAGAGGCAGAACGTAACCGCAGATCCATCGACTTTACTCGGCAACATTCCGAGTGGAGTGGGTTTGATATGCGCAATGCTGCACGAATTGCTAAACTGAGGGCTGAAGGAAAATGGCCTTTTTAGAATCTGATTGCATTCGCACGGCTCTGTAGAATTCCCTACTTCAAAAACTTTTTAAAATCGTGAGCGACATTAATTGTCGTCCGCTGAATTTATATTCTTGATAGTCTCAAAAAAAAGAGGATTTATGACTATCAAGGAATTTCTAAAAGCAAAAGACCTGTTTTGCATTGTGCAAGGCAAAGAACTTCGTGAGAGAATTGTTGCCGCTCTCGGTAATTGCCCCATGTGGGAAGATGTTGACGTATTCAAAGACGAGATTGGCGATGAATGGGAGGATCTCGCCACTACGGAACATTGCCAGCTGCTTGTAAACAGTTGCAAAAATGATTCTCCGTATATAGTTCTTTATTGCGACGTGGCTGAATATCGTTGCGAAAATCCGGAATCTCCTGTAACGGTCGCCAGACTTCGCGAATTTCTTAGTTGCTTTATGTGTTTTGAATGCGAATCGTCTTCCTGGATTTCGAAACAACCAGAATTTTATTCAGAAAGAACGGTTAAGGTTTATCCCAACGGTGTTGTGGAATTCTCTGCAAAAGAAACGAACGAGTATCCGAAACACTTCATGCTGATTCCGCAAAAGGTTTGGGATGGTATTGACTATGAATAGCACGTTTTTCACAGACCCGCGAGATGGTGAATCGATATCTCCTACGCTGGTGTTGTCCGCTGCGTGAAAGTTGAGTATATTGCTTTTGTAATGTGCTTGTACTATATTTAGTAGTTGTATAACATTTGAGGCATATATGGCGACATCTATATTGCAAATACGTGTTGACGACAAGTTGAAAGATGAGGTCTCCAGCTTGTTTGAAAGTTTGGGAATGGATATTCCTACGGCTGTTCGCATTTTTTTCAAACGTGCGGTCATTGAACGGGGGCTTCCGTTTAATGTGTCGGAACGTCCTACGATGAATGAATCGTCTGGACTTATGTCTGCATTACGTGCTCTCAACGAAGAGGCGTTGAAGAATGGCTCTGCAGGCATGAGCGAAGAGGACATCGATGCTGAAATTAAAGCGGCAAGGGCTGAGAGACGGTAGAATTTTTTCCTATCACTCAGCTTGCGTTAGCGCTTTCTGATAAATGTCGTTCATCACAAGACCTGCAATCATAAAGCCGAAAATGGCCGTGGCATGTGCCATGGTGCCGTTGATTTGAGCCTTGCTGCTACACCATTCGTGATCGACAAGTTCGGCGTTCTTGAGTTCCGCTTCGCTGCGTTCTTGGCGGACTTTAGGACACATGCAGGCGGCGGTTCCGCAAGAAGAATTTTGACCGCGATTTTTTAAGAGTTCGTCGCTATAAACGCAAAGTACTTTTTTCTTGAGCCACAATTTTTTTCGCTTGAACTTGTCGCGAAGTGCGCGTGCGAGCGGGCAACCTGTAACCTTCCAGAATTCGGCGACCTTGATTCGCGTGGGGTCCATCTTGAGGGCGGCTCCCATCGACGAGAATACGGTTGCCTTGGTGTGCGTGGCGTGCCAAAGCAACTGCATCTTGTTTTCGAGGCTGTCGATAGCGTCGATGATGTAGTCGAATGTGTCTAGCTGGAACTTGTCCGTATTCGCTTCTTCGTAGATGTCCTGCAGTGCGACGACGTTTGCGTGCGGATTGATTTCTAACAAGCGGTTTTTAAGCACTTCGACTTTGACTTGGCCCACGGTTTTGGTGGTGGCCATCAGCTGGCGGTTTACGTTGGTGACGCACACGCGGTCAGAATCGACGAGCACGAGTTCCTTGATGCCGGAACGCACCAGGCTTTCGGCACACCAGCTGCCGACTCCGCCGAGTCCAAAAATGATGACGCGTTTTTGGTAGATACAGTCCATAACATCGTCTCCGAGAAGGAGCGATGTGCGGTTGAAAATGCCTTTTTCAATTCCCATGAGAATCCTGCAAAACTGGCGGAATTTAGGCGAACAGACGGACGACGCGCTTGATGCCGGCAACAAAACGGTCAATGTCGCGCTCGAGTGTGTAAACGCCAAAGCTCAGGCGGAGCGTTGCATCTAGCCCAAAGCGGTCCATTACCGGTTGTGCGCAATGGTGCCCGCTACGTACTGCGACGTTTTCTTCGTCGAGAATCATGGCTGCATCACCGACGGCAATTCCGTCCAACGTAATGCTGATAAGCGCCCCGCGTTCCTTCGGGCTGCCGAGGACTTTCACTTGCGGGATTTCGGCGAGCTGCTTCAGTGCGTACTGCGTAATTTGTTCTTCGTGCTTGCGGATGTTGTCGAGACCCACGTTGTTCAGCCATTCGATGGCTTTTCCGAGGCCGATGACTTCGGCAATGGCGGGCGTGCCTGCTTCAAAGCGGGCCGGGACATCGGCGTAAGTCGTCTTTTCGAACGTGACGTTCTTGATCATTTCGCCACCGCCGTGCCAGGGTGGCATGCTGTCGAGCACTTCGTACTTGCCGTAAAGAACGCCGATGCCTGTTGGGCCGTACATCTTGTGACCGCTGAAGGCGAGAAAATCGCAGTCCAGTTTCTGCACGTCGATCTTGATGTGGCTAGAACTCTGGGCGGCGTCAATCAAAATCTTTGCTTGCGGGGCGAGCTTGCGCACCGTAGCGATGATTTCTGCAATCGGGTTGACCGTCCCTACGGAATTGCTCACATGCGTCACGGCGACCATCTTGGTGCGCGGCGTGAGGAGTCCGGGGAGGGCCGCCAAGTCCAAATCGCCGCTGTCCAAAACGGGAATGACCTTGATTTTGGCACCCTTCATTTCGGCAACCAGTTGCCAGCTTACAATGTTCGCGTGATGTTCCAAACCGCTGATTAAAATTTCATCGCCCGCTTCAAAGAACTTGCGTCCGTAGCTCCAGGCAACGAGATTGATGCTTTCGGTGGTGCCGCGGGTAAAGACGATTTCGTCTTCGGATTTTGCGTTGATGAACTTCGCAACGTCTTTGCGGGTCTTTTCAAAGGCTTCGGTGGTGCGTGCGCTGAGACGGTAAACTCCGCGTTTGACGGAGCTGTAGTGCTCGCGGTAAAAATCGTCCATCGCGTCGATGACGCTTGCGGGCTTCTGTGTCGTGGCGGTGCTGTCTAAAAAGGCGAGCGGCTTTGCTTCTTTGTCGCCTGCGACCAACATCGGAAATTCATTGCGTAAGACTTCTGCGTTCATGCCCCAAAGATAGAAATCCTCTATAGGTGGAGTCAAATTCAAGTAAAATATTATTAGGGTTCAAGATTTTTTTTGATTATTCGTTAAGTATTGGTTATAATTCGTAATATATTTAAACTATTCATATCGTCATCCTGCCCCTGAAGGGGGATATATGAAACTTGGCACTTCAGTGCCTTAGTTGAATTAGGTTCGTAGGAGCAGGATCCTGTAAAGTTTTAGAAGAGGAAAAAATGAAAAAGTTTTTAGTGGCAAGTTTGATTTGTTCCGCAATTTTGGCGCAGGGTGGTTTTGCCCAGGAAGCGCTCCGCAAGGCCGTCGATTCCAACAACTGGAAAAAGGTGAAAAAGATGGTCAAGGCGGGTGAAATCGAAGAAATTTATTGCGGCAAGATGTCGGCGAAAAACGCAACGGATATTTACGGCAAACACTTTAAGCAGATGCCGGACGAAGCGTTTGCGGCATGCCCGTCCCAGTTCGCGTACGGTTTTGGTTCGAAGGTCTGCTCGATGGCGAACGCCGCGAATGCCTGCTCGGGTGTCATCAAGTATTTGCTCGCCGATGGCGAAAAAGGGAGTGCTAAGGCTCTCAAGACGCTTGACGAGGTGACGAAGGCTGCGGTCAAGACGAAGGCTTTTGCCAAGCAGTCGCTCGTAAGTGTCGATACGACGGTCTGGAAACCGTGCCCCAAGAAGGGCGCTGCACGAACAAAGTGCATTGCCCAGTGTAAGGTGGATGCAAATTCCCTGATGGCTATTGACCACGATGTAAACTGCAAGACGAAACCTGAACAGATGGTGGACAAGACGATTAAGGTCTACAAGCCGTCTCCGGTTTTTGCAAGCTTGCGTGAAGGACTTTCCGAAGGTTTCTGGAAAGCACCGATGTCTGTTGCTGGGACGTATGCCGCACTTGCTGGCAAGTATGCGAAGGTGCTCTCGATTCCCGATACCGCTGTGACGGGCCTTCATTACGTGAAGACTTGGGCCGCCAAGCATAAGGGTTCTTCGCTCCCGGGCGGTCAGTTGTTCCGCTTCTGCACGGCTTGGAAGGGCAAAGTGGATCCGATTCTCTCTGCCGAGGGATTCAGCACTCGTTGTCCGGTGTTCAAGAATTTTGTTGACAAGCGTGACAAACAAGTTTACAAGGTTAAGGAAATTGGTGGCGTAGATTGGTTCGTCGAAAACTTGAATTTCAACGATCCGGATGGTTCGATGTGTTACGACCGTGACGATGCAAACTGCAAGGCGTTCGGTCGCCTCTACACGCAAGAGGCAGCGAAAAAAGCTTGCCCGGACGGCTACCATCTTGCGACGGATGCGGACTGGAAAAAGCTTGAAGAATACGCCGGTGGTGCCCGTGAGGCCGCTCTCAAGCTCAAGAGCAATGGCAGCGACGATTACGCGTTTACCGCGATGTTCGGCGGCTATGCGAACAAGAGCGGCGTTTGCACAACGATGGGTTCGGGTGCATACTTCTGGACTGCCGATGTCGAAGAGGATTCCCGTGGCAAGGCCCGCACGATGTTCAGTACCGACAAGGATGTCGGCTCCATCTCTGTGGATCCGAGTTTCTATCTTGCGGTTCGTTGTGTAGCCGGAGCTAATTAGTAATGGAAAATCTCAAATCGGGTGCGTTTGCGCCCACCTGCTCGCGTGAAACTTGGGTCAAGCGCCAAGCGCTGATGACCAAGGTCCGTGATTTCTTTGTTCGTCGTAATGCGCTTGAAGTCGAGACGCCTGTGCTTTCGGCTTATGGCGGAACGGACCCGCAGCTCGATTATTTTGAGATTGAAGACCCGAAGCGGTTCATGATGACGAGCCCGGAATTCCACATGAAGCGTTTGCTTGCGGCAAAGTTTGGTGACATTTTCCAGATTACAAAATCGTTCCGCAAAGATGAATTCGGTGGCCACCACAATAACGAATTTTCGATGGTAGAATGGTATCGCGTGGGTATGCCTCAGGACAAACTCATGGACGAAGTCGAAGACCTCGTGAGCGAGATTATTGGGACTAAATTAAACGCACGCCGCACCCGCTGGATTGACGCGTTCAAGAACTACGCTGGCGTGAATCCGTTCTGCGAAAAGCTTTCGGATTTTGCGGATGCCTGCCGCGCCCGCGAGATTCCCGTACCCGAAAAAAGCGAGATGCTCACGCGCGAAGACTGGTGGGACTACCTCATGGTGTTCTTTGTGGAACCCGCGCTCGCTAGTAACGGCCCCGAGTTCATCTTGGATTACCCGCCATCGCAGGCGGCGCTTGCGCAGACGTACGTCGATGCGGATGGCTACACGTGGGCTCGCCGCTTCGAGCTCTTCGTGAACCAGGTGGAACTTTGCAACGGTTATACGGAATTGACTGACGCGGTGGAACAACGCCGTCGCTTCAATACTGATTTGGAAATCCGCAAGGGGATGAATAAGCCTCTACCGCCTATCGACGAACGGTTCCTTGCGGCGCTTGAATCGGGAATGCCTGCTTGCTCTGGTGTGGCGCTTGGGCTCGACCGCCTGTTCATGCTCGCCCTCGGCAAAGAAGAAATCGCTGACGTGATACTGTTCCCCAGCCCTATTGCGTAGCTACAATCCAAGCAATCTCTTTAGCTCATGACGAACTCTGAGTTCGTTCAGCGCTCCTAGATCGATGTGCTGGACTTTGTCGTCTTTATCGACGACGAAACTAACGGGTATCACGCCCGGATTGCCGAGTGCCATGAGCGCGTCGTAGTTCCAGTGCATCATCGTCCACGGGATGCCCATGCTCTTTTTGAACTTGCGGGCGACCTTCTTGGAATCGTCCTCGTCAATCATTAAAATCTTGAGGCCCTTGGGGCCAAATTCCTTGTGTAGTTGCATGAGGGTGGGAAGTTCCGCCCTGCACGACGGGCACCACGACGCGGTGAGGACGATCAGTGTCGCGGTCCCTTTTTCGCTTGCGTAGTCCGTTTTCCCTCCCATCACATTGTCGGCCTTGAAGTTCACGACCGTTTCCGGGAAGTTCTTGCTATAGCGGGATTGAGCCTCGATTGCGTAAAAAGCGAATCCGAGGCAAACAATAACCCCTACCCATGCGAGAATTTTATAAGTGGATGAACGCATTGCATAAAGAATTTATGAAATTTTCGAGCTTTTTAAATTATATTCTAAAGCATGGCATATAACATTCAAGATCTTTTAGCAGAAATGGTTAAACGAGGAGCCTCCGACTTGCATATTACGGCAGGTGCTCCCCCCCTTATTCGTCTTTCCGGTAAGCTGACCCCCATTGGGGAAAACAAGCTCAAACCCGACGAAACCATGCGTATGACCTACAGCTTGATGAATGAAGTTCAGAAAAAGACTTTCGAGCAGCAGAAGGAATGCGACTTTTCGTTCGGTATTGCGAACTTGGCGCGTTTCCGTGCGAACGCCTATTTGCAGCGCGGTTGCGTGGCGCTAGCTCTCCGTATCATTCCGCTTGACATCAAGACTTTTAAGGATCTCGGCCTTCCGAAGATTATGGCCGAATTTACGACCCGACCCTCTGGACTAGTCCTTGTGACGGGTGCTACCGGTTCCGGTAAATCGACGACCTTGGCCGCAATGATTGACAAAATCAACAAGGAACGTCACGACCACATCTTGACTGTTGAAGACCCGATCGAATTTTTGCACAAACACCAGGGCTGTATGATTAACCAGCGTGAAGTTGGTAGCGATACGCATAGCTTTGCCCAGGCCCTCAAGATGGCGCTCCGTCAGGATCCTGACGTGGTGCTCATCGGCGAAATGCGTGACCTTGAGACGATTCGTTCTGCACTTACGATTGCAGAAACGGGTCACTTGACATTTGCAACGTTGCATACGAACTCTTGCGTGCAGACGATTAACCGTGTGGTCGATGCGTTCCCGAAGGGCGAACAGCAGACCGTGCGTACGCAGCTTTCGTTCGTACTTCAGGGCGTCATCTGCCAGACCCTCTTGCCGAAGATTGGCGGTGGCCGCGTGATGGCGTACGAAGTGATGAACGTGACTCCGGGTATCCGTGCGCTGATTCGTGACGACAAGGTTCACCAGATTGAATCCATGATTGAAATTGGCCAGAAGTTCGGCATGAATACGATGAACATGTGTTTGTGCGAACTAGTCAAGAACCATAAGGTTGACCGTTTCGACGCTCTTGCCCGTTCGTCCAGTCCGGACCAGTTGGAACAGTTGTTCGTAAAGGAAGGGGTATAACCGATGCCAGAATTCTTGTACAAAGCCCAAAACTCGCAGGGCAACAACTTCGAAGGTACGCTTGAAGCAAAGGACAAGGCAGAAGCCGAAGCCCTCTTGCTCCGTCGTCGTCTCGTTATTACGAGCCTCAAAAAGAAACCGACCGAAATCAAACTCAAAATTGGTTCCGGTATCAAGACCGAAGACATTACCCGCTTTACACGTATGTTCTCGTCTATGTGCTCGGCAGGTCTTCCGATGTTGCAGTGCTTGAACATTCTCGAAGCGCAGTGCGAAAATCCGGAACTGAAAAATGTTGTCCATAAGTTGACACAGTCGATTAACGGCGGTTCTTCTTTGGCCGATGCGCTTTCGCAGCATCCGAAAGTTTTTGATTCCTTGTACTGCAACATGGTGGCGGCTGGTGAAGCGGGCGGTATTCTTGAAGGAATTTTGGCACGTTTGGCCGAAACACTCGAAAACAACCAGCGCCTCAAACGTAAAGTGAAAAAGGCGTTGACTTACCCGGTCATGGTTATCATCGTCGGTATTTTCGTGGTGATTGCCCTTATGACGTTCGTGGTGCCGACATTCGCTGAACAGTTCGCTGCCCTTGATGCAGAGCTCCCTGCACCGACGCAAGTGGTGATGAACATGTCTGACTTTATACGTAATAATGGCGCGTTCCTGTTTATCGGGCTTATTGTCATTATCTTTGCGTATAAGATGATAATGCGAATACCTGCGGCGCAATTTGCGAAGGATAAGTTTACGCTAAAAATTCCAAAGCTAGGCGATTTGCAAATCAAGTCTGCAACAGCAGGCTTTTCGAGAACCCTTGGAACGCTTTTGAATGCTGGTGTGTCCGTGATGGATGCCTTGAAGGTCGTCGCGTCAACCGCCGGTAATAAAGTCGTTGAAAAGGCAATTTACAAGATATCGATTGGTATTGCAGGTGGTAAGTCTATTGCCGAGCCGATGGAAGAAGTAGGCATTTTCCCGCCCATGGTGATTCAGATGACAGGTGTCGGTGAAAAGACCGGTAACCTGGGTGGCATGCTTTTGAAACTCGCCGACTTCTACGACGAAGAAGTGGACGCCGCCGTCGATGCCGTCGTGAGTATGATCGAACCGATTATCATTGTGTTCTTGGGCGGCGCTGTCGGTGGCCTCTTGATTGCAATGTATATGCCGATGTTCTCGATGGGCGACGCCATCAAGGGTTAATAAACTGCGTAATACGTCGTTGCTCACCCGCTCGCCGTAGGTTTACTACGGCTTCGGGGTTCGACGCCTCGTCTTACTTGTTTCTTCCCCCTTGCTGGAAAGTGCAAGGTACTGTCCTGCTCGTCTTTAAACCTTTACTTGACAAGCAAAATCTCGATTTAAATGTTAAAGACGAAGTTCATGCTTCGTCTTCTTTGTTTTTGTCATGCCCGACTTGTTCGGGCATCACCTTCTCGTATAACGACCCCTTCCTACTTCCAACCGTCTACTGTCGACTATTTCTCCATCCAGCCGGTGTATTTCGCGGTTTCGAGAATCTCGTTGGCGTTCTTGACGCGGTCGGCGGTTGGCGTTTGCGTGTCCTTGAGGGCGTAGTCGATTGCGAGTTCTTGGTATTTGCTAAGCGCGAATGCGTGGTAGGGCAGTACTTCGACGCGCTTGACGTTGCTGAGTGTGCGGATGAAGTCCCGCGTGCGTGTGAGCGCTTCGTCGTTGTCGCTGATGCCAGGGACGAGTACGTGGCGGATCCAGATGGGCTTCTCGATGCTGTCGAGGTAACGGAAAAAATCGATGATGTTTTCGTTACTGTGGCCCGTGAGTTCTTTGTGCGCGATGGCATCGATGTGCTTGATGTCAACGAGCAAGAGGTCTGTCGATTTCATCAATCGTTCGATTTTTGCGAACGGTTCACCGGTGCGCCTAAATGTGATTCCGCTCGTATCGACGCAGGTGTGGACTCCTGCTGCTTTGGCCGCCTCGAAAAACTCAATCATAAAATCGATTTGCGCTAACGGCTCGCCTCCGCTGACGGTGATGCCGCCGTCTGTTCCCCAGTAGGGCTTGTAGCGAACGGCTTTTTTCAACAAGTCTTCGGCGGAAATTTCAAATGAACCGTTGTCCGCTCCGTTCGGGCTTTTTGCTCCGAAGTCCCAAGTTTCCGGGTTGTGGCAGAACTTGCAGCGCATCGGGCAGCCTTGCGTGAATACGACGAATCGAATTCCCGGTCCATCGACCGAGCCGAACGTTTCGAGCTTGTTGATTCTTCCGAGAGTCATGACCCAAAAATAAAAAAGTCCGTTATCGCTTCAAAGTGCTTTTTGTTCTATATAATACGAATGTGCGAAAATATGAATCGCTCTAATGGGAAAATTTCAATTTTTGTCTTTTGGAACATTGATTTTAATTTATGCAAAATTTAAATTTTAAGTGTACATTTGGAGGAATATATGAAGAATATTTTTGTTGCATCAATTATTTTAACATGTTTTGGTTCGTTTACGGCCTGTTCCAAAGATACAGGGACTAACTCGTCATTGCAGGTTCAACCCACTTCGAAAATAGTCCTTGAAGAAAAAGTCGAAACTTTTTTGAGTGCGCCAAGAGAAGCTTCGTCTAAGGTTTTTGTTGTTGATGAGACTAGCAATGAAACTTATACGGACTTGAAAAATAGCATGAGCGCTTTGTATTCTGTTCGTGTATTGAGTGATGGTGAAATTTATACGGATGAAGTGAATGTGCAGGTGGATCTTTCCAACTTGGAATCAGACCGCGACCAATGCGGAAAAAACATGCTGAAAAAGGTGATGCCTAGTAAATATGCAAATCAATTTAAGTTCTACTCTACGGACACGGAATATTATGCGTCTTTTGGCGAAGATTCGGCATCTTCGGGCGTTAGCGGATACACGTTTAATTTTAAGCGTGTTTTTGAAGGGCGTGTTGTGCGCAATAACGCGAATTACTTGAGTATAGACACGGATGCAAAGGGAAATGTCAAAAGCTTGGGAGTCTCTTTACAGCATTTTAAACCGACTACAGAAAGTGTTGTGACGGACGCAAATGCAGAAGAGAATATTGCAACTCTTGATTCTGCAATACGTGCGGATTTCGATTCTATTAACGTTGTTACGGGATGTTGTTCTGTGAAAACAGAAAAAGTGACCGGCGTTAAGGTAACGAGTGTTGCAGAAGCTTATTGTGTTTTGGAACACGGACATGAGCAAAAGTTGTTGCCGTGCATTTCTTATGTTACCGATATTAGTGTTGATGATGGACAATCTAATACTGTGGTTGTTGACGTGCCTCATTCACGGACTTCATGGAACGGTTATGAAAAAGGCGATAAGCCTTTCGTGTTCTCTCCTTATTGGCATTGATGGGATTTTTCTATCTTTGGCGTCGTGCCGAAAATCGTTAAGCTTACCGATAGAATCCAGTATTTGCAAATGTCGTACGACCCGCTGAGTGCGGATGTCGTTGCCGTGCGTGGCGATAGCGCATGGTGGATTTTTGACGTGGGAGCTTGCGATGAGGCGGTGGACTTTATAAATGCTTTATCGCGCAGTCCGGTGAATGAATGTGCAGTGACTCCACTTAAAAAGAACATTGTCATTTCGCATTTCCATCGCGACCATTTGCTGAACGTTATGCGCGATTTGCAGGGCGATGTTTCGCTTGATTTTGATGCGATTTACGTGGGCGCCTATACTTCAAAATCGTTTGGTGAAATTGAAGGCGTTGTGAAGAATGTCGTGATGGAACCGGTTTCGTTTGACGACGGCGTGAAAATCCAGATTTTGCCGATTCCAAACAGCCATGCCAAAGGCTCGCTGGCGCTTATCGTTGATGATTACGTGTTTTTGGGCGATGCGACTTACCCGATGGTGGGGCATGGAACGCCTGATGTTTATAACGTGCAGATTCTTGGTGAGCAGATTAAGCTTTTAAAGTCGCTGAAGTCAACGCGATTTTGCTTGAGTCATAAACGCGGGCTTGTGCGTGACAAGGATTCCGTCATCCAGTTTTTGGAATCTGTTTACGCCCGCCGCCGAAAAAACGAAAATTATATCGAAGCGTGAGTTTTGTGGTCTTACCGACAAAAAAGGTTCCCTTTCGGGAACCTTTTTAAGCTTTGTGGCTTCTCGCGGAGCGATTAAAGCACGCCGTGTGCCTGGCGGGCAATCACGTCGAGCTGCTGTTCGCGAGTGAGCTTGATGAAGCGAACGGCGTAGCCGGAAACGCGGATGGTGAAGTTCTGATATTCTTCCTTATCCGGGTGTTCCATGGCGTCCTTCAGTTTTTCGACACCGAATACGTTCACGTTCAAGTGGTGGCTGCTCTGGCCGAAGTAGCCGTCGAGCACCTGCACGAGCTTGTTGGAACGTTCTTCATCGTTGTGGCCGAGTGCATCCGGGTTGATCGTCTGCGT
>JAEEGF012024574.1_pt1 | contig 13184 bp, 10 predicted proteins | sample 9134171 | NCBI WGS metagenome assembly JAEEGF01 (sample SAMN16246542, study PRJNA631951) | gut metagenome | biome: gut microbiome; feature: rumen; material: AP-attached | host: Bos | place: Iran: Karaj | collected 2018-10
CATGAAATATGGTAAAAATCCGGTTAATAAATAAAAAAATTAATAAATATCAGTCAAATAGATTAAATATAATCATTGTAAACTGTTTTTTTAGTGATAAAATTAAGTCAAATATATTGATTTATTTTAATGATGAATTGATCTCGGATTTATCTCTGCAGTTTATCATCGAGAATCATGCTGTTATCCATACCAATTATTTAAACAGGTCATTGAAGCGGAAGTAAAACGGATTTCCGTCAGTCATGACAGGGAGAACATAATGAAGAATTTTGATAAGTATACGCGTCAGTATTTCATGCCTCCGGTTGCAACTTACAACTGGGTAAAAAAGGATCATGTTGACAGGGTTCCGGTCTGGTGTTCTGTTGATCTCCGTGACGGTAACCAGGCTCTGATCGAACCGATGGGGCTCGATGAAAAGCTCGAATTCTTCAAGATGCTCGTGGATATCGGTTTTAAGGAAATTGAGGTCGGCTTTCCTGCCGCTTCGGAAACTGAGTTTCTTTTCCTGAGAGCCCTGATAGAAAGAGACATGATTCCTGAAGACGTGACCATCCAGGTTCTGACTCAGGCAAGAGAACACATTATCAGAAAGACGTTTGAGGCCTTGAGAGGGGCTCCGCATGCCGTTGTTCATCTCTATAATTCAACTTCTGTCGCCCAGCGTGAACAGGTGTTCAAAAAGGACAGGGAGCAGATTAAGCAGATGGCCATTGACGGAGCCAAACTGCTGAAGAAGCTTGCCGATGAAACCGAAGGGGATTTCGCTTTTGAATACAGCCCGGAAAGTTTCCACGGAACTGAAGTTGATTACGCACTGGAGGTCTGCAATGCCGTTCTTGACGTATGGCAGCCTAATAAGGAGCGCAGGGCCATTATAAATGTTCCCGCTACCGTGGAAACGGCAATGCCTCACGTGTTTGCCACCCAGATTGAATATCTGTCAAAGAATCTGAAATACCGTGAAAACGTGGTATTGAGCCTGCACCCTCACAACGACCGCGGATGCGGTGTGGCGGATGCCGAGCTCGGTCTGCTTGCAGGTGCCGACAGAATTGAAGGTACTCTCTTCGGTAACGGTGAAAGAACAGGTAACGTGGATATAATCACCGTTGCCATGAACATGTTCTCATACGGTATTGATCCCGGCCTCGATTTTTCAAACATGCCTCACATCAGAGAGGTTTACGAAAAGCTGACAGGCATGCACGTGTCTCCAAGACAGCCATACGGCGGTGATCTTGTATTTACCGCATTCAGCGGTTCGCATCAGGATGCAATAGCCAAGGGTATGGCCTGCCGCGAAGCACAGAAAAAGAAGATCTGGGACGTACCTTATCTTCCTATTGATCCTGTTGATGTCGGCAGAACATACGATTCTGACGTAATCAGAATCAACAGTCAGTCAGGAAAGGGTGGTGTGGCATATATTCTTTCCCATAATTTCTCTCTGAACATTCCGATGAAGATGAGGGAAGAGGTCGGTTATGCCGTTAAGCAGGTGTCTGACGAACAGCACAAGGAGCTTTCTCCTCAGGTTGTGTATGATATTTTTGCCGAAAACTATATCAACTATGTCCCTAACTTCCATATTTCCGAAAGTCATTTCAAGCAGAATGACGGTATTATGGCTGAGACCGTTATCTGTTGCGGAGACAAGAAGACAGTGGTTGATGCCAACGGTAACGGCAGACTTGATGCGGTAAGCAATACCATTAAACAGTATTTCGGCATCAGCTATGAGCTGTCCGTTTACGAGGAGCATGCCATTTCCAAGGGCACCTCTTCAAAAGCCATGGCATATGTGGGTATTCTCTGCAACGGCGTAAGTTACTGGGGTGCAGGTCTTGATGAAGATATCATCAAGGCGTCAATCAATGCTCTGGTTGTTGCCGTAAACAAGCTCCCACAGCTCCAGAACAACAGCCTTTCCAAGGATGACAGACTGATTGCCATGATTAATTACATTCAGGCAAAGTATCAGGAAATAACCCTTGAAGACATGGCTGAGTATTTCCAGCTGTCTGCTCCTTATATTTCCAAGTACATTAAGGATAAGTCCGGAAAGACCTTTGGAGAACATTTGACCTCCATCCGTCTGAAGAAGGCCAAGACTCTCTTAAAGAACGGCAACATGACTGTTGAAAATATTTCGTATGCCATCGGATACCCTAACGTGGAACATTTCATCAGAGTATTTAAGAAATACTTTGAAATGACACCGATGCAGTACAGAAATCTTAATCAGACCATCAAGTAGCAGCTTGATAAATGTGGTCCCGAGGTAATTATCTGTTGAGGAGGATCAACGTGAATAAATTTTGTCTGACTATTGGATTTGTTATATGTTTCGGTTTATTCGGTTGCAGTAAAGATTCCGACGATCTGTTCTCGCAATGCGGTATTGCTGAAGTCGGCAGTGAATCATCATCTCAGAAAGATGCGAATACTGCCGAAATCAGTTTCCTTTTGCTGTTAAAGGATGTTGAAAACAGCCTGCTCGCACTGTCGGCCCATCACCATGACGTAATCATTTCAAACTCCGAAGAGGAGTTCGAAAAACGTCTTGTCGAGATGAATGCTTCGAGACGGCAGTTTGAATACAGTCTTGCCAGATTCTCCGGTTTTTCCTGTAAGTCATCAGATGATTATCTCAACAGCAAAATTAATAAAGTTGCCATGCTGGCTCGAGACTTCCTGAACATCATGGACCAGATGACTGAAAAAAGACGCTACAATTTTCGGCTTGGTCAGGAAGCCGGCAGAAGTAAGGCCGATTTTATTGTCTGGCAGCCGGTATTCAGGCAGATGCTTCAGGAAATGAAGCTGAAGGTGTCCGATGACTATGTTGATAATCTGATGCTGAATCTTCTGACCTATCAGTCACTGGTGGAAAAAAAGGTTCTCGAGGCCTTGGGTTCCAACAATACGGATGAAATTAAAAAAGCCAGGGCGACGATAGCTGTTTTTATTGAAGAATACGAAAACTGGACTGACAATCTTTACTCGGAAATGCCGGAGGCCAAAAATGAAATTGGTACCGTAATGACTCTTTTCAAATATTCATGTGTTGATGACAGCGGTGTGGTCGGCAGGCATGAGTATCTGGTAAGAAATACAAACGAACTTATTCAGGTTACGACCTATGCAAGAGAAAAACTTCATGAAATCAAGCATGAAATAACTGACACTCAGATGTTTGTTGCCAAGAATCTTTCCGATTCAAGGGAACGTGCTGTTACAAGATATGAATACACCGTTGCCTGCACCCTTACATTCTTCATATTCATGCTTGGTGTTCTTCTTTGGCGCAGACTGGTGAAAGCAGACAAAGGCAGACTTAGTAAGACTAATAAAGGTAATTATAACTAGTCGAGAGTTGTCTGAATTTCCGCATGTTGCGGTAATCATCCGTAATTACCGCGACATGAGTTATCCCTAAACGAAAATTTCCGTTTTGTCTTGTCCGACGTATCATGAATTGTCGGCCGATCTTCCGAGTTTTTTAAGCAGAAGCTTAGGACCACCCTGAGAGATGATAAGCCCAAGTGTTATGATAAAACATGCAAGCCATCCCGTGAGGGTCAGTTTTTCCCCAAGAAAGAAATCAGCGGCAAGTGCGGATATTACCGGAGTAATGTACAGGTATATTATGGCCGTGACTGCTCCGATTTTTTTTACTGACAGGTTCCATAACGTGAAACTTACCGCTGAGGCAAAAAGTCCTAAAAATATAATGTTTGACAGGTTTACGGGCTTCAGCAGTTCCGCAGTCTCAACATGAAAATCAAAGATGAAGAGCAGCGGGATCATGTATATTATTCCGTATTCAAAGGAACGTCTGGTGACCGATACGGTGTTGTATCCGAAGGAATTAATCTTTCTTGTGAGTACGGAATAGAATGCCCAGACAATTCCTGCGGAAACCGACATTAAATCTCCTACCGGATTGAATGACAGGTCAGCCGCACCTTTGACGCTGAGAAGTACAATACCGGAAAGAGCGGCAACAAATCCCAGATAGAACCAGAAATCCAGTTTTCTTTCATCCTTGTAGAAGAATCTGGTAACGATGGCCGTAAACATCGGGGTAATGGTCAGAATTATGCTGACGTTGACCGCTGTAGTGTATATAAGTGCCGAATTCTCGATAAGAAAGTAGAGAAACGGCCCCGTAAGTCCCGACAGGGCAAAATAAATCTGTTCACTCTTTCGGAATCCCACGCTTTTAAAGACAATGAGCTTGAGGGCCAGCACGGCAATGACAAAGCGTATGAACAGAATTTCAATCGGAGTGAAATCAGTTAAGAGAACCTTGGTGGATATGTAGGTAACGCTCCATATCGAAACAGTGGTCAGAGCGGCCAGATGTCCCGAAATGGTGTCGGCACGGCGTGATAGGTTATTCATGGTTGTGTGTTTCTTCTTTTTGTTTTGTTGTCTGTTACTCAGAACCGCAGGTTACGTCTGTCATCTGTTCTGTTTTTTCTTCATTCTATAGTCTAACTGCGGTTTCGTACAGGACTATGTTGCTTATGGAGGAGGGAAAATACCGTCTGAAGGATATTCACGGGGCGTTGGCAAGCCCCGTGTGAGTTATCTGCGGCTGTTTCAGAATTTGAATCCGTTCTTTTTGAAATTTCCGATCATGGTTTTTGTGAGTGAGATGGTGGAGTCCGGTTCCGTAAGTTCTTCTCTGGATACCCAGAATGCTTCCGCAAGTTCGTTCTCATCACGGATTATGTCGGTACTGCCGTCAACTTCAGCCATGAAGCCGAACAGAATATTGCTGTCCAGCCCCCAGGGCTGAGATCCGCAGTATCTCAGATTTTTGATTTTAAGTCCGACTTCCTCCATGGCTTCCCTGCAGGCAGTCATTTCCGGTGTTTCACCTATTTCACAGAATCCTGCGATAAGGGCAAGACCTCGGTACGGGCGATCCCTGTATCTCGTTACCACTATTCTGTCTCCGTCCGTTATTCCCACGATAACTGCCGGGGCTATTTTCGGATAGATTATGTTATTGCAGTGAGGGCATATCAGAGCTCTTTCCTTTGCTGAATGAACTGTTTCTGTTCCGCATCTGCCGCAATATCTGTTGTTAAAATACCAGTTGTACAGGTGGTATGCCGTAAATCCGGCAAAGCAGGTCATGCGCGGATTGTCCGAACGCAGAACTGTATTGTTCTGCCATGAAAATCCGGGAAGATTTAGCAGGGCGTGATTTCCCTTAAACAGGAAATAAGCTCTGTCATCAATGGAAAAAAGATAGACGAGATCCGCTTCATTGAAGCAGTCTGCCGTAGGCAGTGTAACGGGGGCGGAACTGCCGTTGCCGGCAACGTATACGGTTCTTTCATGAAAGACCAGAACCGAATCTCCGGCTTTTGGCGGTCTTCTGAGCGTGAATTCATTTTTGAATACGTGTTCGCCTATATCCTGCAGCATTTCTCTTCCTCTTTTCAGGCTCGGAATTACCGAGTCGGATTTTATCTTTAGTCGCTTTCTGTCGGAAATATCTTCTGTCAGGTGTCCTGCCGGATTTTTTCCTAACAGATTTCAATAAAATTTCTGAATATGTCGAGGCCGTGTTCCGTGAGTATCGCTTCAGGGTGGAACTGAACCCCGTAGATATTTCTTCCCCTGATTTTCAGGGCCATGGGAATATGGTCTGCCGTTTCTGCGGTGATGTCAATATCATCAGACGGATTTGATATCATGAGTGAATGATATCTTGTGGCACTGAAGCCCTGATTAAAGCCCTGAAACAGTTTGAAGTCCGGTCTGAAATATATTTCGGAATTCTTGCCGTGACATGGACGTGGGGCTCTGACAATGTCGGCGCCGAAGTATCTGGCAATGCACTGCATGCCGAGGCAGATGCCAAGTATTGGCATACTGTCACGGTAATGGTCAATAACCTCCATGCTTACCCCTGAATTCTCCGGAGAACCCCATCCGGGGGAGACAATGATTCGGTTAAAATCCAGTTTCTTTATCTGACTGAGAGTTAGCTCGTCATTTTTTATGACAATGGGGTTTATGCCGAGTATTTTTAGATACTGAACAATGTTATAGGTAAAAGAGTCATAATTATCTATTACAAGCATAATTTCACCTCAAACAGGCCTCTTACTGAATTAAGACAGTATACGGCATCGGCATTAATCAGATCCTCCGGATGCAGGATTTTTTCCTGCAGAGTACCGTTGGCGATAAGCTTCTGTCTCATGACACCGTTAAGCAGACCGCAGCAGAGCGGCGGGGTAAACATTTCATTTCCGTACCTTACGGCAACATTGGTGAAGGTGCCTTCAGTGATTTCATTCTTCTCATTGGTTCTTATTTCCTCAAAGAATTCATGCGGATAGCCGCTTCTGACGGTTGTCTTATGGTAAAGGAAAGGGTTTGCCGAATTGACCTTTCCGTGTATTCTTACGTTAGGTCTGTCCGCAGGTGCCGGTATCTGCCTTGTTGTTACGGCATAGTGTCCGTCCCTGTAAAGTTCTATGCGGGAAACAATATTTTCGGGAAAAATGAATGAATCAAGTTCATCATTCCATCTGAAGCCCAGTTCACCGGCTGATTTTCTGAGCCTGTTAATGTGAAGCTCGCTGTCTCCCGTTCCGGTTTCGATGAGTGACAGTCCGCTTTCAAGAAATCTTGCCTTGGTCAGGGTTTCGTTCCATTCGTCATCAGCTGTTGAATCAAATGTTACCGCTCCTCCGGCATAATATCTGAAATCCCGTTCGTCACGGCGTTTCTGCAGGATTCTTATCGGTACCGAAAATATCGTTTCGTCCCCGTGGAGGTATGCAACGGCTCCGCAGTATATATCCCTGTCGAAGGGTTCGGTCTGTTCAATAACCTTCATGGTTGATTTCTTTGGTGCTCCGGTTATTGAACCGCACGGATAGACTGCTCTGATAACATCGTAAAGCGTTACGTCATCCATTAATTCGGCAGAGATTTCTGAGGTCATCTGAAATAAGGTAGGGTGTTCCTCTATTTCAAAAAGTCTGTCTGCCCTGACGCTGCCGTCCTTGGCAACAATTCCGAGATCATTGCGGAGCAGATCCACAATCATTAGATTTTCAGCCCTGTTTTTTTCATCCGTGGCCAGAAAATTTCTGTTTGCGGCATCTTCTTCAGCGGTTGAGCCGCGACGGATTGTACCCTTCATCGGTTTGGTAAGAATGTGTCTTCCCTTTATTCTGAAAAACAGTTCAGGAGAAAATGACATCAGGGTTTCGTATCTGTTTCTGATGAATGCATTGTAGGGAGTTGTCTGCCGTGGCAGCAGGTATCCGTACAGTTCGGTATCAGACAGGTTGGTTTTCAGAACGGACGGGTAGGTGTAGTTAACCTCGTATGTTATGCCGTTAAGAATCTGTTCCTTAATGAATGCAATCATGTTTACGTATTCATTTTTGGTAATCAGCGGGCACAGACATGTTCCGACCGGTTCTCCGTCGCCACGCGGACTTTCGGTACCTGTATTTCCGGCTTCCTCCTGGTTTTCCGGTGGTTGTGCCGAGGAGTTTTCATATGCTTCAAAATATACAAGAGGCATTCCTTTGCCGTTCGGCTTTTCGAGATTGTATCTCATGTAGCCGAGAAGGTGAAAACCGTCATTTCTGAGTTTTTCGATCCTGTCAATTCCTGCTTTCACATCCTCCGGGCTGAATACTTCAATGATTTCAGCCGGACTGCTAAAATATCTGTCAGCGTAAATTTGCATATCGGTTATTCTGATTCAGTGAATCGGTTCCTTTTTAAGATTGGCTTTAGTAACTGCGGCTTATTTTACATCACCACGTCGGCAGAGACGAAAAAAACAGTGAAAAAGGGGTATTTATTTTTTTCGAACCGTCAGGTAGGTGCGTCACTTCGTACTGATGGATGATAAATGCATTTTCAGGTGCGGATCATTTTTTGCCAAGGTCGTAAGTGCATTTTCTTTGAGAAAGACTTCTGACTGAATTAATATGTTTTTCTGTTTTGTTTTAATAATGTTTACCTGCAGAAAAACATGTCTGTGTGAGGCTTTATATGACTAAAAATCTGGTGATTTATTTTTCACGTCCTGGGCTGAATTTCGTCGGCGGTGATATCAGATTCCTTGATAAGGGCAATACTGAAACGGCTGTTGAGTATCTTCTTAATGAGATAGATGCCGACGTATTCCGTATTGAAACCGTAACAAAGTACAGCGAAGACTATTACGAGTGTACAAATGAAGCCAAGGCAGAGAAAAAGCTTGGGATAAAGCCTGAACTTGTCAGATATCTGTCTGATGTCAGCGGTTACGATGACATCTTTGTGTGCGGTCCGTGCTGGTGGTCTACTTTCCCGATGGCCGTGTATGCCCAGCTGGAGAAGCTGGACCTTAAGGGAAAAAGAATTCATCCGCTAATGACTCATGAAGGATCCGGTCTGGGGCACAGTGAGGAAGACCTGAAAAAGTACTGTCCGGGGGCCGAAATAGAACCAGGATTGGCCATTACTGGCAGTCATGTCGGTGAGTCGCTTGATTCAATCAGAAATTGGATTGCATCATTTAAAGTTTAAGGAATGCTTCATGAACGAAATTATACTGAAACAGATATGTCCGGTTCCTGATGAAATAAGGTTGATGGCTGATTTTGCGTCTTCAATCTGGCGTGAGTACTGGACCGAAAGACTTCCTGAAGGTCAGACTGAATACATGATTAACAGGTTCCAGTCTGCCGAGGCTATGACAAGGCAGCTTGAAAGTGAAAATTACAGCTATTTCTACATTGTGGCCGATGGCGTAAAAGCAGGTTATACGGGACTGTCGGTAAGGGATGATTATCTTTTTCTGTCAAAGCTTTATATTCTCAAGGATTTCAGACACCGGGGGATTGCTACGGAAGCGTTTTATAAGATTGTGGAATTCGCAAAAGCCCATGACAGAAAGCGTATTGTGCTTACCGTAAACAAGGGAAACATTAATGCCATAAACGCCTATAAAAAATTGGGTTTCATTCAGGCTGATGCAGTAGTAACGGACATCGGATGCGGGTATGTCATGGATGACTATATTATGGAGTATCGCCTGAGTATCGGTTAAGTCTATGAAGCTCAGGATAAAATCCGGTGTTTTGCGATTATACGTTTTTTGAAAAAACTCTCTGGTTTAATACCTTAAACTGATAACCATACAGAGGACGGCGGGATTCAATTTTGAGCGTAGTATTTTCCTGATGAACGTCGTTTTCTGTATCTCCTGATGGTTCAAAACGTGAGTGATGTGAAAAACGCATGCAGACCGATATCAGTAAGCAGGAGAGAATAGGTTGTTTATGAAAGAGTCAGGAAAAGAGTGAATATGTAACAATGAACGGTAAATAATGACTAAAACAATAACAAAACGTTCAGAGATTTTATTGAATAATGATTTATCAGAAAAATGTTTGAAGATGGTTGCGGGGGCCGGATTTGAACCAACGACCTTCGGGTTATGAGCCCGACGAGCTACCAGACTGCTCCACCCCGCGCCAAACGGAAGTGTGCTTATAATAACACTTTTTCCGGTATTTGCAAGTTTTTGTGCGAAAAAAAATTATTTTAGGTTTATTTGTCGTATTTTTGTTCTTTTTGGATGTTTATGTGTCGGAAAATTTATCCGGGAAGGAATGCATTAGACTGCAGAAAATGATAAACGGAATAAAAACGGTTAAAGAAAATAAAGCAGATAAAACTTAGTGCGGATAAAAAAGATTTTACGGATTTTTGAATGCCTGTCGGCAGATGGTTGCGGGGGCCGGATTTGAACCAACGACCTTCGGGTTATGAGCCCGACGAGCTACCAGACTGCTCCACCCCGCGTCAAATTGAATTGTGCATAATGTTAACACAAAAATTCGTAATTGCAACAGCTTTGGCCGAAAAAATCATTTTATACGGCGAAATGCTGTTTATTTAAACAGTTTTATCATGTTCAGAATGGTTTTTAAGGATTTACGGTGAGGTTAGCAGAAATTTGTTTGCGGTCATGCTTGACATTTGGGAGTACGGGCTGATAGATGTCTCAAATAAAAGAGACAGGCAGGGTATGATGCCAATCGGATAATTGCTAGCGGAAATTAGGATGAGACGGAGAGATACTATAATGAATAATACGACTGCAGCAGAAATTTCTTCAGACAACGGTAATATGATGCTCGGTGAACTGATTTCTATTGCCGGGGAAATCAATACTTTTATTTCTGGCGGTGAACTTGAGAAAAAGGATTCGGAGCTGATCTCCCGTTTTGATAGGATTAAAATATTTGCGGATAAGGTAATAATGGCTCTGTATTTTCGGGATTATTTCCGTAAAAACGGATCATATCCTCCACAGGACAGATTTATGGAGAATATGAAGAATGCCCTTGATTACGTTACGCGCCATTCTGAGTTCAGATTTCTGAAGCAGCTTGTAAGAAAAGTTCAGAGCGATATCTTTCTGGTAGCCGACAATGATTTTGAACTGACGAACCTCGTTCATTCCGTTCATTACGGTCTTTTCAGAATCAGACAGGTTATGAAAACCGTGTTTGACAGCAGTGTCCTTGACGGTTTCGGTTCATTCAGTTGGATAAAGGATCCGGTTACCGCCGTTTTTTATGAACAGATAGCAGGTTTTATTGATGAGGTTCCGCTTTCAGAAAAAGTCAGCAGCAGAACGCTGTACCGTATTATAAAAATCAGAAACTTTGTCGTATGTGACAGTGTTTACCGGGAAGTTACTTTTGAGGCTGTAAGCGACAGAACCGGTGCAAAGTCCGGTCGTATAACTGCCTTTACGAAACTTGAGCCGGCCGGGTACTATACATGCGGAATGGAGCTGGTGACACGCAATGTCATGATTGGCGGAAAGGTTATGCCTGTTAACATCATTACGGCATGGAAGGTATCGGTCACCAAGAAGGCTTTTGCCGATCTTCTCAGTCTGCTTGCCGGTCCGGCCAATCTTGACCGTATGAAGAAGAATGACAGAGATCTGAGTATAGCCGAACGTAAATACATAAACGCATATCTTACTAAAACAGGAACAAATCTCGTTGATATTATCCTTGATAATGTCATCTTTGCAAAATTTGCCGGTGGTTTTTCCGGAAAAAGTATTTTTATGGACTGCTTCAGACTTGCGGAAAGTCTGCTGCGCAACACCAGCTGTGGGCATAACGTGTGCCGGTATCTGCTTTTTAAAATGGATCATGACATTTTCAAAAAGGTACTGCTCAAAACTGCGGATGGATATAGCGGAAGCCTGAATGTCTATGCATATGTTGGGTGTTCAACTTTTGACGATTCTCCGTTTACAGCTTCACTTCCACGTCACAATCCGCGAACATCTGATCTTCTTGAATGCATACCTCTCACGAATCATTTGCATGAGCTTATGGCATATACGGTTACGAGGTATACCGAAAATACCGGACACTTATTTATGCCACTTAGGACTCTGTACTCCTGTTTTGATTCAGGACATCTTGCTGAGGCTTCTGGATCTTATGACGAAAGAAAAGTATTGGAGAAATTTTCGGAAATTACTGAAGAAAAAAAGAAAATGATTGTTGAGCATCTGGCGAAAAAATTCAACGACCGATTGTATCCCACTCACGTCGAAAGCAGAAAAATCTGTGTATGCGGTGATTATGTGTATGTAAACGGCTATGTTGCCGATACACAGAACATAATGCGTGAGCTCGGAAATTTCCGTGACAGAAAGAGTTCTCGTTATGCCAAGGTCACGGAAGACAGAATTTCCGGAAGCGGAATACAAATTGACAGCGAGGATAAGAGAAGGATTATTACGGGAATGTTCAGTGACAGCGGGGTGGCCGCAGTTTATGGCCCTGCTGGCACAGGCAAGTCCACGCTTATCCAGCATCTTGCCGAACTGTTTAAGGATCAGCGTATTCTGTTTCTGACTCAGACTCATGCCGCCCTTGACAATCTGAAGCGGAGAGTTCCATCCTGCGGCCACTTTGTGTTCAGAACCGTAAAGTCTTTTCTGTCTAAGAGAGAAATTAATTTTCTGTCCGGTAAATTCAGCTTTACGATAATGGATGAGTGCAGCACCATTGGAAACAGGGATATGAATGCATGTCTTGAAAAGCTCCGCGATCTGACTGAGCGTCTGCTGCTCGTAGGTGATACTTATCAGATAAAATCCATTCAGTACGGTAACTGGTTCGGACTGCTGCCGGGTTTGCTCGGTGCGGATGTCGTATATGAACTGCAGCGACCTTATCGCACGGCAAATACCGGTCTGCTTACCTTGTGGAACAAGGTTCGCAACATGGATGATGACCTGGAACGTTACATTGATGAATGCGGTATTTCTTCGGAATTTGACGAGTCTGTGTTTGAGAAAAAGTCCGATGATGAGGTTACACTCTGTCTTAATTATGACGGCCTTTACGGAATTAACAGCATTAACCGATTTTTGCAGAAGGACAATCCGAACAGAGAATATTTATGGAAGGAATGTGTTTACAAAGTCGGAGATCCTGTTGTCTTTCTGCCGAACAACAGATTTGAACCTGTTCTGTATAACAATCTCAAGGGGGTCATCAGCAAGATAGATATTCATGAGGATGTGGAACAGTCGTATATAAGTTTTGAAATTGAGCTTGATAAGAGGCTGGATGGTGAACCTGTCTGTCAGGGATTAAATGTGTTTTCTGAGACTAGAAATGGACATTCGGTAGTTTCCTTCAAAGTATACCGTTACGGAAACGACGGTACTGATTACGGCGATAGCGACGAAGAAGACGATACGGATATGTCAATCGTGCCCTTTCAGGTTGCATATGCTCTGTCCTTTCATAAGTCTCAGGGGCTTGAATATGATTCCGTAAAGCTTGTCATTGCCGATGAGAATGAAGACGTGATAGACCACAATATCTTTTATACCGCCGTAACCAGAACCAGAAACAGGTTGAGGATATACTGGTCAGATCGGATTAAACACAGCCTTCTTAAAACCATCAGACATCATGAAAACACGGATGCCGAACTGTTGAAACAGTACAGGAACCGGACTGGCTGTTTTGCTTCATAGCCGGTTAAAAATAAGGAGTCTTTCGGTAAAGAAATTCAGAAAATGGCGATCATGGTTAAAACCTAAAATGTTCTGTTCCTGAGACACAGAGAGGAGGTGTCAC
>JAEEGF010403327.1_pt1 | contig 13183 bp, 10 predicted proteins | sample 9134171 | NCBI WGS metagenome assembly JAEEGF01 (sample SAMN16246542, study PRJNA631951) | gut metagenome | biome: gut microbiome; feature: rumen; material: AP-attached | host: Bos | place: Iran: Karaj | collected 2018-10
GGGTACATCTGGTATCACCATTTTAAACAGGAAGGATGCTAAGCGTGGTGAGCCACAGCCTTGTATCCGTTGTGCCAAGTGCGTAAGTGCCTGCCCAATGGGCTTGGAGCCATACCTCATGGCTCAACTGGCCGAACATGCTGAGTTCGAAAGATTAGAAAAAGAAGACATCATGGACTGCTTGAGTTGCGGCGCCTGCCAGTTCACCTGTCCTGCCAACCGTCCGTTGCTGGATTATATCAGTTTGGGCAAGGCGAGGGTAGGAGCTATCATCCGTGCCCGCAGTGCTAAAAAATAAATGACGATGGAAAATAAATTGTTAGTATCACTTTCGCCCCACGATCATGCCAATGATAGTGTACAGAAGAATATGTATGGTGTGCTCATCGCACTGATACCTGCTTTTCTTGTGTCGCTCATAGCTTTTGGCATTGGTGCATTGGTGGTTACTGCTATATCGGTAGCTGCCTGTCTTTTCTTCGAGTGGGCTATCAGCAAGTATATCTTGAAACATGAACGCCTCACCATTACCGATGGCTCCGCCATCATCACTGGCGTGCTGCTGGCGTTTAACCTGCCATCTAACCTTCCGATATGGATTATCATCTTAGGCGCTTTGTTCGCCATCGGTGTAGGCAAGATGTCATTTGGTGGCTTGGGTTGCAACCCATTCAACCCTGCATTGGCAGGTCGTATCTTCCTATTGATTTCATTCCCGGTACAGATGACCTCTTGGCCACTAGCTGGACAACTGACATCATATGTTGATGCCACTACGGCTGCAACGCCTTTGTCTCTGATGAAGCAGGCAGTTACAGGCAATCCAGCTGCATTGGGTGATTTGCCTGATGCTTTGGGCATGTTTCTGGGTAACAACATTGGTGGTTCGCTGGGTGAAGTCAGTGCTTTTGCTCTGCTCATTGGAGGTGCCTATATGCTGTGGAAGAGAATCATTACCTGGCACATCCCAGTGTCTATTCTGGCGACAGTATTTGTATTTGCCGGTATCATGTATTTGGTTGACCCTTCAGTATATCCATCTCCAGAGTATCATTTGCTGAGTGGTGGTTTGATGTTGGGTGCTATCTTTATGGCAACAGACTATGTAACCTCACCAATGAGCCATCGCGGACAACTTATTTACGGTGTCTGCATCGGTCTCATCACTATGATCATTCGTCTGTATGGTTCTTATCCTGAAGGTATGTCGTTCGCCATCTTCATTATGAACGCATTTGTGCCTCTGATTAATACGTATGTTAAACCTCAAAGATTCAGCAGCAAAGCTGCCGGTGTAAAGAAATGAAGAAGTTAGAATCATCTTTAAAAAATATGGTGCTGGTGCTCACAGGCATCACCATCATCTGCGTAGGTTTGCTTGCTGCCGTGAATGAGTTGACCAAAGAACCTATTGCCGCTGCTAATGCCAAGACTTTGAGCGATGCGGTGAACGCTGTAGTACCAGGTTTTGACAACAATCCCATTGAGGAAATGGAAACCCGGGAAGTGGATGGCATATCCTATAAGATCTACCCAGCTATGAAGGGAGGAGACTATATTGGCGCTGCTGTAGAAAGTACCGTTATGGGCTTTGGTGGAGACCTTACTATCCTGGTTGGATTCGACAAGAATGGAAAGATTAATGACTATTCGTTGTTGAGCCATGCAGAGACCCCAGGCTTGGGTGCTAAAGCTGATGCTTGGTTTAAGAGTGGTGCCAAGGGTGATATCACGGGCAAGAGCCCTAAGGATGGTGCTCTTACGGTGAGCAAGGACGGTGGGCAGATTGATGCTATTACGGCATCGACCATCACCTCTAGAGCTTTCCTGAAGGCTGTTAATGCTGCCTATGCTGCTTTTTCCGGACAAGCAACTGATGGTAATACAGGTGCTACGCAGCAGGCTGGTAAACAAAATGTTGAACAGGCAACCGCTACGGGTGCCGCTAATTGAATGAAGGAGGGTATTGTATTATGAGTAACCTGAAAGTTTTAATCAATGGCATAGTCAACGAGAATCCCACGTTTGTACTGATGCTGGGTATGTGTCCTACGCTGGGTACTACCTCTAGCGCCATCAACGGCATGTCGATGGGACTGGCCACAGCCTTCGTGCTGATTTGTTCAAACACCGTGATTGCGGCTGTTAAGAATGTCATCCCTAACATGGTGCGTATTCCTTCCTTCATCGTCATCATTGCTTCATTCGTGACGTTGCTGCAGATGGTGATGCAGGCGTATGTTCCTGATCTCTACAAGACGCTGGGTTTGTTTATCCCACTGATTGTGGTGAATTGTATTGTATTAGGTCGTGCTGAAGCGTTTGCTTCCAAAAATGGCCCTGTGTCATCGTTCTTCGATGGCTTGGGCATAGGTTTGGGCTTCACGCTGGCACTCACGCTATTGGGTGCTGTTCGCGAACTGTTGGGCACAGGTAAGATTTTCAACTTTTCTCTCGTTCCAGAGGATTATGGCATGTTGCTCTTCGTGTTGGCTCCTGGAGCCTTCATTGCACTGGGCTACCTTTGCGCCGTTGCCAACAAAATGAGGGAAGCTAAATAAAGATAGATTATGGAATATTTACTTATATTTATCGCGGCGATTTTCGTTAACAACATCGTCTTTTCTCAGTTCCTCGGCATCTGTCCGTTCCTAGGAGTATCCAAGAAGATTGATACGGCACTGGGTATGAGTGCTGCTGTGGCATTTGTGCTGGTGCTCGCCACCATCGTTACTTACTTAATACAAAAGTTTGTGCTTGATGCTTTCAGCCTGCAGTATCTGCAGACAATCACTTTCATTCTTGTCATTGCCTCACTTGTTCAAATGCTGGAGATTGTACTCAAGAAGGTGTCGCCATCACTTTATCAGGCACTGGGTGTGTTCCTGCCACTGATTACTACCAACTGTGCTGTTTTGGGTGTAGCCATCTTGGTTATTCAGAAAGATTACGATTTACTGACGGGTGTCGTATATGCTTTCTCTACAGCCATCGGCTTTGGCTTGGCACTAACATTGTTTGCTGGTATTCGCGAGCAGATGAGTTTGGTGAACATCCCCAAAGGTATGAAAGGCACGCCTATCGCCCTTATCGTCGCTGGCCTTCTTGCAATGGCGTTCATGGGCTTTAGTGGTGTGGTAAAGGTGTAGAAAAACAAAGGCAACTATCTTCACAGACAGTTGCCTTCACACCGAAATTCAAATAAGTGATTTGATGTTATCAAACCTTTGCAAAGGTAAGGCAAAAAAGTGAGAATTCAAAATTTTTTGTAATATTTTTTTGACAAGAAATGTTAAGAGAAAATGAAAAGGACCATGTTCATAACTTGGTTGCTTATGCAGTTGTGCGTCTTTCAAATAGCTGCACAGCTGCGTTTTCCTTTGCTTAACAGGTTGGATAGCATATTAGAGGTCCGTCAAAAAACGCCAAAGACAGATACAAATTATGTGATCAAACCTAACGCCCGCTGGACGTTACGCCTAATCAATAACCTCTCAGGTACACATTTTACCATGAAGTTGGCGATGATTGATGATAGCAAGGCGAATTTGCGCTTTTGGGTTCCGTTGCGTCATACGGTGACCATGAGTGTCAATTATCGAGGCTTGGCGGTGGCTTTTGCTGTAAATCCTTCATCTTTATTTGGTAAAAAATCTAGCACTGAGCTCAACATCAACTCCTATAGCAACCGCTATGGCTTCGATTTCATCTATGAAAAGGACGGAAGTTTTGAGGGGTCAGCTAATTACCAAGGTCAGGTGGAGCATTTTAATAATGAGATTGAGGAGAAAAGTATGACCATTAACGCATATTATGCATTCAATGGGCGCAAGTTCTCTTATCCGGCTGCCTTTAGTCAGTCGTTTGTTCAGAAGCGCAGTGCTGGTAGTATCATGCTAGGTGCCTCTTTTCATCACGGAACGGTTGCCATTGTGAACCAAGATGAAGATTATTATCAGGAAGACAATATTCGAAAGATCAAGCTCAACTATTTCAGCACTGGAGTGGGCTATGGCTACAATTTTGTGCCCAATCGCAATTGGCTCCTACATCTCTCAGCCTTGCCATCCATTGTGTTGTGGCGTGAAAACAAGGTCGTTATGATGGGACATAACGAGGAGTTGGAAGCCACCTTTCCAGAAATGTCCTTGGTGGGTCGCGCTTCTGTAGTACGCTATTTTAAGAATTTCTTTGCAGGCCTCACATTAGTATATAATTACACCTCGGCTGGTGACTATGAATCCATCCGTATCCGTCACTACAAATGGCGTACCCGATTGATCATTGGCAAGCGATTCTAATCGATGCTCACCAATATTCAATAGTTCACCCGAGAGATTACTAATAACTCAGCATACATATTACTAATGTCTCTGCCTATACATTATTAATGTCTATACCTATACATTACTAATGTCTCAAACAAGCGATTAGAAATGTCTATGCTTTGTGAAATAAAGGAAGGGACGGGATTGACTATCCCTTCCTTTTGTATAAATGCTTAACGATTTATCGGAATAACCTTGGGGCGAAATCTTTCAAGTTGTTGCGCCAAGTACTCCAAGTATGACCGGTTTGGTAGGGTTCGCTGTACTCATACTTGATGCCGTACTTGTCGAAGATTTTGTTAGTGTTGGTGCCACTGCGATAGGTGATGTCGGTAGGACCGCCCTGTGTGTGGACAAACATTTTGAAGCTCTTGTTAATTTTGGCGGCATTCTCCTTGAGGTGGAAACGTTCGGCCTGCTGCTCGTAATCGATATTGGGATTGAAACCACTGCTTAGCACCATAACGTAGCTGAACTTGTCGATGTTCTGCAAACATATCTCGAGTGTCTGGATACCTCCCATAGAGAGACCTCCGATAGCACGGTGGTCTTTGTCGGTAAGACAGCGGTAGTTGCTCTCGATAAATGGAATGATGCTGCCCATCAGGTCGTTGGTGAAGTTGTCCATCAGGTCGCTCATGTCTCTCTTCTGTGCAGGGATGTTGGCATTAGGCATTACCACAATCATGGGTTTGATCTTGCCTTCTGCCAACAGGTTGTCGAGGATGAAACCTGCTCGTCCTACTGTTGGCCAACCATTGTCGCTGTCGCCTCCACCATGAATCAGGTAGAAAACTGGCAGTTTCTCTTTTGAGTTTTCATAACCTGCTGGTGTCCATACATGCAGGCGACGTGTAGTGTTCAACGCCTTGCTGTGATAGTAACGCTGAGCCATAGCACCATGAGGTACGTCTTTCATGGCATCGAATTCATTCCCGTCACCAATTACGGCAATGGCTGATGTCTCGTTTGCCAACGGACCTTTAGGGTCATATACATTGATACCATCTACCACAAAATGATAGCGGTAAGTGCCAGGATTTACATCCTTGACGGTGACGTTCCACACGCCATTGGGATTTTCCTTTACTTCGGGTTGAGTACCCCAGGCAATCATATCACCAGCCACCGATACGGTTCTTGCTTTGGGGGCATAGATGCTGAACACAACACTGCCATCAGCAAGTTTACGAACTGACTGTAGGGTGTCATTAGGGGTTGGGGTGCGCTGGAACTGTGCATAGGTAGTAGTCAGGTTACCCAGCGCTACAATTGTTGCTAACAAAAGATTGCAGTATTTCATACATTATGTAAATTTAGAATAAATCGAGTTGATGGCTGTCGTCGTAAACCTCCTTCTTGAGTTTCTGCAACTCCTTCTTCGACAATTTGGCAGGCTTGACGACATCTTCTTTGACTGAATTAGGATAGGAGCTTGTTTGACTTAGATAACGATAAACGGTAGAATAGCTGCGGATATTGAGCAACGTCATGATTCGACTGATGGACAGTCCGTTGTCGTAAAGTTTTCGGCATTGTTGGGGCTTGTTCTTATTACGACGATTCACGCTGCCTTCCTTCCTGCCAAACTTTACGCCTCTTTTCTCTGCCTCTTGGCGACCCTCATGTACGCGAGAAAGAAACACGTCTTTCTTGACAGTCTTTAGTGCCTCTGTGATATGACTTAGCACCTGACCTGTAAGACCATTGGTGCTGAAATTATCGTCTAAAGAAATGAAAGTAACATTCATGATACACAACTCATTGAGCATCTGTAGGATATGTTCTACAGAAGTACCCAAACAGGATAGCCGGCACACCATGAGTGTGTCTCCGGCACGCAGGTTATCGAGGCATCTTTTCAATGTGGGGCGTTTGGATCGTACGCTTTTCAGCATCTCGTCGTAAATCTTCTCACACCCCGATTCCTGCAACTTTAGGATCTGTTCGTCCAGGTTCTGCTCAATTTCATTGGTATTAGCATATCCTACCTTCATATCATCACTTCTTTATATCATACAAATAAGTGAGCTTGATGCTGATGGTTGTATTGGCAGAACGACCGAAATAATCCTGTTTCTCGTTGCCGAAGAAATCGGATAGCGCATAATAATAACGTCCTTCCAGGAGGAAATTACCTGCTTTGCGGGTTTTTAGTTCAAAGCCAATGCCACCGCAGATGCCATAATCAAACTTATGCTTTACGTCGAGCGTATGCTGTTCAACAATCACACCCGACATACTTTCCCAGTCACCACCAATCTTACTGCTGTCGCTCAGGTAATATCCAATCTGTGGACCACCATCAATGAAGAATTGAAACTTCTTCTTGCCAAATGCCAGATGAGCCAGAAAAGGAATGTCAATATAATTGGTCTTGCGTTGGAACTGCAAGTCGTCAAAACCCTCTACAAACTCTTTCCAGCCATGCTGAGAGTAGTTGATTTCCATACGCACACCACAAGTCATTCCAAAGTAAATCTCTGAAATATAGCGAGCTGTAACGCCAAACACCATACCTGTAAGTTGGTTCTGGCGAACAGTAGGAGAGAATTCAGCACTGGTGAGATTGATACCCGCATTAATGCCCAAGGCAAAGTTATGCTGCAACTCACCCACCTGCGCTGATGCACTGACGGTCATTATGGCTATCAGACAGCCAAACACTATGCAACGAAGACTTCTCATCAGTCGAAGTCGAGTTTATAAAGTTCATACTTAGGTGTAAACCTCACGAAGAACACCTTTTTATTTATGAATCCACCCCAGTTGTTCACGCGGTCGAACTTGAAGCCCGTTTGTATTGGTGTGAGATTCATATGGTCAAGATTGTTTTCCAATCCAGACCCATAACGAGACAGACCCTTGAGGAAGAAGAAACCTGTGTCGAATCCCAGCATGCCATACTTAGGATAACGCTCCTCCATGTCCTTGCCATACCAACGACGGAAGCTTGCCGCAAAGTTGCGTGGAGCAGTCAGGAGGTTGTTGGTATAGAACGATGTATAGAAATAGGTGTCGAGTTCAAAGAACGCAGACAGATGATCCTTGGTGTAGGTCTGCCATTCGGGATAGCCAAACAGATGCACCTCAGCATTAACTTTTTCCTTAAACAATGAATCACCTACCATCGCACTGAGTTGTGGTAACGTTTTGATAAGCACGGTATTGCTGCCAGATGTCGGTACGAATACATTGGCGCGATCCTTCTGTAATGCAGCCTTCATCTGTTCTGAGGTGGCGTCTTCACTGAGGTTGGTAAATGGAATTTGTTTGTTCTTCAACTCTTCTTGAAATCCTTTAATGAAATCAACCTTATCCTCGGCACCTGCCTTGGCATTTAGGAAGATGACATGCGATTTCGGGAACTGACGGGTGAAGTGGTCGTAAACCTCAGAGTAGAGATATGACTGCGGTGTGTTTATCTGATAGATGTCAGGATTGCGATACACTGTATTGTCACGACTGGTAAACGGAATCACCAGGCGGATATGATGCTTACTAGCAAAATCTGCCATCGGTTTGATCTGGTCAGTATAAAGCGGACCGAAAATAATATCCATATTCTGCATCTCAGGCTTAGCTAAGATTGCATTGATGGATGCTACCGTGGCGCCTGAGTCATAAGTGTAAAGGTCTATAGACGAGCCTGTTCTCTTCAAGCTGTCCACTGCCATGAGGAATCCCTGATAATACTCAATCATGCGATCGTTTTCTGCTTTTCCCTGTTCGCCAGGAATCAGTGGCAATACTACAGCAGCCTTGATGACGCTGATGTTATGGTCGGCTTCCTTATTCTGATTAAACAACTCAGAGTTGGTTGGCTCCTTTATTTCTTTCGGTTTCTCCGTTTCCTGCGACTTAGGATAAGGGATACAAAGCAGCTTGCCCTTCTTCAGTTTCTTGGCATCACTGATTTCTGGGTTAGCATCTAATAATTCCTGCTCTGTGATGCCATACATCCGAGCGATGCTAAAGATGGTTTCCTTGCGTGCCACCTTGTGCATTTCCTTGCATCGGCTCTGTACAGGTCCAGGAATGCCAGTTTGTACTTTAGGCTCCTCTGGTTGAGTCACTTGCTCTTGTTGCACGGGAGCTTCTGTTGCGCCACTACCATCATCCTTTGGGATGTTGACCACCTGTCCATAGCGGAAATTCTTCTCGTTCAAGCCTGGATTTGCATTCAAGATGGATTTTACAGAAACCTTGTATTTTTGTGATAGACCATAAAGCGTTTCTCCCTGCTGGATGGTATGAAAAGTACCCTGGTCAGTTACTGTGTCAGGGCGAGGCACCTTCAATTGTTTACCTTCTACGATGATTTGTTCGCTGCCAGGGTTCAGTTTCACGATGGCATCAACTGTGGTGCTATACATATTGGCAATCGAGTAAAGGCTTTGCCCTTTCTCGATGGTGTGGATGATGTATGTCTGGTTTTCCTGTGCATGGGCGTTTACAGCAAAGGCTGAAGCCAGCAGGAATGTGAGGCATATTTTGCTAAAAATCTTCATTACGCTGTGTTTTTTTATCTATTTTATGTCAAGGCACAAAATTCCTTGTTGCAAAAATACTTTTTTTAATTGAATTATTTCAACAAATGTCACACTTTTTTGTGACGGGCTTTGTTTTTGCCATACTTTTCTTTTAATTTTGTGGTGTAAAACGGAAAATATGAAGGAAGAGACCGAAAAAATATATGTATATGGGGCGCGTGTTCATAACCTGAAGAACATCGATGCCACCATTCCAAGAGGGAGTTTGACGGTAATGACAGGATTGAGTGGTAGTGGCAAATCGTCGCTGGCATTCGATACCATCTATGCTGAAGGGCAACGTCGCTATATTGAGACTTTCTCTGCATATGCCCGTAATTTTCTGGGTAACTTGAACCGTCCTGATGTGGACAAAATAACAGGCTTGAGTCCTGTTATATCTATTGAGCAGAAAACCACCAACAAGAACCCTCGTTCTACCGTGGGCACCACCACTGAGATATATGATTATTTGCGTTTGCTTTTTGCCCGTGCAGGTGAAGCTTATTCATATCTTACGGAGGAGAAAATGGTGAAATACACTGAGGAGCAAATATTAGACCTGATTCTGAACGATTATAAGGGCAGACGTATCTATATCTTGGCACCTGTAGTAAAAAGCCGTAAGGGTCATTATCGAGAATTGTTCGAAACCATTCGCAAGAAAGGTTTTCTGAATGTGCGAGTGGATGGAGAGATTAAGGAGACGGTGCAAGGCATGAAGGTGGATCGTTACAAGAACCACGACATTGAGGTAGTGATAGATAAATTGAGGGTTGCTGACAAGGATGATGTGCGGTTAAAGAATAGCGTGAATAACGCTATGCAACAAGGTAACGGACTGATGCTTATACTTGACGCAGAAACCAATGAGTTGAAGCATTACAGTAAGCTGTTGATGGATCCAATATCAGGCTTGTCGTATCCAGAACCAGCACCTCATAGTTTTTCATTTAACTCGCCACAAGGGGCTTGCCCCAAGTGTAAAGGTTTGGGCGTTGTTAACCAGATTGATATCAATAAGGTGATTCCCGACCGCAATCTTTCTGTTCGTGAAGGTGGCATAGCTCCTTTGGGCAAATACAAAAATACCATGGTGTTTTGGCAAGTGGAGGCGGTATTGGAGAAAAACGACTATACCTTGGACACACCAATTCTGGAAATGACGGATGATGCCATCGATGAAATACTCTATGGTACTGATGAGCGTATCAAGATAAAGAGTTCGTTGATAGGCACTTCATCGGATTATTTTATGAATTTCGAGGGGGTGGTGAAATATATCCAAATGCTTAGGGATAACGATGCTTCTGCCAGTGAGCAAAAATGGGCGGAGCAGTTTGCTAAAACCACCGTTTGTCCTGAGTGCGGAGGGGCAAAGTTAAATAAGATAGCCCTGTCATATCGCATTCACAACAAGAATATCTATGAGTTGTGTTGCATGGATATCAACGAGTTATATGATTGGATGCAACAAGTGAACCCTTTCTTGTCGCATAAGCAGAGCATCATCGCCTCTGAAATTCTGAAGGAGATACGTACCCGTTTGAAGTTCTTGTTGGATGTGGGATTGGAGTATCTGTCTTTAGATCGTTCTGCAGCCAGCTTGTCGGGTGGTGAGAGTCAACGTATTAGATTGGCTACTCAGATTGGTTCGCAATTGGTGAATGTGCTATATATTCTAGACGAACCGAGCATTGGTTTACATCAGCGTGATAACCAACGTCTTATTAACTCTTTGAAAGAGTTGAGAGATTTAGGTAATACCGTTATTGTAGTGGAGCATGACAAGGATATGATGCTTTCTGCTGATTACGTGTTGGATTTAGGTCCTAAGGCGGGTAGGTTAGGAGGAAAGGTAGTGTTCCAAGGTTCTCCACAAGAGATGATGCAGACACATACGTTGACTTCACAATATCTCAATGGTGAGAAAAGTATCGAGGTACCACAGTATCGCAGATCTGGTAATGGCAAACAACTGGTTATAAGGGGAGCATCAGGTAATAACCTAAAGCACATCGATGTGGCCTTTCCGTTAGGAAAACTAATCTGTGTTACAGGTGTTTCTGGTAGTGGCAAGTCAACTCTTATCAATGAAACCCTGCAACCCATCCTTTCACAGAAATTCTATCGTTCACTGCAGGATCCTTTGCCTTATGACAGCATCGAAGGCATAGAATATATAGATAAGGTGGTAAATGTGGATCAGTCGCCTATCGGTAGGACGCCACGTTCGAATCCTGCTACTTATACGAATGTGTTTACCGACATCCGCAACCTGTTTGTGGATTTGCCAGAGGCAAAGATCAGAGGTTATAAGCCGGGACGTTTTTCTTTCAATGTGAAGGGTGGACGTTGCGAGGCTTGCCAAGGTAATGGCTACAAAACCATCGAGATGAATTTCTTGCCTGATGTGTATGTGCCTTGCGAAGTATGTCACGGCAAGCGTTATAACCATGAGACACTGGAGGTTAGATTCAAAGGTAAGAACATCTCAGATATCCTTGATATGACCATCAACCAGGCAGTGGAATTCTTTGAAAATGTGCCGAATATCTTGAATAAAATTAAGGTAATACAGGATGTGGGCTTGGGTTATATCAAGTTAGGACAATCATCTACAACACTTTCGGGAGGTGAGAGCCAACGAGTTAAACTGGCTACAGAGCTGAGCAAGCGAGGTACGGGCAAAACGCTTTACATCTTGGATGAACCAACAACAGGTTTGCATTTTGAGGATATCCGCGTACTGATGGGTGTATTAAATCGTTTAGTGGATCAAGGTAACACGGTAATTGTGATTGAACACAACATGGATGTCATCAAGATGGCTGACTACATTATCGACATGGGTCCTGAAGGTGGAAGAGGTGGTGGAACAGTACTCTCAACGGGCATTCCAGAGGAGGTTGCCATGAGTGATAAAGGCTATACTCCACGTTTTTTACGCGAAGAATTGAAAATAAAAGGCTGATTTTGTCGGAAATGTGAGCCAAAAGCCTTATATTTGCAGAATAAAGTAAATATTATTAACTAAATTAACTATTAAATTTATGTTTGAGGGTCAACCGAAAGGCCTATGGGCATTAGCCTTGGCCAACACAGGTGAGCGATTCGGCTATTACACCATGATTGCCGTCTTCGCCTTATTCTTGAGAGCTAACTTCGGCTTGAGTGCCGGCGTGGCAGGAACTATCTACAGTTCATTCTTAATGTTTGTTTATTTCTTCCCGTTGATTGGTGGTATGCTGGCCGACAAGTTCGGTTTCGGCAAGATGGTAACCACAGGTATCATCGTTATGTTCCTGGGTTACTTGCTGTTATCCATCCCATTGGGTGGTGTTGATCCTGCTACAGGTCAGACAGATATGGTGGCTATGGGAGCTATGATTGCTGCTTTGCTTGCCATTGGTTTTGGAACGGGCTTATTTAAGGGTAATCTTCAGGTGATGGTTGGTAACCTTTACGATGATCCTGCTTATGCTGCTAAGCGCGACTCTGGTTTCCAGCTTTTCTACATGGCCATCAATATCGGTGCTTTGTTTGCACCTACAGCTGCTATCAAGATTAAGGAATGGGCAGAGAGTTCACTCGGTTTCAGTGGAAATGATGCTTACCATTTCTCTTTTGCAGTGGCTTGCGTATCACTCATTGTTTCCATCGCTATTTATTATATTTTCCGTTCTACTTTCGTTCATACTGAAGGGGGCAAGCGTGCAGTGGCTGCAGTTTCTAATGAGCCTGAATTGAGCCCGAAGGAAACCAAGGATCGTATCGTGGCTCTTTGCTTGGTTTATGCAGTGGTAATTTTCTTCTGGATGGCTTTCCATCAGAATGGTTTGTCACTGACTTATTTCGCTAATGAGTTTACCGCTCAGAGCTCTTCTGGTTTGGAGAGTATGGCTTTTGATGTGATAAACTTGGTGATGATTATCCTGATTGTTTATGCAGGATTCATGTTGTATGAAGCTAAGACTGCCAAGAGTAGAATTATAGCTTTTGGTGTAATTATTCTGGCTCTGTTGGTATTGTTCTACAAGTATTTTAACCTTGAAGGAGAAGTTGCAGTAAGTGCCCCTATCTTCCAGCATTTCAACCCGTTCTATGTAGTGGCACTGACACCAGTCAGCATGGCTTTGTTTGGCTATCTGGGTCGAAAGGGTAAAGAGCCTACTGCTCCTCGTAAGATTGCTTATGGTATGTTGGTGGCAGCATTAGCATACTGTGTGATGGCAGCTTTCTGCGTAGGTTTGCCAAAGCCTCAAACCGAGTTAGGCGCTGATGGTATTATGGTGGCAAAGCATGTGGCAGATGTAACGCCTA
>JAEEGF010984148.1_pt1 | contig 13183 bp, 9 predicted proteins | sample 9134171 | NCBI WGS metagenome assembly JAEEGF01 (sample SAMN16246542, study PRJNA631951) | gut metagenome | biome: gut microbiome; feature: rumen; material: AP-attached | host: Bos | place: Iran: Karaj | collected 2018-10
TTTCCGCAACGGCTACCGCCCATGGGGATATAGACGTAGTCGCGGAACCACGTGGAGAGACTGATGTGCCACCGCCGCCAGAAGTCGCGGACATCGACGGATACGTACGGATTATTGAAATTGAGCATGCAGCGGAAGCCCATGCACCGCGCAACGCCGCAGGCCATGTCGCTATAGCCTGAAAAATCGAAATAAATTTGCCACGCATACGCATAGGCAACAAGCAGTCGCATCGCACCGCTGTAGGAGGTCACATCGTCATACAGAATATTCACATAGACGGCCAGCATGTCCGCCATGACGGCTTTTTTGAACAGCCCCGTCACGAACAACGAAAAGCCTTCGGAAATATCATCCACTCGCAACGGCACGTTGTGGCGCAATTGTGGCAGAAGCGTCGTCGCACGATCAATAGGCCCTGCCACAAGTTGCGGAAAGAACGCCACATACGCCGCGTAAGCCAGCAGATTCCGCTCCACCGCAATCTTGCCGCGATAGACATCGATGACATAACTGATGGATTTGAACGTAAAGAACGACAATCCAACAGGCAGCACCCAATCGAAATCCGTCACCCGTGGGATGTATTTGAAAGAGCAAAGCATGCCCAAATCCACGAGCAGGCTGATGCACACCAGCCAACGGCTGCGGTGTTTCGACAAGAGCATCGCAACGCAATAATCGACAATCGTGACGACGCCCAGACAGATAAGAAAATACACGTTGAAACTGGCGTAGAAGATATACGACGCCACCAGCAACACAGGTATGCGAAACCGCGTCCCGCGTACTGCCCAATAGAGCAACAGCACGGGAATGAAGAAGAGAAGGAACGTCCAACTTTGGAATTGCATATTACATCAAAAATTGCCGCGCCATTTGGCGCGGCGGTCGCACTGGAGTGCGACCCTCCCACGTCCTATTTATTTCTCACGCAACGGAATCCGTACGTCTCGTAGCCCTGGCAGATATCCGCAGTCGCGGGATCATCCGCCTTGCGGGCGGAGCTGGAAATGTTCTTCGGACGTTCCTGCCAAGAACCGCCGCGGAGGACGCGCTTCGCGCCGCTCTTCGGGCCGCGCGGATCCTTTCCGCCTTCCGGATTCTCCGTATAGAAATCGTTGCACCATTCTGCCACGTTGCCGTACATGTCGTACAATCCGAATGCGTTGGGCTTCTTCTTGCCGACCGCTTGCGTGGAATCGTTGGCATTGTTGCGCGTCCACGCATGGGCTGCGAGTTGCTTTTCATTGCCATCGAAATTCAGCTTGCCTGTGGAGCCTGCGCGGCAGGCGTACTCCCATTCGGCTTCCGTCGGCAGACGGTAGCCGTTGGCCGTGAAATCACATTCCCACGTGCGGGGCGTATAGCACGGCGTCAAACCTTCCGCCTTGGAGCGGAGGTTGCAGAAAAGCGCGGCATCCGTCCAGCGGATTCGTTCGACGGGATGATCGTCATGCTGGAATTTCGCAGGATTCTGCCCCATAATTTTCGTATATTCCGCCTGCGTAATTTCGTATTTATCCATATAGAAGGAAGATACGGTGACAGAATGCGGCTTCTCGTCTGGTTTTCCTTTGGCGTCGCCCATCGTGAACGTCCCGCCATTGATCAATACCATTTCACCGCCGAAAGCGACGGCCATCGTCAATGCAAAAACAAAGCCTGTGAGTTTCATGTTTTCTCCTTATATAATTATGGTATAATTGACTCTGCTTTAATGTGCCACATGCCGCCAAATGCGCAAGTAAATTTTGATTGATCAATCAGTTTTCTACCAAGAAGCATGTGAGAAAAAACTCATGCACCCTCGCGTCTTGCGTCTCACATCATTCCTTAATTCATAACAAACGGCGCGACTTTCAAGAGAAAATCGCGCCGTCTGCTTTTTTAAATGTTCAGCTTAATATGGCTTAGCGGAATTTAGATTCCGAAATCGTGAAAATAAAATCTTTGGTATCAAAATCAGCTTGGAACTTGGCCATCGTCCCAGAACCGCAGTGTCCGTCTGCAAAACCGATATTGCACGCTCCGTTATGGCAGAAGACTTTCTGAGGATACCAATTGGTACCCGTGAATTGGGTCTTCTGGCAAGGATCGAGACGGTAGTTGTCCGTCAGCAAAATGGTGGCGGAAGGATAGCTGACTTTCGAGACGCAGGGGGCTTTACTATTGCCATAATCAGAATAAGATTGCCAATTGCCGCTTTGATACCAGCCGAAAAAGCGGTTCCAGGCGTATGTTGTCACGTCAATCGTTTTGCCGTTGACCGTGACAGCCTGGTTCGAATAGTCACCGTTTGACCAATGCATGGTGGTTGTGGAATCAGGGCACAGAAGCGTTTTATCTGTATTGTAGGTGGACATGTCCGACGGGAAATTGCCGCCATTCGTACCGCCGCTGCCGCCCAAGTAGGGATTCAGGCATTCCACCCACAACTTCCAGCCATCGGCCCAATTGCCGCCACCATTATCGCCACCATTTTTTACTTCGCAGGGGGCGAACTTGTTGAAATCGCCTGAGTAAATGTTATTGGCCAGAAGGATTTGCTTCTGGTTACTCGTACATGAAATGGCACGGGCCTTGTCACGCGCCTTGGACAGGGCGGGCAGCAGCATGGCCGCCAGAATCGCGATGATCGCGATGACGACAAGCAGTTCAATCAACGTAAAATGCTTTTTCATTCGGAACTCCTTTGGGTTTGATTTTTGCTCTAACTTATTGGGAAATGGTATTTATAACGTCAGCTCTTTACCTTAATATGCACCCAAAAGAACCCCTGTCAACCACTTTTTTAATTTTTTTTTAATTTTTCTTTTAATTTTTCCACACCCTAACAATTGCTCTATGGACAGTGCTTATGGCTACTCACATCAAGCCCCTCCAGAGCCGCTGACATACCGTTATCACGACAAACAAACGGCGCAACTTTCAAAAGAAAATCGCGCCGTTTGCTTTTTAAATGTTCAGCTGACGTGGCTTAACGGAATTTAGAAAGCGTACGCGTGAAAATAAAATTATTGGTATCAAAATCAGCTTGGAACCGGCCCATTGTCGCAGAACCGCAGTGTCCGTCAACGAATCCAACATTGGTCGCTCCGTTATGGCAGAAGATCTTATGGGAATATCCACTACTTATGAAATGGGACTTCGCACAAGGCTCGACACGGTAGCAGTCCATCAACAAAATGGTAACGGAAGGATAGGTGACTTTCGAGCAGCAGGAGGAATCATAAGTGCCATTATCAGTATAAGACTGCCATTTGCCGTTTTGATAGAAGCCGATGAAGCGGTTCATGCCGTACGTTGTCACATTAACCGTTTTGCCACCGGCAATATAAGCTTGGTTCGACCAGTCACCGTTCTCCCAGGGCATGGAGCAGTCGGAATCAGGGCACATAAGCGAATTATCCGTTTTGTAGGTGGACATGTCATCTGGGAAATTGCCACTATTTGTACCGCTGCCGCCACCCATATAGGGACTCAGGCATTCCACCCACATCTTCCAGCCACCGCCCCAATTGCCGCCGCCATTTTGTACATTGCTGGGGGAGAACTTGTTGTAATCGCTTAGGTACATGTTGTTGGCCAAAAGGATTTGCTTCTGGTTATTCGTACAAGAAATGGCACGCGCCTTGTCTCGCGCCTTGGATAGGGCAGGCAGCAACATGGCCGCCAAAATCGCGATAATCGCGATGACCACCAGCAGCTCAATCAACGTAAAATGCTTTTTCATTCGGGGCTCCTTTGGATTTGTTTTTTGATCTAACTTATTGGGTAATGGTATTTACAACATCAGCTTTTTCCTTTAATATGCACCCAAAAGAAACACTGTCAACCACATTTTTAATTATTTTTAATTTTACCGCCACGCCAACAGAGATTAGTGGCTAGTGGCTAGTGGTTAGTCTTAGGTCATTGAATCCCATCATATTTCGCAAGCAACTTCAGCGCATAAGCGCTGGCGAACATGCAATTAATCCAGTCGCCGCCAGGGATGATCTTGTCTTCGTAATACCATGTCGGAATCCGTCCGTTGGCCAGTTGGGCACGCGTCAGCGAATCACCCAACGCCCGTGCCTTCGCCAAATCTAGCGGATTTTTCTCCAAATCAAACATCAGCAGATAATAGCGAACCATCTTCGCAACGGATGCATCCACAATCGCATAGCAGTTGTACTGCTCCAACGCGGCTGGTGCCATCCGCCATTCGGCACCCTGTTTCCGCCATACGACGAATTGGTCTTCCGCAAATCTTTGCACTTCACGTGCATGTGCAACAAACTCCAGCTTCGGTGTAACGCCTTTCTTCTTCAAAATGTCCGTCAAAAACAGGAAACTGCTCGTCGCTGGATGCTTTGACAAATTGCTGTACGGTGCCACCTGCGCATTGATGTCTTCAAACTGTCCTTCCCAATGGAGCGTCCTAATCCGTTCATACACAATGAGCATGCCGCGTTCCGCCGCTTTCAAAAAAGCATTGCGGCCTGTTGTTTCACCAAGATTCCCCAAGAACGGCAGGATGTCAACTGGTTCGCAACTGTTCGCGGCCACGACCGAACCATCGGCGATTTTCAGAATCAGCGCCCATGTGCCATCCTCCCGTTGCAGGCGGAGATACTGCTCGCCAATTTTCACCGCATAATCCAGATATTTCTGCTCCTTTGTCTCCTTGTACAAACGAATCATCGCATTGCCGACGACTGCCGGATAGATCATCATGATCGTACCGACTTTCGACGCTGCGACGAGCCGTTTGCCGTCTTCCGTCGTCGGCACAAGATACGTCAGCGGAAGATATTCCAACGGCTCGCCTGCCGCCACGGCCGTCCGCATGAGATAGTCCGCGCATTGCGTCGCGATTTCAATGGCTTCCGACTTTACGGAAGGATCCAACTCCGCATATTCCAGCAAGCCTTCGATGATGGAGGCGTGCATCTTGCTCGGATAGCAGTAATGCGTATAGTCCGGATCGGTCTTCCCTGTTTTCATATGTTGGATGGCGTTCATTGTCAACAGATAATGATATACGCCTTTGGCTGTCTCCAGATACGGTTTCGCCTTCGGAGCATAGGCATTGTCGAACGGCTGCATCCGGTAGAAACGCCGTTCACCGCTAACGCCTAACTCGTTACCATTCGCGTCCAAACCGACGGCTTTCACAGTTGTGTCGCCTTCGGGCACGGCTCCCCATACAGGCGTCAATGCCGCAAACGGTGAATCCGCTTCGAAGACGAGTTCCGCCTTGTCGCTTCCCGTGACCGTATAGCGATATTTTACGGCACCGTCAATTTTCTTAAATTCGAAATCAGGCGCGTAGATGAACTGCCTTGCGAAGCCGTTCCAGAAGATATGCCCATCTTCAAACGTCCGCCGCACAGGCAATAGCGCATCCGCAAACGACTCCGCCGCAAGCTTATCCGTCGCATTTTCTGGACTGTATTTTCCGGTTTTCACGATTTCCACTGGCTTGCCGTCGATCTTCAACGCTTCACCGCCAATTGCCGCCGACACTGACATTGCCAAAATCAAACTTGTTATTTTCATCTCGTTCTTTCCTTTTTTATCTAGCCTCCCCTTCTGGGGGAGGTGCCGCAACGCGGCGGAGAGGGCATAAGCCTCCCCCGCTGGGGGAGGTGCCGCAACGCGGCGGAGAGGGCATAATAAACAATAAATAATATAGACGCATACAAGACTTTTTCATGCCATTCCATGTTTTTCCATTTGCCATTGGCTTTCCAAAGGCTATTTTACATTCAATTTTATTAATCCACCCAACCATTTGTCAATTGCCATGAAAAAAATCATCTGCCTTCTCATCGCCATTTTCTGCGTCTGTCATGCGCAACAACAAGCCGAAAATAAGCCCGAACCAAAGAAATTTCCGGAAGAAGTTTTATTGACACCGCCCGTCGTCTTCGCCATTGGGCACGACTATCAAATCATGGTTCCCGTCGTCACGGAAACTATTCTTTCATGCGAAATCAACGGCAAGACGTACTACGACGCCATCAACGGCGTCATCTGCACCGCCACGCCTGTCCGCCGAATCACCGTTCCGCAGGCCGAATTGAACGCCGCAAAATCCTACACGCTCTGCTGCCGCGTCGTCACGAAGCGAGGCGAGTATTTCAGCAAGACGGAGCCTCTCCAAAAGAAGACATATAACTTCCGTCCGCTTGAAAAGACCGAAAACATCAAAATTGTCATGTTGGCGGACACGCACAACCGCGTCAAGTCCTCAACTGAAATGGCACAATATTATAATAATAAGGAGTTAGACCTGCTCATCCTCAACGGAGACATTTCAGAAGGCTTGAGCAACTACAACAACATCGTCACCAATTACAAAATCGCGGGCGGCATCACAAATGGTGAAATACCCGTGGTTTATAGTCGTGGCAACCATGAACTTCGCGGTGCCGTGGCGGAACAGCTTCCGCTCTACGCGCCAAATCACGACGGAAATCTCTACTACACATTCCGTGTCGGCGCCATTTGGGGAATCGTGCTCGACTGCGGCGAAGACAAAGACGATGGTCACGCTGAATACGGCCATACCGTCGCCTGCCATCCATTCCGCTTGAAAGAGACGGAATATCTGAAAAGCGTCATTGCCAACGCCGCCAACGAATACAACGCGGCGGACGTGAAATACCGCCTGATTGTCAGCCACACACCTTTCATGCATATCAACGAGAAGCCTTTTGACATCGAACTGGACATTTATCGCGAATGGTGCAAACTCCTACGCGAAAACGTGAAACCGCATCTGATGCTCTGCGGACATTTCCATACGACACGCGTCGTGCGGCCTGGCCACGCATGGGACCATCTCGGCGAGCCATGCACCGTTGTCATCGGTTCACGTCCAGGCAAAACCATGGATGAATACACAGGAACAGCCATCGAACTGACCGAAAAGAACGCAACCATCCGTTTCGTCCACAACACACAGAAAATCGAAGGCGAAGAAGTCGTTGAATTCAAAGAATAGCCTCCCCCTTTGGGAGAGGTGCCGCAACGCGGCGGAGAGGGCTTAAGCCTCCCCCTCTGGGGGAGGTGCCGCAACGCGGCGGAGAGGGCTTAAGCCTCGCCCTTTGGGAGAGGTGCCGCAACGCGGCGGAGAGGGCCATAACATAAATCATTTCCCCCATGAAATCACACATCTTATTCATCATTTTTTTATTCGCTTCTCTATTTATTATAACGCAGCCACACTGCCATTCCGTCGGACAGATCCTCTACGAAACGCCAGACGACACGATGGGTTCCTTCGCCAACGGCATTCTCTTCAAAGACGATCTCGAAAAGCCAATTGTCGATTTCGCCAAACCAGGCGACAAGATGGTCCATGTCTCCACGTTCTGTATCATCGACGACATCGTCTATTGCACCTACTACGCCAATACCATCGGACTGCAAGAGACTCCCGCAGAACAACTTGCACGGTTCGTCACCTGCCCGCTCGCCAATCCGCAGGACAAGACATACCACGATCTCTGCTGGACGCAGACCGTCGCCAAGGCCGAAAATCGCGAGGAGATTCTTATCAACGGCAAGCATATCACCCACCTCTACGACATCGTCCTCCTTCGGAAAGACAACACAACGCTCTATCTCGCCTGGACGCTCGCCCTTGACGGCGAATACTACCGTGTCTATCGCACATATGAAGTGCCGTCCAAAACATTCAGCGACATCAAGATAAACGACTTTACCGTCAACGGCAGAACGGTCCCGTTCCGCACATCTTCCGTCACCAATCTGTTGAAGCAGGAAGGCGTCGCCTTCAAACCGATGCAAGGCGACATCGGCATCATGCAGAAGCTCTCGAAACGCGTGGAAAACGGCGTGGATTACTATTACACAGGTTGCTACTGCGGCCCATTCAACTGCCTCATGAAGAGCCAAGACCTTGTCAATTGGGAATTTGTGTCGATTCCAGATTTTCCGAACGATTCACAGTGGGAGAATGCCGTCTATGTGAAAGGCGACCGTGCCTACTATTTCTGCCGACAATACTCCCGCAACAACACCGCCTTTTTAACATATTATGATTTGGCGAAAAAGACTTGGCACGAGCCTGTCTGGGTCTATGAGACGCAGTCCCGCTACGATTTCATCGAATGGCAAGGTAACCTCTACATGATCCATTCGCCAAAAGACCGCTACCATCTGGCCATCATGAAGATCGACCAAAGCGAACTCTCCCGCAGCTACGACGTGCAATGCGCATGGGTCATCGACTCGTTCTATCCGTTCATGCAAGAGTACAAAGGAAAGCTCTACATAAGCTTCACGCAAAGCCGCAAGCACATCTGGCTCTCCAACTTCCGCATCCGTCCCCTCACCACCGCACAGGTCATCGACAAGTTCCGCAAACTTCTCGAAGACTGATCTTCTTGATTTTTCACCAAAACGCATTTATCTTTTACTAAAATACTAACCATCGGCCGCGCAGGAGCGCAGCCCTCCCGACTAACCACTAACCACTGACCACTCAAATGAAAAAACTCCTCCTCCTCTGCCTCTGCATCTTCTGCCTCTGCCACGCCCAACAGCAACCTGCGCCACAGCCGCCACCCGCGCCGCCTGCCGTCGATGCCGCAAAACCTGCGGAAGCCCCCAAGCCAACCGAAGCCGCAAAACCCGCCGAACAAAAGCCAGCTGATGCCGCAAAACCCGCCGAACCACCGAAACCAGAGCCCAAGAAACTTCCAGAAGACATTCTGCAGGTTCCGCCTGTCGTCTATGCCGTCGGCAATGAATACCAGATCATGGCTCTCGTCAAACAGGATCTGCCCGTCGTCATGTGGGTGGAAGTCAATGGAAAACAGTATTATGACTCATCGAACGGCATCCTCCGCTCCGCTAAAAGCTCTCACCGCATGACCGTCCCGCAGTCGGAACTGAACGCCGCGAAAGAATACACGCTGTGCTGCCATGTCCTCACGAAGCGCAAGGCCTATTTCTCTCAGACAGAGCCACTTCAGAAGAAAACATATACCTTCCGTCCGCTTGAAAAGACCGAAAACATCAAGGTTTTCATGCTGGGCGATTGCCACAACCGCGTCAAAGCCCCCATCGCACTCACGCAATACTATGGCAAAGATTTGGATTTGCTCATCCTCAACGGCGACATTCTGGATCGCTCCGAAAAATACAGTGATCTCATCAACCTCTATAAAGTCGCCGGCGGTGCCACGAACGGTGAAATTCCCGTCGTATATGCACGTGGCAACCATGAGCCGCGCGGCGTCATGGCGGAGGAACTCGAATACTACTCGCCTCTCCGCGATGGTTATACATATTTCACGTTCCGCCTTGGCGCCCTTTGGGGCATCGTTCTCGATTGCGGCGAAGACAAACCCGATTCCCATGACGCATACGGCCACACCGTTGCTTTCCATCCCTTCCGCCTGAAGGAAACCGAATACCTGAAGAGCGTCATCGCCAACGCCGCCAACGAATACAACGCGGAAGGCGTGAAATACCGCCTAGTCGTCTGCCATGTCCCGTTCATCCGCGGTGGCTTCGAAGCCGACATCTACAAGGAATGGTGCAAACTTCTGCGTGAAAACGTCAAACCGAACCTGATGCTCTCCGCGCATTATCATCGTCTGAAGGTCGTCCGCCCGGGCGACGAATGGGACAAAAATGGTATCCCCTGCACCGTCGTCATCGGTACCCGCACAGGCAAAGGCGACGACTACACGGGAACCGCCATCGAGTTGACCGAGAAAAACGCCGCCATTCGTTTCATCAACTTCCCCCAACGCGTCGAAGCTGAAGACACGATTGAATTCAAGTAACATCCGCTATTCCCGCCTCCCCCTCTGGGGGAGGTGTCGCAAAGCGACGGAGAGGGGTATGTTGTTGCCGTAAGCTCTCTTGTCTTCTCGTCTCCTGTCTCCGCTTGCTTATGGATTCAGAGCTTTCGCATGACATCCTTTGCATCTCGCGAAGCGATGACAACCGCCGAGCAGACGGAGGCCATCTTGATCTTCAGCAATAAATCATATCATATCTTCTCAAAATCATCAGCACCAAGGCCGACGTCTGCGAGGCATTTTGGTGTGTTTTGTGTGTTTTGTGGTTAAAAATTCGTGTTCATTCGTGTCCATTCGTGGTTACTAAAAAATGAAAATCAATTTCACCACCATCCTCGGCCCCATCAAACCGCTCCACGGCGTCTGCAACTCCCCTGTTGTCTTCGGCAACGAAATCCCCTCTTTCAAAGAGGCGGGCATCCCCTATGTCCGCCTCCACGATACAGGCGGCGCATACGGCGGCTTCCGTTTCGTCGATGTCCCAAACATCTTCCGCGATTTCAACGCCGATGAAAACGATCCCGCCTCCTACGATTTCGCTTTCACGGATGCCTATCTCACTTCCCTCAACAAGTCCGGTTGCGATATCATCTACCGACTCGGCGTCACCATTGAGAACCAATTTCGCATCAAGGCTTATCGTATCGATCCACCCGCCGATTTCGCCAAATGGGCCCGCATCTGCTCGAATATCATTCGACACTACAACGACGGCTGGGCAAACGGCCTCCATCTGAACATCACCTATTGGGAAATTTGGAACGAGCCGGAAAATCCGCCCATGTGGACGGGTACCCGCGAGCAGTATTTCGAACTTTATCGTGTTGCCGCCAATTATCTAAAGCAACAATTCCCGAACATAAAAGTCGGCGGTTACGCAGGTTGCGGCTTCTACGCCATTAATCGACCGAACATGAGCGATTTCTTCAAGGGATTCATCCCGTGGTTTAATGATTTCCTGAAATTCTGCAAAGATCCCGCCACAGCCGCACCGCTCGATTTCTATTCATGGCATCTCTACACAGCCGATCCCGACGAAATCATCCTCCATGCAAACTACGTCCGCAAGCAATTGGATGCAGCAGGTTTCCATGACACGATCAGCGTGTTCGACGAATGGAACCGCATCGACGGCTCCGCCGACCAGTTCGATCTCATGAAGGAAATGCCTGGTGCGACGTTTGTTGCTGAAGCGTTCTGCAAAATGCAGAATGGCCCCATCGACATCGCCAATTACTATGACGCCCTTCCTACCCGCGCCTATGGTGGCCTGTTCTACTTCCCCTCCCAGAAACCGTCGAAAACCTATTATCCATTCAAAGCCTTCAACGAGCTCTATAAGCTTGGAAAGCAAGTCGTTGTGGAAAACGATACACCGCACGTCCATGCCATCGCCGCTACCGACGGCGACGGCCATCACGCAGTCTTCATGGTCAATACCAGCGATACACAGGCTCTTCTGAAACTGGAAACTGACGTCGTCTTTTCGCAACTGACACTTCTGGACGCGACGCATCTCTATGTTGCTGCACCCGAATGCCTTCAGAATAACATCGTCCAACTTCCGCCACACTCTGTGGCATTGATACAATAGAATTCTAGGAGTCTAGGAGTCTAGAAGCCTAGAATTTTAGAATTCTAAGAATCTAGAAAACTACCGTTGCACAATTTGCAACATATTCCCTTCGGGATCGTAAAAAGAGCGCAACATGCCGCCGCCGATGGCGGGCACGGCGTCCTCCAGTTGGACGCCGTGCTTGCGGAGTTCTGCGGTTGCCGTTTCTAAATCGTTGACGCGCAACGCCAGATGGGACCAGCCAGGCGTCCAGCATGTGCGATTTGGACGGTTTGTTTCGTCCTTCGGCATGATTTCCAGTAATGTGCCGTCCTGCGCGCGCATGATCCACACGTTCTTTTCTGTATGGTAGAATTTTTCGTAGCCCAAAACGTCTTCATACCAATCGGCCAGCTTGGTCGGATCCACAGCGGCCACAGCGGGATGATCGATGCCAATGATGCTTTTATTCATGTCGTTCTCCTGTAAAAAACAAATTGTTGTGTTACAATAAGAAAGTAATGTCTTATGATTGATCGTTTTTACAAGGAAAGCCATGAAAAAAACATTCTTGTTGAGCATGCTTTGCGCTTCATTGATGGTGGTCGCCGCACCATTGTCGATTTCCATAGATGGCAAACCAAACGCGGAAATCGTTCTGCCACAATCGCTTCAGGCAGAACAACCTGCGTTATTGGCGGCGCAAGAGCTACAATTGTGGGTTCGCGAAATCAGTGGAGCAGAACTGCCGATTGTCGAAGGCGCGACAGGCAAATACGCCGTCGTGCTGAATCTTGCATTGAAGCCAGCGGAATTTCCGCAAGACATACAGGCCATCGGCGAAACGGACGGCTATGCTGTCCGTCCGACCGCTAACGGACTGACGCTTTTCGCGAACATTCCGGGCGGCCTGCTGCGTGGCGTCCACCGCCTGCTCTATCGTAACACGGATATCATCTGGGCGCGACCGAACCGCGACTTCGGAACGGTCTTTACAAAGAATCCGAATTTGACCTTTACGCAGTTCGATTATGTTGATGTTCCGGCTTTTATACAGCGCGGTTGGCAAATTGAAACAGGCCACAATGAAGGCGCGAAAGAGGCTTTCGCCGCCTGCGACGACTGGCAGATGCGCAACTGCTCCAACTGGTCCACATCCACTCTCGCAACCAAAAAGCGCTTCGGTTTCATTCTTGAATACGGTGGCGGCCACAATCTCATCGGCCTCTACATCCAGCCGAAAAAGTATTGGGACACGCATCCCGAATTCTATTCGCAGCTCGGCGGAAAGCTGACCGATCCACGCACGAAATCCGCGCGGACACAGCTCTGTTTCACGAATCCGCTTCTGCTCCAGACATTCAAAGAGGAACTGGAAGCCCGCGTCCAGGCCAATCCGGATTTCGTCGTCTATCGCGTCATGATCGAAGACAACTTCGACATGTGCGAATGCCCCAACTGCCTGAAAGACATCACGTTACCGGACGGTCGCGTCCTCAAGGGCGACGCCCCGAAACGCTCCGACGAATGGCTCGCCCACCGCAATACGCAGTTCTTCATGTGGTACAACGAATTGGCGAAATACATGAAAGAACATCATCCAGGCAAACGCCTTCTCTCCTTCGCCTATTTCTTCACGGAGCCCGCCCCGTTGATTCCCATCGAAGACAACATTGACATCTCCTTCTGCCCCATCTTCAAAGACTCCCGCGCCGATGTCTTAGACGAACGAAACAAGACGACGTTCGACCGTCTCTCCAAATGGCTGGCCCGCACGCCAAACGTCACGTGGCGA
>JAEEGF012043570.1_pt1 | contig 13183 bp, 13 predicted proteins | sample 9134171 | NCBI WGS metagenome assembly JAEEGF01 (sample SAMN16246542, study PRJNA631951) | gut metagenome | biome: gut microbiome; feature: rumen; material: AP-attached | host: Bos | place: Iran: Karaj | collected 2018-10
CTGTTTGAGCACGAAGATATTTACGAAAAGATAGACACGATAACCGAAAGGAGCCGTAAAGTAAAAATAAACGTTGGTGTGCAGGACGAAAAAGAGGCGGGTCTGCGCCGCGTGCTGAATTTCGGCCATACGCTCGGCCACGGCATAGAAAGCGCCGTGTCGCCCGCGTTATATCACGGAGAATGCGTCGCGCTCGGCATGCTTGCGATGTGCTCAGACGATATGAAAGCAAGGCTTTTGAAAATATACGAAAAGCTCGGCGTGCCGGGTCGTTACGGTTTCGATAAAGACGCCGTTATGGCGGCCGTGAGCCACGACAAAAAAGGAGTTTCCGGCAAAATAAAAGCCGTTACGGTGGACAGACCCGGTGAATTTGAAATAAAACCGATGAGCACGGATGAACTATTGCAAAGATTGGAGAGTCTGTTATGAAAAACACGTTGGGAGCTGCTCTGACCCTTACCCTTTTCGGCGAGAGCCACGGCCCGTACATAGGCGCGGTCATAGACGGGCTCGCGCCGGGACTTGACGTAAACGAAGAAGACGTACGCCACGCGCTTGATATGCGCCGTCCGTCCGGCAAGATCTCCACAAAAAGACGCGAGCCGGATAATTTCACCGTAACGAGCGGGGTTTTCCGCGGAAAGACTACCGGCACGCCGCTGTGCATAATAATAAAGAACGAAAACGCGATAAGCGGCGATTACGAATACGGACCGGCGCGTCCCGGCCACGCGGACTACACCGCGCACGTGAAATATCACGGCTTTGAAGACTTCCGCGGCGGCGGCCATTTTTCCGGCAGAGTCACGGCGGCGATAGTCGCGGTCTGCGCGATCGTCCGCTCGGCGTTAAAGAAAAAAGGCGTATACGTCGGCACGCATATATCAAATCTCTGCAGCATACGCGACAGAGGCTTTGCCGACCCGATAGCAGATATAGAGCTTTTATACAACAGGCAGTTCCCCACCCTTATGGAGGAGGCGGAGGAACAGATGAAGTCCGCCGCGGAGCGCTGCGCCGAGCTGGGCGACAGTCTGGGCGGCGTGCTTGAGACCGTTATAGTCGGCGTTCCCGCCGGCGCGGGCGAGCCGTTTTTCGGCACGTTTGAAGGGGAAATGGCGAAAGCCGTGTTCTCCGTTCCCGCGGTAAAAGGCGTTTCCTTCGGTCTCGGGTTCGATTTCGCAAACGTTTTCGGCAGCGAGGCGAACGACGAGCTGCATTACGAGAACGGCGAGGTCGTGTTTGACAAAAACAACAACGGCGGCGTAAACGGCGGTATAACGAACGGCGCGCCGATACTGTTCAAGACGGTCATAAAGCCCACCCCGTCCATATTCAAACCGCAGAAAACGGTGGATTTCGTAAAAGAAGAGACGATAATACACACGATACGCGGCAGACACGACCCGATGATCGTTCACCGCGCCGCCGCGGTAGTTGACGCGCTTGCCGCATTCACGGTCGCCGACATACTCACCGTAAGATACGGCGACGACTGGTTATACAGCGAATGAGTTTTGAGCAAAAATCTATGAAATACGGTCTGATAGCCGAAAAACTCGGCCACAGCTATTCCAAAATAATACACGAAATGCTCGGCAGATACGAATACGAGCTTTTGCCCATGCCGGAGGAAGGGGTCGGGGTACTTCTTACGTCCAAAGCCTTTGACGGCATAAACGTGACCATACCGTATAAGAGCACCGTTATCCCGTATCTTGACTGGATAAGCCGGCAGGCAAAGAAAATAGGCGCGGTAAATACCGTTGTAAACAAAAACGGCGTGTTATACGGCTACAACACGGATTACGCGGGATTCACCGCAACGCTTCAAAGATCCGGCTTTGACGTTTCCGGTAAAAACGTGCTCGTGCTCGGCTCCGGCGGTACGTCAAAAACTGTCTGCACCGCCTGCCGCGACCTCGGCGCAAGGTCCGTTTTCGTCGCAAGCAGAAGGCCCGGGGACGGGCAGATAAGCTACGAGCATTCAAAAGAAATAGCTATTGATTATATCATAAACACCACCCCGGCGGGAATGTACCCGGACACGGGAAAAAGCGCGATAGAGATAGGCGATTATAAAGGCGTGTTAGGCGTAGTTGACGTTATCTTCAATCCCTTACGCACAAAGCTGCTCCTTGACTGCGAGGACGCGGGCATACCGTGCGCAGACGGACTTTATATGCTCGTAACTCAGGCTATGGCGTCCGCGGAGCTTTTCACGGGCGTCCCCGTAAAGCGTACCGAGGCGGAGCGTATATACGAAGCTCTGCGCAATAATACGGAAAACACGGTGCTCACCGGAATGCCCGGCAGCGGAAAGACCACGGTGGGCAAACTGCTTGCCGAAAAGACGGGAAAGCAGTTTATAGACACGGACGCGGAGCTTGCGAAAAAGATAGGAAACGTAGCGGATTTCATAAGAGCGCACGGCGAGGCTGAATTCCGGGATAAAGAGACGGAAGCGATAAAAGAAATAACGGCAAACGCGCGCGGCGCTGTTATAGCCACCGGCGGCGGCGCGGTGCTGCGTGAGGAAAACGTACGCGCTCTGCGCGAAAACGGCATGATATTCTTCATTGACCGGCGGCTGTCGCTCATAGCGACGGACGAATCCCGACCGCTTTCGTCAAATCCCGAAGCGCTGAAAGCCCGGTACGCGGAGCGCCGCGGCATATACGAAAAAACTTGCGACCACCGCATTATAAACAACCTCACCCCGGACGAGGCGGTTAAACGCATAATGAAACTGCAAAAAGGAAAACGGATATGAAAATACTCGTGTTGAACGGTCCGAATCTCAATATGCTCGGCATAAGAGAGCCGGATATTTACGGCAGAAAAACGTATAAAGACCTCGTGTTCACTATAACGGACTACTGCCGCGAAAAAGGCGTTGACGTAGAAGTTTATCAGTCAAACTACGAAGGCAAACTCGTTGAGAAAATACAGCAGGCGTACGGGAAATTTGACGGCATAGTCATAAATCCCGCGGCGTATACGCATACGAGCGTCGCTATACTCGACGCGCTGAAAGCCGTCGGCATCCGCACGGTGGAGGTGCATATATCCGACGTCTCCGCCCGCGAGGATTTCAGGCAGATAAGCTACGTCCGCCTTTACGCCGAAAAGACGATATCCGGCCTCGGATTTGACGGATATTTAAGGGCGATTGATTTTCTGTTATGAACGTAAAGATAACGAAAAGCCGCGCGGAAGGCACGGTAAAAGCGCCGCCCGCGAAGAGCTTTATACACAGGCAGATAATATGCGCCGCCCTCTCCGGCGGTGACTGCGTTATACGTAACGTTGCCGAAAGCGACGACGTGCTCGCCACCGCGGACTGCGCGCGTGCGCTCGGCGCGGACGTTACCATAAAAGACGGCGCGGCATACGTAAATCGCGGTGACGGCGTATCCGACACGCTTTGCTGCCGGCAGAGCGGAAGCACTTTGCGGTTTTTCATGCCCGTGTGCCTTATGCAGGACAAAAAATTCACGCTCTGCGGCTCGCCGCGGCTGATGCAGCGCCCGCTTGACGTTTACGAAAAGCTGTGCAAAGAGCAAAACCTTTTGTTTGAGCAGTACCCCGACCGCATTGAAGTTTGCGGCAAACTCGATCTGTCCGATATCACCGTTTCCGGCGGCATATCGAGCCAGTTCATCACGGGTCTTATGCTCGCCGCGCCGCTTTCCGGCAAAGACTGTGTGATTCACATAACGCCGCCTTTCGTCAGCCGTCCCTACGTTGACATAACGGCTGAGGTCATGGCGCAGTTCGGCGTTGAAGCAAGGATCGACGGAAATACGGTAACTGTAAAAGGCGGACAGAAATATTCCCCGGCAGACGTCACAGCCGAGGGCGACTGGTCCGGCGCGGCGTTTCTGTACGCGCTCGGCGCCGTGAACGGCTGCGTAGCTGTGACCGGACTTAACGAAAACAGCACGCAGGGCGACAGGATAATAATAAAACAACTCGAAGCGCTTAAAAACGGCTTTGCGGAAATAGATATAAGAGACTGCCCGGACAACGCGCCCGTCCTCATGGCGTGCGCCGCGGCGCTTCACGGAGCGGAGCTTGCCGGCACGTCGCGCCTTAAAATCAAGGAAAGCGACAGAGGCGCGGCTATGGCGGAAGAGCTGTCCAAATTCGGCGTAAAAACGGAAATATACGACGATAAAATAAAAATCTGCGGCGGCATAAAAAAGCCGGCGGAAAAAATATACGGCCACGACGACCACAGGATAGTAATGGCTTGCTCCGTCCTGCTCTCGCTCACCGGCGGAACGGTCTGCGGCGCGGAAGCGGTGAACAAAAGCTACCCGGGATTTTTTGCTGACATATCGTCGCTCGGAATAAAGATAAGGGAAACAAAATGAAACTCGATCAGAACACAAAGATTTTAATAGTAGGCCTCGGACTCATAGGCGGAAGCTACGCAAAGGCGCTTACCAAAAAAGGCTTTACCGTCAAATGCATAACGCGCTCTCAGTCGTCCGTTGACTACGCCTTGAAAGAGGGCATTATAGCATACGGCACGACACAGCCCGACCCCGCGCTCATAGGCGAGGCGGACCTCACCGTTTTTGCGCTTTACCCGCACGTTTTTGAGGAATGGATAAGAAATTACGGCAAATATCTGAAAAAAGGTTCGGTCATAACGGACGTCACCGGCGTTAAAAAATGTATAGTTGACAAAATCCAGAGCATCCTGCCGGACGGCGTTGAATTCATAGCCGCGCACCCGATGGCGGGCCGCGAGGTATACGGCGTGCAGAACAGCGACGATTCGATTTTCAAGGACGCGAACTATATCGTAACGCCCACGGCAAAAAACACGCCGGAGGCGATACGGCTCTGCAAAGACTTAGGCCACACGCTCGGCTTTGCACACGTGGCGGAGCTTTCGCCCGAGGATCACGACGATATGATAGCGTATCTTTCACAGCTGACGCACTGTATCGCCGTGGCGCTCATGACGTCAAGCGACGTGCCGAAGCTTAAAGAATACACCGGCGACTCGTTCCGCGACCTGACGAGGATAGCGAGGATAAACGAGGATATGTGGAGCGAGCTGTTTCTGCTCAATAAAAAATCACTCATCTCGATGATAGACGAATTCTCCGGCGAATTATACCGGATGAGGACGTATATAGCGGACGACAACGTGGAAAAATTAAAGGAAATGATGCGTATGTCAACAGAGCGCCGTGAGGCGTTCGACAAGACGAAAATGATAGAAGATTAGGGAGAGCATACAATGAATATGATGTTCAAGCGCAAGCTGCCCATACCGCAGGAGATAAAAGGGATGTATCCCGTGACGGCGGAGCTTGCGGAAATAAAAAAAGCGCGTGACGAGCAGATAAAAGCGGTCTTCACGGGCAAAAGCAATAAATTCATACTCGTTATAGGCCCCTGCTCCGCGGATTCCGAGGAGCCGGTGCTCGACTACGTCAACCGCCTGAAAAAAGTACAGGACAAGGTCGCGGATAAAATAATCATAATCCCGCGCATATATACAAACAAGCCGCGCACGGTGGGCGACGGATACAAGGGCATGCTCCACCAGCCCGACCCGACGAAAGGCTCCGACCTGCTCAAAGGCATAATAGCCATACGTCAGATACATATGCGCGTTATCTCGGAGACCGGGCTTTCCTCCGCGGACGAGATGCTTTATACGGAAAACCACAGATATCTGTCAGATCTGTTATCTTACGTCGCAGTCGGCGCGAGAAGCGTTGAAGACCAGCAGCACAGACTGACGGCAAGCGGACTTGACATACCCGTCGGCATGAAAAACCCCACGGGCGGCGACCTTTCCGTTATGATGAATTCGATCACCGCCGCACAGCACCCGCACGCGTTCATTTACAGAGGCTGGGAAGTTGAGAGCACCGGCAACGAATACGCGCACGCCATACTGCGCGGGTATATGAACAAGCACGGCCAGTCATTGCCGAACTATCACTACGAGGATCTTATACGCGTTTACGAGATGTACGCGGAAAAAGGACTGAAAAACCCCGCCGTGATGGTAGACACGAACCACGCGAACTCAAACAAGGATTTTACACAGCAGAGACGTATAGCGAAAGAGGTGCTCAATTCCTGCAAGTATTCAAAGGACGTGGGCGGTCTCGTCAAAGGACTTATGATAGAAAGCTATATCGAAGAGGGCTGCCAGAGCATAGGCGGCGGCGTATACGGCAAATCCATAACCGACCCCTGCCTCGGCTGGGCGGACACGGAAAAGCTTATTTACGAAATAGCGGATCAGTTATAAAAAACCGGGAGCGGCAGCTCCCGGTTTTTATTCGCTCGCGTCAGCGAATTTAGTTCGGTACAACCGAATTTAGCTTCCGCAGGAAATTTAGCTCGCGTCAGCGAATTTAGTTTTTATTCCGTTTGTAACAAGCTAAATTGCCTCTTTCGCGGCAGCTAAATTGTTTTTAACAGCTAAATCTAAATCCGTTGGCTTTCAGCTGAATTGAATTTGCACAAGGCAAATTCAGCTTTTTTCAAGCGCGGCGTTGTCAAGAATTTATGTCAAAATCCTCCGGCCGTCATATGATAATATGGGCGTAACGCTCAATACGAAAAACAAGGTGACCTATATGTATAATAAATATAACCGCAGAAGAACTGCGGGTTTGTTTGAAGGCTGCATGACCGGACCGGACGGCGCGGAAAACGTACAGAAATGCCCGACGCGCGAGCAGGTGTACGCCATGGCTTACGTAAGATCTCAGGCGTACGAGCAGCTTTTGTCCGATTCGGACGCGCTTTTGTGCGGAACAGTCTTTCCGTCTTTATATCTTCCGTTTGAAGGAGGCGCGGACCGATGAAAAACAACTGCAGCGAAAACGCGCTCATGCGCAAAATAACGGAAGTCAGCTTTGCTATGGATGAGCTGCGGCTGTTTTTGGACACACATCCGGATTGTACCGCGGCTCTTGCCGATTTCAGCTCGCGCATGGAACAGCGCGCGGAGCTTATAGCCGAATACACGGAAAAATACGGCAGTCTTGATTCATATTATCCGAGCACAAACGGCGGCTGGGACTGGAATAACGGACCCATGCCGTGGAAGAAGGAGGCGAGAGCGTAATGTGGGGTTATGAAAAAAGACTTCAGTATCCGGTAAACATAAAAAATCCGGACGCAAGGGCGGCAAAAATAATAATCAGCCAGTACGGCGGACCGGACGGAGAGCTCGGCGCTTCCCTGCGCTATCTCTCACAGCGCTTCGCCATGCCGGACGACCGCGTCGCGGGCATTCTGACCGACATAGGCACGGAGGAGCTGGCGCATCTTGAGATAATAGGCGCGATGCTGTATCAACTGACGTCAAAGCTTTCGGTCGATGAGATAAAAAGAGAGGGTTTTGACACGTATTTCGTGGATCATACCCTCGGCGTTTATCCGCAGGCGGCGTCCGGGGTGCCGTATACGGCGGCATTCATGCAGTCAAAGGGCGACCCTATCGCGGATCTCGTTGAAGATATGGCGGCGGAGCAGAAAGCGCGCGTGACGTACGACAACATTTTGAATCTCGTGGACGATCCGGATATCATAGATCCGATACGCTATCTGCGCGAGCGCGAAATAGTGCATTTCCAGCGTTTCGGCGAGGCGCTCGGAATGGTGCGCGACGGGCTTGACAGCAAGAATTTTTACGCGTACAATCCCGCTTTCCGGCGCAAATAAATCAAAAAACCGTGCGGACCGGTTTCCTCGCGGCCGGGGTGAAAACAAACTCCCTCAGTCATCCGGGATAATTCCCGTTTGACAGCTCCCCCAAAGGAGGAGCCTTGATTCGCCTCCCTCTTTGAGGGAGGTGTCAACGTTGGGGAACCCCTAACGTTGACGGAAGGAGTTTTGTGAGAATACTCTGTTTAAAAAACCGTGCGGAACATTCCCCGCACGGTTTGTTTTTATTATTTATTGTTCCGCAAGATACGGAACGTCGCTTATCGTGACGTTTTCGCCTGAACAGTATCTGAAAAGCTGTACGACGTCCTTGTTGTCGACAAAACCGTCTCCGTTCGGATCGAGAGCGTACGTGTTTACTTTGACGTTTTCTCCGCTCATAAGTCTGAACAGGATAACTACGTCTTTGTTGTTCACTTCGCCGTCGTCGTTTATATCGCCTTTGACAAAGTCCTCGTAATCATCGGGAACAAAGCTGTACGGGATCTCGTGTTCTTCCGCGTACTGCGCGATATCCGAGCCCTGCCGGCAGAGTATCATGAAATTCGGACCTAATCCGTACGAGAGGTTTTCGCCTATCTCGGTAACGGAATCCGGCACGTACACGGCGCCGAGAGAGCTTGCGTACGTAAACGCGAAGCTGTCCAAAACGCGCAGTGAATCGCCTTTGATATCCACGCTTTGAAGTGCTGTGCAGTTGCCGAACGCGCCCTCTCCTATGGCGGTCACGGACGGCGGGACCGTCACGGTTTTGATGTTTGAATTATAGTAAAACGCGTACGGCGCTATTTCCGTTACCGTATCTTTTATAACGTACGAATCCGCGTTCGGAACATATAAAAGCGTTCTTCCGTTTTTGACAAGTCCGCCGTTTTCCCAAACGAAGATATCGTTTCCGCCCGTAAGCTCTTTAAGGTTTTTGCAGTTGGTAAAAACGAACTCGCCGAGATCAACAAGAGACGACGGAATATTGACTGTCTGCAGGTCGGCGCAGGAATTGAAAGCCGAATCACCTATGTGTTTTACGGTATCGGGAAGCACAACCTCTTTCAAGCCTCCGACGGATATGACGAAGTTGTTTCCTATGGACACCACGGGCACTCCGTCTATCTGTTCCGGGACTATCAGCTTTTCGGGCATTTCCTTTGCGTCGTACTGGTAGACTTCAAGCCCTCCGTACGTATAGTCGTATCTGTAACTGAACAGAGATTTTCTTTCCGTAACGGAGTAATAGCGCGGCGCGGGTTCGTAATATCCCGCTTCCGCTTCGTAATATTTTCCGTCAGCGTACGCCATGGCGTTCATGTGACCGGATCCGGCGCCGTAGTCGCGGTTGCCGTTCCTTGCCCACGCTTCTATTCCGAGTTTGGTGCAGATCTGAATTATCGTGTCCGTGCTTGCCCAGCAGTCTCCGCCGCCGGTTATCACCATTCCCGCGCAGCTGCTGTAACCGGCGGAATACTCATGGTCCGCGGCGAATTTTGCGGCAAGGCATATCTTTTCGTAGCCCGTCATATCTGCCGTGACGTTTGACGCGATAAAATCGTCCAAAACTTTGTCCGCGTATACGTTTGCGTAGTTTATGACCTCCACGTTCACGGTCAGCTTTACGCCGTCCGCCGTTACGGTTATAACGGATCTTCCGAAGTTTACGCTCTTGCTGCCGTCCCAGTACGTTAAGTAAGACGGCGTTATCAGACCGCTGCTGCTCACCTCGACCGTATAGCCTTCCGTAACGCGGAAATACACGCTGCTTGCGCCGCTTACCGTCAGCTGAAATTCCGTGGCGTATCCGGACGGCAGACTTATATAGTCCTGCGCCCATTCGCTTAACGCGTATATTTTAACGTCCTGCGAGTTGACTGCAGGTCCCGCCGCGCTCACGCCCGTACTTAACGGTCCGATTGCCGAAAAGCCGAAAATAAAACATAAAGACAAAACTAACGCGATGATTTTTTTCATGTTATTATTCCTTTGTCAGCTTAAAATGATATCAACGCGAACAGGCCGGATATAAAGATCACCCGGCGCCGTAAGGTTCTTCGGAAATAAATACGTTTTCTCCGGAGCAGAATCTGAACAGCTGAACGACGTCCTTGTTGTCAAGCGAGCCGTCGCCGTTGGTATCGAGCATTATGCTGTTTACGAACAGATCGTCTCCGCTGTGGTATCTGAAAATGGTCACGACGTCTTTGTTGTCCACGTCTCCGTCGCCGTTTATGTCGCCGCCGATATGATCGATACCCACGGGATATCCCAGTATGAATTCATCGGAGACGTAATCCGCCAGGCCGCTTTCGTCCAGTCTGAACGAAAACACGTGCGTCTCTTCCGCCAGCCGGTAGTAATCTCCCTCAAATTCAACGAAGGTGACGTACTGATACTGGAATTTTGCCGGAAAATCAAGCTCTGCCGCTTTCTGCCAGAATCCCGTCGCCGGAGCGCCCCACAATTCGTCCGCCGTCATATCCGCGAAGCGCACAGCGTAGTAAAGCGAGCAGACGCCGTCGCTGTTCATCTTATAACCAATAAGGACGCCTTTGGTGTAGTATTTACTTGGCAGCCCCATGCCGTGGGCGTGCCTTGCAAGCTCGTAGCTGCCGTCGCCTAACAGGCAGTAGTCTCTCAGTCCTTTGTAGAAGCATTTTTCGAGCGTATCGTCGGACAGATATCCCCATTTCAAGTTTACCGCGGCTTTTACGTGAGCCTCGCTGGCGATCAGGCGGTACGCCACGCCGTCGTATTCCTCGGCTATGGTCTCCGGGAACATTTCCGCCACCGTGTCGAATATCTCATCCGCGTAATCGCCGAAATCGCTTATTCTGTAGAAATCGCAGATCGTGTCCGCGGACTTCATGAACAGTTTGAAAAGTGACTCCGGTACTTTCACTTTCGCAAAAGCAGATACGAAAAGCGACGATGAAAAAAGCGTTACCGCAAGGATTATTGAGATTATTTTTTTCATTTTTCGTTCCTTTCTTTAAAAAACCGGTTGTGTTTATGCGCTTTCGCGCCGGTGCCGTAATAAAAACGCCGGGCGGAAAGGAGAGGAAAATTCCTTTCTACCCGGCGAAGAACAATGTCTTATTCAGCTATAACGACTTCCGCGTCCGGAGCGTTCTTCTTGGTGGATTCAATGCCGTTTAAGCAGCTGGCTTTTGACTTGTAGCCTTCGGATACGGCAATGATCTCGCCGTTCGTCGCTTTCAGTCTGAAGCGATATTCGCCGGCCTTGTCTACGTATACCTGGAATTTCGGATGCTTTACGGTGGGGGCGCCTTCTACGGACAGATCCTCTACCTCAGCTTTTGCGGAATTCTTTCTTACGGATTCAATGCCGTTCTTGCAGGATGCAAGAGCCTTGTAAGTTTCCGATGAAGCGATTATCTCGCCGTTGCCGGCCTTAAGATCGAACTTAACGCCCGCTTTTGTGAACTTTATAACGAATTTTCCCATGGTTGTATTCCTTTCCTTTTATGTTTTTTTCTTTATTATAGCGTTATTTTGCCTTAATGTCAAGGCGTTTTGACAAAAAAATCTGTGTAATTTTACAAAAATTTACGATTTTTGGGGTATTTTTTATTTGTCGTTGGTAACATTGCCGTTTTCATATATCGGTATCGGTTCGCCGAGATACGACGGGGACGGCCGGAATATGACGCTGCCTATATCCTTTACGCGCGCCAGAAATTCCCTTGCCTCACGGTATTTATTGCCGGCGTAAACGGTTTTCGCGGCGGACGCGCCGTATGCGTATAGCCCTATTGAGCAGGCTATGTATAACGCTCTGAAAAGATGATATTTCTGCGATACTATCATCACGCTTTCGCACAAAAACACCTCTTTTGCGCGCACCACGCTTTCGTACGTGGAAAACCCGGCATGATCCATAAAAACGTCCTCGGACGGGACGCCGCGGTCCACGCAGTACGCTTTCATGGCGTTCACCTCGTCGTACCCTTCCGTTCCGTGATCTCCGCTGACTAAAATTTTGTTCGACACGCCGGCGAAATACAGCTCAATGCCGCGATCGAGCCTGTCCTCGAGCATGGCGGAGACGGAGCCGTCGTCAAACACCCTTGCGCCGAGTATGAGTATGCAGTCGAACTTTTCGTTATCCGGTGCGGTATCTATCCGTTTTCCGTATATCCCGGTCACCGCCGCGTTTGCCGCAAGCGGCAAAAGGAGCAGGACAAGCAGGACGATAACGGCGATCCTTATTATTATGCCCGCCGTCTTTTTCTTCTCTTTTTTCAACTCCGCACCTCCCGTTGTAAATAAAAAATTTTCAAAAATGTATTTAAATACGCGGTTATATGTGATACAATAAAATCTGTATAACTATAATAGCATATTTCTGCGGTATTTTCAAGACTGTTTTGAAAATTCGCCGTATAAAATAACTTACCGCGTCTTTAACGCGTGAAAGGAAATCCTATGACAGAAAACAAACCGCATCTGCTTTTGCCCGCCGGCGATCCCGAATGTTTTGAAGCGGCGCTGTCCGCCGGCGCGGATGAGATATACATAGGCGGAAAAAACTTCAACGCGCGTATAGGCGCGCAGAATTTCACGGACGAGGAAGCGGCGGACGCCATAAAAAAAGCCCACTTCTTTGACGTGAGCGTTTTTGCCGCCGTAAACACTCTCGTGCTCGAGCGGGAAATGGCGGAAGCTCTGCGCTTTGCGGAAAAACTGTATCTTAACGACGTGGACGCGCTTATAGTCGCGGACCCCGGCTTTGCCGCGGCGGTACACAGGCGTTTCCCCGATCTGCGCCTGCACGCCAGCACGCAGTGCTCGGTTCACAACGTTGAGGGCGCGCGTCTGCTCGCCTCCCGCGGATTTTCCCGCGTGGTGCTTGCGCGTGAATGCAGCGCGGACGATATTGAAAAGATAATACGGGAATTCCCCGATACAGAATACGAGATGTTCGTGCACGGCGCGCTCTGCGTCTGCACCTCCGGTATGTGCGAGATGTCCGCTTACATGGGCGGCAGGAGCGGCAACAGAGGCGACTGCGCCCAGCCGTGCAGACTGCCGGACGAGGACGGCGTTTACAGACTTTCGCTCAAAGACAACTGCCTTGCGCCGCACATGAAGCGTATATGCGCCTCCGGCATAAGCAGTCTTAAAGTAGAGGGCAGGATGAGGTCGCCCGAATACGTTTACGGCGTAGGCAAAATTTACAGAAAACTGATAGACGAAGGACGCGACGCTACGGAAGAGGAGATAAAAACTCTGTCCGACATTTTCAGCAGAAACGGCTTTACGGACGGCTATTATACCGGCAACGTCGGCGCTGACATGCTCGGCGTGCGGACGGACGCGGACAAGGAAAACAGTGCAAGAGCTGCGGAGGAGATAAAGCCGGAGCTCAAAGCGGCGAGACGCCGCATACCCGTTTCCGTAAAAGCCGATATAAGATCGGACGCGGTGTCCGAGCTGACGCTTTCCGCAAAGG
>JAEEGF011322337.1_pt1 | contig 13182 bp, 10 predicted proteins | sample 9134171 | NCBI WGS metagenome assembly JAEEGF01 (sample SAMN16246542, study PRJNA631951) | gut metagenome | biome: gut microbiome; feature: rumen; material: AP-attached | host: Bos | place: Iran: Karaj | collected 2018-10
TGTTGTGCTGTCCTCAGAGAAAGCCTTCATTAGATTGCTTCTTGTAAGGAACTCGTTAGCTGAGAATACACCAAGAGCCTGCTCACCGGGAATATTCATGAATCTGGGAAGACCTGCGCCTGAACCGATAAATACAGCCTCAAAGCCTTCGTCCTTCATAAGAGAGTCGATAGTAACTGACTTACCGATTACTACGTCCTTCTCGATCTTAACGCCAAGTGACTCAACGTTCTCGATTTCCTTCTTAACAACAGCGTCCTTGGGAAGACGGAATTCAGGAATACCGTAAACAAGAACACCACCTGCTTCATGAAGAGCCTCGAAAATAGTAACGTCATAACCCATTCTTGCAAGATCGCCTGCGCATGTAAGACCTGCAGGGCCTGATCCGATGATGGCAACCTTCTTGCCCTTCTTCTCCTTAGCGCCCTGGGGCTTAATGCCTCTTTCTCTTGCTGCATCAGCAACAAATCTCTCGAGCTTACCGATTGCTACGGCTTCGCCCTTGATACCGCGTACACATTTACCCTCACACTGACTCTCCTGAGGGCAAACACGTCCACAAACTGCAGGAAGTGCGCTGGACTCACTTATTGTCTGATAAGCCTGCTCAACATTGCCTTCCTTAAGCTCCTGGATAAATTTAGGAATATTAATAGATACGGGACATCCCTGAACACACTGAGGATTAGGGCAGTTAAGGCATCTTGTAGCCTCATCTACAGCTTCCTGTTCGTTGTATCCCAAGCATACTTCTTCAAAATTGGTAGCGCGAACCTTCGCATCCTGCTCGCGAACCGGAACTCTTGTCCAAACGTCTTGTGCCATTTTTATCTCCAATCTTTAATTACAGTTTCCACATCCGCCATGGTGGGTATCGCCTTCCTGCTCTTTAAGTGCAAGGCGTCCCTCCTCAGTCTGATAAAGTCTCATACGCTTCATAGCCTGGTCAAAATCAACCTCGTGTCCGTCAAACTCAGGTCCGTCAACACAGGCAAACTTAACCTTTCCACCTACTGTAAGACGGCATGCACCGCACATACCAGTACCGTCAACCATGATAGTATTCATGCTGACAATAGTGGGAATACCAAGCTCTTTTGTAAGCTTGCAGACAAACTTCATCATGATCATGGGTCCGATAGCTACACAGTGATCATAGCGCTTTCCTTCATCGTAAAGGTCCTGAAGGCACTTTGTAACCATACCCTCTCTGCCGTATGATCCGTCATCTGTTGTAACATAGAGATTACAAACTGTCTTGAATCTCTCCTCGAGAATTACAAGATCCTTGTTCTTGGCACCAATGATAACATCACAATCAACACCGTGCTCCTTGAGCCATTTAGCCTGAGGATATACAGGTGCTGTACCTACGCCACCGGCGATAAATACAATCTTCTTTTTCTTGAGCTCTTCAATATCCTCACTGCAAAGATCTGAAGCATTACCAAGGGGTCCTACAACATCTGCAAGAGTGTCCCCTGCCTTCTTACGGCAGATCTTGCGTGATTCAGCACCAAGTGCCTGAACAACGAGCTCAACAGTACCTTTTTCTCTGTCATAGTCGCAGATAGTAAGCGGAATACGCTCTCCATCCTCTTCAGCACGAACAATAAGAAATTGTCCGGGCAAACATGTGCCGGCTACGCGGGGAGCTTCTACGATAAGCTGATGAATATTCGCAGCTAGCTCATTAGCCTCTAAAATTTTGAACATTGCTCTCCTCCTGAATCTTTAAATTCTCTAAAATCATTATGATAAAAATAATATTAGAAACATAAATCATTTTCAAGCTTTGATATGGTAAAGTGTTAAAGAATTTTTATCTGTTTGAAATAGTGATAAGAGTATAGTTACCACTTGAGTCATAGCCAAGTCGGTTTACTTTACCATCATGCTTGTTTACGGCATACAAAAGACCTGTGTCACTTGTATGGCCATCATTAAATACGTGGGTCTCGGTAAACATGTAATAGTCTCCGGAGCCAGCTATCTCAATATCACCACTGTAAACATAATCGTAGTGACCCTCTTCGCCTCTTACTAATCCGCTCATATCAAGCAGGATATCAAGCTTATACAGTATCTTGATTATGCTTTCCCTTGCCTGATCTACGGAAACCATGGTGGTATAGGACAGGTGATAATTTTTTTCTACCACTTCACTGTAATTACCTTCATCGTCCACGGTTACGAACTTAAAGGTCGTTGTACCTACAGGCATTGAAATCGGTGCTGTATACTCAGTGGAGCTCTCAGTAGGAGTGCTTCCGTCTGTTGTATAGAAAATTCTGCAGCCCGGATCACACACAGCAACTATCATTGTAGCTGAAGTATATTCACCGCTTTCCTCCATGACTGAAGGCTCTGCAGGACCAAAGTTCTCAAGATGGAAAGCGGCTGTTGATACATCACTTTTAATACCATACCTGTTAACAATAGCAGTTTTAATTACGTAATTGCCTTCCTCTTCAAGGACAAGCTCGTTTTCATATAAAATGCTTGTCTCATCAGGCTCTGCGCCATTAACGGTATAATATATATTTCCATCCGTTGAATCGGTTATTCTAACATTGACAGGCTCCTCATAGGTACCCTCTTCAGGATAAATCTTGGGAGCTTCAGGCAAATACTTAAGGTATTTTTCCTTTGCTACAGTAAGATCAGAATTAATCAGAAGCTCATGTATATCCGCATAAGCTCCGGCCTGCTCATAAGAAGCAATTATCTGATCCATTGCAGCAAGAGCCGTATCATCACCGTAAATAGAGGAATCGGACAGCTCATGAATGGTATTTATGGCTGCATCCTTTTCTCCGGCTTCCATCTGATATTCATACTTCATAAATACCAGTTCCGCTCTCTTTTCTGTCTCCTCAGCAGGAAGGGTTGAAAGCGCACTGTCTATGGCAGTTATAGCCTGATCAAGCTTTCCTTCTACGTAATATTTTTCAGCCTGCTCTTCATAGTTTCCGGGGCTCTTTTGTCCATCAAACATGAACATGAGCACAATAATGAAAGCAATGATTATTCCAACTGCAGTAATAGCAGGAATAACAAAGGGCTTAAGCTCATTCTTGTTGGCCTTTGATCCAGGAAGTCGTTTTGTATAAAAAACACTTTCGTCCTTCAGATCATCTGCAACACCGGAAAGAGATTCGTTTATTCTGTTTTCAATTAAAGGATCAAATTCCGGAACAAAGTTTATCTCTTCGCCACAGACCTCACAGTAAAGATGCCCTTCCGGAATTTCCGCTCCACAATTAGGACATTTCATAGATATTATTCTCCGGCTTTACGAAGTGCTGATTCAAGACAATTGCTCATAAGCATTGCAATTGTCATGGGACCTACGCCACCAGGAACAGGAGTAATAGCCGTACACTTTGGAGCAACGTTATCATAGTCAACATCACCGCAAAGCTTACCTGTCTCGGCATTTCTGTTAATACCTACATCTATGATAACAGCGCCGTCCTTTACATAGTCCTCTGTTATCATCTTAGGCTTACCTACAGCTGCTATAAGTATATCAGCTCTCTTGCAGACTGCCTTAAGATCAGCAGTTCTTGAATGAGCAATTGTAACTGTGGCATTTTCTCTAAGCATGAGAAGTGCCATAGGCTTACCTACAATATTACTTCTTCCGACAATAACACATTCCTTACCGGAGATATCGATATCAGATCTCTTAAGAAGCTGAATGATTCCGGCAGGTGTGCAGGAAACGAATCCCTTTTCGCCGATGCAAAGAGCACCAACATTCATAGGATGGAAGCCATCTACATCCTTTTCAGGAGAAATAGCATCTATAACAGTCTTCTCATCAATCTGCTTGGGAACAGGCATCTGAACGAGAATTCCATGAACGCTGTCATCCTTGTTGAGTTTGTCTATGAGCTCAAGCAGCTCTTCCTGAGTTGTCTCCTCCGGAAGCTCATAGGATAAGGATTTAAAGCCAACGTACTCGCAAGCCTTCTTCTTGTTTCTTACATATACCTGTGATGCAGGGTCAGCACCTACAAGAATAACCGCAAGGCATACCTCTATTCCGGTCTTTGCCTTGAGCTCGGCGGTCTTTGCCTTAACCTCATCCTTAACCTGCTGTGAAATAATCTTGCCGTCGATAATTTTCATAATATTTTAACTCCCGTCTTAAAATAAATCAGAACAATCCTACAATATTTCCGTTGTCGTCTACATCAATGTCGAAGGCAGCAGGCTTCTTGGGAAGTCCCGGCATTGTCATTATATTGCCTGTAAGGGCAACAATAAATCCGGCACCTGCTGAAACATATACATCTCTTACATTAATGTTAAAACCTGACGGTCTTCCAAGAAGTGTGGGATCATCTGAAAGTGAGTACTGTGTTTTAGCCATGCAGACAGGGAGCTTACCGTATCCCATATCCTCAATCTTCTTAAGCTGCTTCTTTGCTGCAGGTGCATAGGTAACACCATCAGCGCCATAAATCTTCTTAGCAACAGCTTCAATCTTCTCCTCGGGAGAAATGTCATCTGCATAGATAGGTGCATAGTTTGAAGGCTTAGTCTCAAGAGTATTGATAACTGCCTTTGCAAGAGCTTCGCCGCCCTTTCCGCCGTGCTCCCATACTTCTGATATAGCAAAATCGCAGCCTCTCTTCTCACAGAAATCCTTTACGAAAGCAATCTCTGCCTCTGTATCTGTAAGGAAGCTGTTAAGTGTAACAACAACCGGTACGCCGTACTGCTGGAGGTTTTCAATGTGCTTCTCAAGATTAGTGATTCCCTTCTTCAGCGCATCAAGGTTCTCCTCTGAGAGCTGATCCTTGGGAACAAGTCCGTTATACTTAAGTGCTCTGATAGTTGCAACAAGTACAACTGCATCAGGCTTAAGACCATGCATTCTGCACTTGATATCAAGGAATTTCTCAGCACCGAGGTCAGCACCGAAGCCTGCCTCTGTGATAGTGATATCTGCCATATGAAGAGCTGCATTCGTAGCTCTTATGGAGTTACAGCCATGAGCGATATTAGCAAAAGGACCACCATGCACAAGTACAGGTGTGTGCTCAAGAGTCTGTACAAGGTTAGGCTTCATTGCATCCTTAAGAAGTGCCGCCATAGCACCTACTGCCTTAAGATCACCTGCTGTAACAGGCTCACCCTGGTAGTTATATGCAACAACTATTCTTGAAAGTCTTTCCTTTAAGTCCTTCATGTCCTTAGCAAGACAGAGAATAGCCATAACCTCTGTTGCAACGGTTATAACGAAATGATCCTCTCTTACTACGCCGTCCATCTTGTTTCCAAGACCTACAACAATGTTCCTAAGAACTCTGTCGTTCATATCCTCGCAGCGCTTAAAGATTATCTGTCTTGTATCGATTCCAAGCTCGTTACCCTGCTGAATATGGTTATCCAGAAGCGCAGCAAGAAGGTTATTAGCTGAAGTTATGGCATGAAAATCACCTGTGAAGTGAAGGTTCATATCATCCATAGGTACAACCTGTGCGTATCCGCCACCGGCTGCACCACCCTTGATTCCAAAGCAGGGTCCAAGTGAAGGCTCACGAAGTGCGATAACTGTCTTCTTACCAAGAAGTGAAAGTGCATCACCAAGACCTACGCTAGTAGTAGTTTTGCCTTCTCCGGCAGGAGTAGGATTAATAGCAGTAACCAGAACAAGCTTGCCTATCTTGTTACCGGCTATTTTCTGCAGGTATTCCTCTGACAATTTTGCCTTATGCTTACCGTAGAGCTCTAAGTCATCCTCGGTTATGCCGATGCTCTCAGCAACCTTCTTGATTGGCCAGAGCTCGGCCTCTCTTGCGATTTCAATATCTGATTTTACTGCCATAAAAAACTCCTCCTAAATTATTAAAAAATACAACCTCGCTATGTGTCTACTTTTCACGAAGCATTATCTATCATATTTTCAAATTCTTCTTTTGTCATAAGAATTTTTCTGGGCTTTGTTCCTTCCTCAGGGCCGACAACTCCGGCATCACTGAGCTGATCCATGATTCTCGCTGCTCTGTTAAAGCCAATCTTATAAAGTCTCTGCAGCATTCCTATGGATGCCTTTTCCTTTTCTATAATAGCAGCTCCGGCCTGTGCAAACAGAGGATCCACATCAGATCCGCCATCGGACACATCTCCTGCAGCTACATTAGCTGCTGATTTTGAAGATACTTCCATGTTGGAAATCTCTTCTGATACATTGCCGCCGTAGTTAGTCTCAACGCCCTGATTCTTAACAAAATCAGTAACTGCCTGAACCTCATCATCAGATACAAAGCAGCCCTGAACTCTGGCAGGCTTGTTGTAGCCTCTCGGGAAGAAAAGCATATCTCCCTTTCCGATAAGCTTCTCAGCGCCGTAGCTGTCAAGGATTGTTCTTGAATCAACACCACTTGAAACTGCAAACGCTATACGGCTGGGAATATTGGCCTTAATAAGACCTGTAATAACATCAACCGAAGGTCTCTGAGTTGCAATAATAAGGTAGATACCGGCAGCTCTTGCAAGCTGTGTAAGTCTTACTATTGAATCCTCAACCTCGTTCTTAAACTGCATCATAAGGTCTGCAAGCTCGTCTACAATAACAACGATCTCAGGCATCTTCTGCATGGACTCATCATCAGAGTGCTCACACATAGTATTATAGCCCTTAAGATCTCTAACCTTTGCATTTGCAAACTTCTTATATCTTGTTGTCATCTCTGCAACAGCCCAGTTAAGCGCTGCGGCAGCCTTCTTTGGATCTGTTACAACAGGAATAAGAAGGTGCGGTATTCCGTTGTATACAGAGAGCTCAACTATCTTAGGATCGATCATGATAAGGCGTACATCCTCAGGGGAAGCCTTATAAATGATACTCATAATAATCGTATTGATACATACCGATTTACCAGAACCGGTAGCACCTGCAATAAGAAGGTGAGGCATCTTTGCGATATCAGTCACAACGAGCTTACCTGCTATATCCTTACCGATAGCAACCGAAAGCTTTGATTTTGACTTCTGGAACTCCTCGCTCTCAATAAGATCCCTTAAAGCAACCATGGAGTTTTCTTTGTTGGGAACCTCGATTCCTACAGCGGATTTTCCGGGAATAGGAGCTTCTATTCTTATATCAGTAGCTGCAAGGTGCATCTTGATATCATCAGCAAGATCAACTATCTTCCTAACCTTGACACCGGCTTCAGGCTGAAGCTCGTATCTTGTTACGGAAGGCCCCTGGCTGATATCTGTAACAGTAGCATTTACATGGAACATGGAAAGAGTATCCTGCAGAGTCATGGCAGTCTCTTTTAAGTGTTTTGCTGAATCCCCCTTGCCCTTTGTTCCTTTTTTAAGAAGCTTAAACGGTGGGAATTCATATTCCATAACAGGTCGCTTCATGATCTCCTTTTGCTGTTCCTGTCTCTTTACAGCCTCTTCCTTGTTCCTGGTGCTTGTTATATAGTCTGTGCTGTGAACAGCATATTCTCCGTTATAATCAGGAGCGAGAGTCTCTGAATGGATCGGTATGTTGTCCATTTCATCCTTCTTCTCCTCACGAAGCTTTGCAACAGGTCTGTAATTCTTAACTGCTGTCAGAGCTTCCAGAGCTGCACTTTCATCATAATCATCCTCAGCCTCTTCAGGTTCATCTGCCACATCGGCGATATCAATAGTGTGATGGTCGTCTGTAGCAACCTCCTTCGGCGGAGTCTTCATAACGAACTGTCCGTCAGGCTGCTCCCTTGTAGACAGGCTCGGATTGAATCTGATCTCATGAATGTCATCATGAATCTCCTCTTCGGGAATGAAAACATTCTGAACTACAGGCTCTTCCTCTTCTTCAGCATCATCAAGACCGTGAATGTTAAACTCCTGAACCTTAGTCTCCTTAGCCTCTTCTGCTATTTCATCCTCGTAGTCTTCATCCTCCTCGGAATCAAGAAGAGTATTCATACTTACGCCTGATACCTTCTTATCCATACGAAGAATCTTGGCATCCTCTTTCTGTTCAAGAAGTAGCTGTTCCTCCTCTTCCATCTGAAGACGTCTCTCCTCGCGGAGTCTCGCACGCTCATCCCGGCGGTCTCTGTAATCAAGAGCCTCCTGTCTGGTTCTCTCTATGACATGCTTTCCGCCCTTTTTAACGCTGTTCAGCATGGTCTTTTGTGTAAACAGGGAAACTCCGATAAAGCCTGCAACCAGCATGACAATTATCGTTCCTGCAAGTGATAGATTGTGATAAACAAGATAAGCAATGCTTCCACCTATAAATCCGCCGCCATTTTGTTCCTTAAGGGCAGACTCATAGATATCTGCTGCGTTGTAGGCTGTCATAGTCTGAATCCTGCCGCAGATAAGCTCGAAAAACATGCCAAATACCAATATGATAAGCAGTCCTGAGAATATCTTCCTCAGAGCTGCCGGACTAGGTCCGTTAGACAATAAAAGAGCGCCTATTCCAAAACCAACAATAGGCATAATATAAGCAGTAAGGCCAAAAATACCGAACATAATACCGCTGATAGCATTTCCGAAACTACCGCATATTCCAAAATTGCACAAAAATAAAAAGACCGTTAAAGCTGCGAATACAATTAGCATTATCTCGCTTTTTACTGCGTAATCCAGTGGCTCATCATCGTATCTCGCCCTGGTTCTTGCATGCGCCTCTGTTGATCTTTTACTTTTAGCTTTACCTGTCTGTCTGCTCGCTGTGGAGCGTTTTCTTGAATTACTTGTAGCCATATTCACCCATTACTTTTTTCAAAACTTTTCCCCTGCATGCGCATAATAAAGGAATGCACATACACAAAACAGTATACCATTTTTAGACTCTTTGTGCTATACTTAACACGCTCAGTGATAACGTATTTCTAATTTTGGAGGAAATTTACATATGGAATTCAGACAGGAACTTGAGACAGGATTACTCAAGCAGATTGGTAACGTTGAGAACACTCTTAAGATTAAGGAAGTAGCTTCAAAGTGCAGATTACTTAAAACCGAGAATGGTATTAAAGTAGAACTTTCTTATACAGGCCCTAATGCCAGCAAATATCTTCAGTATGTTGAGAAACATCGTGAGGAGCTTACTAATTATCTTCTTCACCCCGATGATGCTGATCTCTACGAGTGGATGGAGACAAGTCACCAGACTACCATCACTCTTAAGAAGCATGAGAAGGAAAAGCTCATCCTTTACGTTAACTTCGATCCCGATACCTTCAATCTCATTACAGGTATCGCAGATGAGAACGTAACAATGAAGCTTGGTACTCCTCTTATGAATATCTGCATTAAGGATATGTCAAGAAGTGCTTTCAAGCTTGCTATTTTCGAGATGCTTCTTCTTGCAGATGAGATTGCTCTTGCAATGGGTAATGAAGAGCTCAAGAAGATGGCTAATATCGAGATGGTTAAGACATACCTCTCAGAGATTTATGATAAGTTCCATGAAGGTTCTATCATCGAATAATCCGATAATCTATTTAGCAATTATTTAAATATAAAGACAGTTAAGACTTATATGATCTTAACTGTCTTTTATTTTCTAAAGAAATATTCCTGTGCCGTTACGCACATCATGGTCTCATTGTAATATTCCTTAAGCATCGCATTAAATAAATGCTCATTTCTGTGATGGAATTTAAGGCCGCTTCTTTCTATAACATTTCTTGATCTTTCATTGCCATCAAAAAAGCCGCACCAGATTCTGCTAAGGCCGACCTCTACAAAGCTGTATCTTACAAGCTCTGTTAAAGCCTCCGTGGCGTACCCCTTTCCCCAGTAGTTTTTACCGAGCCAGTAGCCTATCTCAGCTTCATCTTCACGGTCTATTCCTCTTTTGGGTGAGCTCCCGATGCGAACTCCGATACTTCCAATGGGAGATTCCGGATCCTCCTTAAGGGTAATGGCATATTCTCCGTCATCCATTAAAAGTGTCCTTATTATCGCTCTCGAATAATCAGCATCCTTGTGCGGAAGCCAGCCTGCTCCTTTCCCTATATCAGGATCACAGGCAAGTCCATATAAAATTTCAGCGTCTTTCTCCTTCCATTTACGAAGGATAAGACGCTCAGTTTTTATAGTACCAACCAAAATCAGTTGTTCTCCTTTGCAACAAACAAAGTTCCTACATGCTTTTTATTGATAATGTCATATAGATAATCAGTGTTCTTACCATTGGTAATAAGGACATCGACGCCCTTGGAGGTAGCATACTCGGCTGCCTGAAGTTTTGTAATCATACCACCTGTTCCACGGTTAGAACCACTGCCCTCAGCAAGTGCATATATATCCTCATTGATCTCCTCGACGCGGCTTATAAGCTTAGCGTCAGGATTGGTTGAAGGATTTTTATCATAAAATCCCTCGATATCAGAGAGAATAATAAGCTTGCATGCGCCGCAGAATGCAGCAACAATAGCTGAAAGCATATCATTATCAGAGAAAAGCTTCTGATCAGATTCAATCTCCACATGGCTGACTGAGTCATTCTCATTGACAATGGGAATGATGTGGTTCTCAAGAAGAGCATCAAAAGTGTTCTGAAGATTCTCTTTTCTTGCGGGATTCTCAACGTCATCATTATCAAGAAGAATCTGACCTACAAGTCTTCCATATTCGCCGAAAAGCTTATCATACAGATGCATAAGCTCGCACTGTCCTACTGAAGCAGCTGCCTGCTTAAGTCTTAAGCTCTTTGGCTTTTGCTGTAATCTCATCTTGTTAGCCCCGACGGCAATCGCGCCGGAACTAACAAGAACAACGTCATAACCTAAATTTTCAATTCCTGCAAGAGCTCTGCAAAGAAGGTCGATCTGGTGAATATTGATTCCACCGTTTTCATTTGTAATTGTAGATGTTCCTACCTTTACAACAATACGCTCTTTTCTGATTTCCTTTGGACTCATAAAATACCTTTGAAATTAGTTGTCTGCATCTACGATCTTGTTGAGGTAGTAATCAACAGAACCGGTGTTACCGTTCTTGTTGTACTTGTAGTTAACACGAATGATTGTTGTAGCATACATGCTGTTCTCAACGATATCGTGGCTGTCCTCATCAATAACCTGCTTCTGGGTGCTGAGAATAACCTTCTTGTTATTCTTAATCTGTGTCCAGTATAATACAGGCTCTGTCTTACCATTTGTTGTTACGTTCTTGTACTTGCCAACCTGGATAGACTCAAGTGAATAGTTGTTACCCATCTTAACCTTGATCTTACCCTTGCTAAGATCTGTAACGTAATTAGCAGTACCTAAGCCAGTCCTTGTAGATAATTCCTGGTTACCGAATGTAGCCTTCTCGATAGGTGATGTTGCATTGATGAATACTGAGTAAGGCTCACCGTTAACTGTGAATTTGAAGTTGAAGAGTCTCTTAGGTGTTTTGCTTGTGTAGAAAGAGAATCTGTAGATGATCTTATCTGTGTTATCATCGTACTCGATTCTTGAAAGCTTATACTTAAGTTTCTTAGCACACTTAATGTTCTTTACCTTAGCGTTCTGGTCGTTGATAGCAATTGAAAGAACATTCTTTGCATAAGTACCGGGTGTGATTGTTACCATCTTGTTGCCGGTTTCTTTGTAAACAAGCTTTCCTCTTTTGTTCAGCGCCTGTGTTGTCTCACTTATGTCTACCTTTACAGCTGCTCTGGCTGTAATGGAGCTTGTAGGTACAGCACATAAGATGAATGCAGCAGCGAGTGCTGAAGCGACTACCTTCTTCAAAATCTTAGTCCCCTTAGTTTTCATACTTTCCTCCTTTGTGTGCACATATTTTGTGTCTCTGTCCATTCTAACCACAAGAACATGTAAATGCAAGAAAAATCAGACATTTTTATAAATTCAGATTAAATTAAAGCAATATTTTATATATACATAGCAAATAATGCTATTGGAAATAAAAAAACGCCATGCAATTAAGCATAGCGTCTTTGGAGTGGATTAGGCGGGAGTCGAACCCGCGTCCAAAAATCCGTCCCCTGTCCTTCTACTGTCATAGCTGGCTATTGTGGCAAAGCCGATTCCCTTCCATAACCGGAAGCAAGCGCCCTAATATGGAAAGTAGCCCCTGATACGACCATGAATGCGGAGCGGTCATCATGTCGTTTCCTGCAAAGTCGACGCAGGTTACTGAATGTGCAGGTGCACTCAGGCCTACGCGCTGCGCTTAGGCAGCGAGTGCTAAATTATCTTCAGCGTTTATATTTAGGTTTGAGGTCTAACGCGCCATCCCGCGGACAGCTTCTCCAGCTTCAGAATCCCTGTCGAAACCTTTACTAACCCTTAAAGGTTGTATGTACAAGCCCGTCGGACTTGTACATACAGTATATAGACTTTTTTATAAATAATCAACTAAACTTGTAGTTTATTCGCCAAAATTATTCTTACTTTTCTAAATATCAAAAAAATAAGACCGCTGTCAAAAAACAGCGATCCCATTATCACCTAAGGCTAACCTTATAATCTCTCATTGCTTCTCTTTGCTGGTCACGTTTAGCAGTTGACTCTCTCTTATCATAGAGCTTCTTACCTTTAGCAAGACCTATCTGGACCTTCACACGTCCATGCTTGAAATATACTTCAAGAGGAACCAGTGTGTAGCCCTGAGCCTGCGAAGCCTGATCAAGCTTTCTGATCTCAGTCTTATGAAGAAGGAGCTTACGCACACGAAGAGGGTCCTTATTGAAAATATTACCCTTTTCATAAGGGCTAATATTCATGCCACAGATAAAGGCTTCACCCTTATCAATGCTTACCCAAGCTTCCTTTATACTGCATTTTCCCTGTCTTAAGGATTTCACCTCTGTACCGGCAAGTGAAATTCCGGCTTCATACTTTTCTTCTATGAAATAGTCATGAAATGCTTTCTTGTTATTCGCTATAAGCTTAATGCTGTCGTCAGCCATGACGTATTACCTCTGTTTCTTTAGTCTTAGTCTATTATGCCACATTATGATTAAAAATCCATAACCTAATGCTATAACTTACTTTTTCTTTTTTCTGCCCTTACCCTGGATGCTTCTTGCAGCTTTAGAGGTGGCAGATTTCTTGTGCTTATGTACCTTGTAGACCTTGCGGCCGCTTTCCTTCTTTTCCTTCTCGGCTTTATCGCCCTTTTTCTTACTAAGTTTTTTGAGCTTTGCAGCCTCTTTAATAATCTCCTTTTCGGTCTTTTTCTTTT
>JAEEGF011924690.1_pt1 | contig 13182 bp, 12 predicted proteins | sample 9134171 | NCBI WGS metagenome assembly JAEEGF01 (sample SAMN16246542, study PRJNA631951) | gut metagenome | biome: gut microbiome; feature: rumen; material: AP-attached | host: Bos | place: Iran: Karaj | collected 2018-10
TTCAAACGCGGCGACACCAACCTGGATAACAACCTCGTTGAGAGGATGAACCGATATTTCTCCATGTCAAGAAGAAGCTCGCTCTTCTTCGGATCGCACTCAGGTGCAGAACGTGCTGCCGTGCTATCTACGCTGGCATTGTCAGCCAAGACGAATCACATCAACCTCTTTGACTATATTGTAGACATCCTTGACAAGACCGCCATGTGGCAGCCAAACACACCATTAAGCAAGTACCGTCAACTGTTGCCTGACAGATGGGCAACAATGTAAACAATCGTCATTGATTATGCAAGGCGTAACATCAGAGACGCTTACTGTTCAGTAAGGTTCTTACGCTTGTTGCCTTTCTCGTCGTAACCTCGCTGGTAAAGATAGGCGGCGGCAGCCTTCTTTCGTGTAAAATCCTCATATTTGAAATAGTCCAAACTGGTATGCGGTTTGCCGTTGGCAACTTTCTTCGCCTTGAACAGAGTCCAGTTACTATCCTTGTCAATCTTCATCTTGACCATATCATCGTATGAGGCGTTATTATCCGTTTCAAGTCTCAGTCCCGTATTCTCGATGTAGTTACGGAACCAGAAGTTTCTCTGTTTCTCTTTCCGTTCCTTACTCTTCACCAGCACACTGTCAAGGATTACCGTTGCCTCCTTGACTGGCAAGAACAGGAAATAGAACTCGTTCTCCTTCATCTTCTTCGACCGTAGCTTCAGGTAGGCGAGCGTGTCACAGTCCGCGAACTTCTCCAGCCGACACTCGGCGAAGAAGAAAGAAGCGTAGTATTTGCTCAGGTCATAGCCTCCGTTCTCAAACGTATGGCCAGGTACATACTTATTCTTATTTTTTTTGCCTTTGAACAGCTTCGCTATTCTGGCAAGACTCTCCTCTGGAGTCCTGTATTGTGCAGATACAGGAACCCCTATGAGAATCAGTAGACTGATGATTACAAGCTTCTTCATGTTGTTTACAAATTATAGTTATTCTGGTACGGCGAATAGCACTTCTACCGTGTTGTTTCCTGGCGTGATGACGATTCCAACCATCCTATCGCCAACGACGGCATTACCCATATATGCGGTATACTGGCCTTCCTGAACCTTTCTCAGACTCGTGTTGTATCGCTTTTCCGTCTGGGAGATGAGCGAGGACAATACGCCACTGTCTTTCGCTTCATAGATAACCTGGGAGAAATAAAGACCCTCGATGTTCCCGTCGAACATATAGTTGATGGCAGCAGTACCATCAGACTTCACATAGTAAAGAAGATACTGATCCAGCTGAAGGTCAAACGGCTTGTTTGACATCCATGCCTTCACCTCTTCAAGGGATGCTCCCCATTTGAAGCACGGTTCTATATATGCAATGCCAGAACCATTATCAGGTGCATCATCATTGTCATCACCGCCACAGGCGGTAATTATGCACATTGCCATCATTGCCAATATGGCTAATACTGAAAATCTAATCGACTGCTTTTTCATACTCTTGTTTTTTTTTTGTTACTATTTCTATGTCATTATTTTATCGTGAAAAAGAACGCTCCTTGTGATAAGACAGAAAAGTCAAAATTCTCTTGTTTAAAGTATTCTTCCACCTCCGGAGTGCGGATGATGAAAGCATATTCTCCCGGCTCCGCATCGATGGTGACCTCCAAGGCGGTAACGTGGGCGACCTTATGGGTTTTAGAGTTCATCTTCACACCTTTAGCAGCAGGAATGGTGTTGGTGAACAGGTATTTGTCCTTATCCCGACGGAGCTTCAGCAGCTTCTCCACCTTAAACTGGAACTCCAGTTTGTCCATCGATCTGAAAAGCTGGTCATCTGAGATCTTCTTATTGATGTTTGCATCTATGTACCCATCATCAACAAGCCGTTTGCTGACATATTCAGCCAACTCGCTTTGTTTGTAGGTGATCTTTGAATACATATATTCCATAAACCTACAATCTATCCCCTTATGAACCTTAAACACAAAAATGCTATTTGGGTCAATCGGCTCCATGAAGTCACCGGCCTTTCGCAGCTGTACGTCGTTGACTGTCAGGTTGCCGATATTCGTCTCTGGATTCGAATAAATCGTGAATCTGGCCGTTCCCTTGAACTGATAGTCAGAATGGCGGCCACTGTATATCATGTAGTTCTGTACGCTGTCAACGATTTCCCTGTCATCAAGCGGCTTTTTCAGAACTGCGATGAAATCCTGCACATATTGTTTGATCTGATTCTGTCCGAGATCTGGCACAGGACGCTCTTCTGTCATCTTAGATGATTTGGTAATGCTCATAGGCTTCAGTTTGCCATCCAAATGAGCAAATACGCCTATGGAGTCGTTGTATGCCTCCATGCCTTCACCCTCGAAGTTGGTCCCGTACTTGTTATTCAGATAGGTCGCCTCTGCCAAGGTAAGGGAGCGTTTTTCTTCCATGGCTTTCTTCAATATCGGATCTTCGAATGCCTCAGACAACTTCACGGTCTTTGTATGAGCCTTCTGATACTCCTTGCTGTCCAGGTCCGGCTTCGGTAGCTCACCGCCGTATTTATCCTCGTAATACTTCCTCGCCGCCACGGAGTCATTCTGGAGTTCCAGAAGTTTCTGGTATTCTGGATCATCTTTCAATCGTTGTTGCAGTTCAGCCTGCGCCTTCTTATAGTTCACGCTGGTAGTGTCAATAACATCTTTAACTTTCTTGTCACCCCATGCTTCCTGAGCTTTTTTCTTTGCTTTTCGAATATCATTAGCCGCTTTGGCTCCTTTGATTAAGCCGCCGAGGGCACCAAACTGGGCTTGGCACGGTGCTGTGCAACACACAAATACAAACAGGAAAGATAGTAGTTTCTTCATTATGTTTGGCGTTTTTAGGTCGCCCCTTGCAGCCTGATCGGAGCGGATTAAACATATTCTATAAGGAAGCGGGCCACTACTGCGCAACCTGAGGGAATCCGGATTGCTCCGAATTACGTCGCCAAACTTACCCTTAATCCACACAGCAAGCAGCCCGCTATAGCGGTCGCTTTAATACTGTGCTTCTGGATCTTAACGTTGGCGACGTTTTCTCAGGTCTGGAAGCACTTCCCTTTTATGGTGCAAAGATACAAATTATATTTCATATAAACAAACGTTATGTCGTTTTTTACCCAAAAAGCAGCAGGAAGGCCCTGGATGTGAATATAAGTTGGCGACTTTTCTTCAGGTTAGAACCTCCGCTGCTGCTATAGGTTACTCGTCACGTTCACGGGTTGTCTCGACAGAGAACTTGATGATTCCTGTATTGACTGAGAAAGTGGTCTTCCTCATCTTTACGGGCAGACTGTCTGCAAAGACATCAGTCATCATCTTCTGGAGCGAAGTATTGTCTGGCTCCTCCATGTGGTCGTTGACAGCCTGAATGGTACGAGCCAGTTCACGGAGTTTGGTATATGTCTCGATGATGGCTATGGTTGCCTCTGTAGCCACCTTGCTCTTGATGATGGTGGCCAGCATATACAGGCCTTTCTCTGTGAAGGCATGTGGCATGACAGTCGAATGTTTCAAGGGTTCGAACCGGTGGAAATTTTCCACCAGTTTCTTTTTCTCGCTGATACTTAGAGATATAATATAACCATCCGGAAACTTGGTGGGATTGTTCTTTACCGCCTTATTGATGTCTCTGGTTGTTACACCATAGATCTCTGCGACGTCACGGTCAATAATGACCTGCATGTCGCGTAAGGTGATCACCTTACTACTTACTGTTTCAATGTCTGTCTTTTGCATAATTGGTTTCGATTTGCAAGCCCTGGCAGCTTATCGGGACTGTTTACTGTTATGAGTGAGCTGCCGCCGTTACGGCCACTCCATGTTAATGGGTTGAACTGGAGGCTAAAAGGAACCTCGAAAATGCAACTAAGGGCGTTGCTCCAACAGAAAACTCGTGGCCACCCAGTCCATCGGCGGCTCGAAACCAATTAACGCCTCACCATCCGGTTCTTGGCGGAACACCATTAGAATAATGTTCGGGTACAAAGGTACATCTTTTTTTTGATATGACCAACAAATCTGGTAAAAATATCGCGGTAAGTCCACATATTTACACGTTTACAAGTCCTTTTTCAGCAATCTTCCTGAAACACCTGACAGTAACTTCTACATCCGATGCCGACAGGTGCCAGTCTATATCTCCAGTGTCGACATTGATGATCTCTGCGAGTTCCATCAACTTTGGCCATTTGTATTCCCTGCCGTATTCGTATCGTGGAATGGCACAGTACTGTGTCATACGGATCATGGTGTCCCACATGGGAATACCCATATCAAGGGGCACCCCTTCGTGGGCGGCATCGGCGAGGACGAAAGACCGGTCAAAACTGCCGTTATGGGCTACCAGCAGACTGGCTTCCTTTACCGCTGCCGCGAATATTCTGAGGGCATCGGCCTTGCTGCTTGTACCAAGCTGTGCAAGCCGTTCTCGTGTAAGACCGTTCACCTCGATTGCCCCTTCAGAAACCATGTCGGGATCCTTTGGCCATTCAAAATAGAAGGTCTGTTCATCAAGTTTCCGAAGCTTGCGGTCAAGAACCTGCCAGGATAAGGACAGAATGACATTCCAGCCACTGTCAAGGCCGCTCGTCTCGCAATCGAAAACGATGATCCTTGACTGCTGTCGCAGAAACCTGGACCACTCCGCGACCTTCCGCTGCTGCATGAGCTTCTTCTCGCGTCTGGCCTTGCGCCGACGGCGCAGGTCTTCTTCGTGTAACTTATTAAGGCGGGTGGCAGCCTTCTCGCTGTCTTCACGGACATCATTTGGCGAGTAATATACCGCCATCTGCTGACAAAAGCCGTTGGTGTATTTCAGTACACCCTTACGGCCACGCATGACAACATAGCCGCTTTTCAGCCAGTTCAACTCCGTCTTCTCGTCTGGAGTGCGAACATTCTCATCGTAATGCCATCGTGCCATATTTATTCTATAATTTTTTTGTAGATAAAAACTTGGATAGTTCAGAGTACATCGTTGATGTCCTTCTTCTTGCTCTTCGGCTTCAACCTTATGGTCTTTCCCTTCTTCGCCTCATAGTGGGAGATGGTATCACTGAAAGACTTCTCCACCACATCCCGGATGCTGAAGTTCTCAGTCTGGGCAATGAACTTGATTTTCTCTACAAGTTCCTCACTACAGATTACCGTGAAGTGCGTCCAGCTGTTGTCCGGGGCGGCACCTCCCTTAACTTTCTCACTGTTATTTGTTGGGGTGACTGACTGCTCAGTGTCCTCCAGCAAGCCGTCGACAAGACTCTTGCTTTGTCCGACGGCGACATTCTTAATCTTCTGTGACATGACTATTTTTCGTTTTTGTTATAGAATCTCCAGATGGGTTTCATAAATGGCTTGAAAGCGGGAAAGATCAACTGCCTAACCTCATAGGTCGGCATGTCTATAGTCGAATACCCGTTCAAATGAGTAGAGAGTTTGATGTCCGGTGTGACAATGCCCAGCTTGTTGTCGAACAGTTCCATTGCATCCTCGCGGGCCTTTCTGACCGTTCCCCGTTTCCAGAAGAGATTAGACACCTTGTTGGGAACGAAGAACATCTTGGCAGAGAAGTTCTTTCTGAAGAGCTTCGCAAAGATGTGCGTGGCATCTACGCTGTCGGCGTTCAGCTCGAACGGCACGACGGCGATATCAGCGGCCTCATAGAGGATCTGCAATGCCTGGTCATTGATATTGCCCGGGCAGTCAATCAATATGCAGTAAGGGAGTTTCTTGGCCCTTTCCATCATAGCCCTGACCTTGGCTGTGTCAGTAGTGTTGAGGAAAATGCAATCCCAGGGAACATCACTCGTGTTCGAGGCATCACGATCCCTCTTACGGTGGCGTGATAGCGATTGTTGAATGTCAGCATCGATGACAACAACAGGGATATTCCAATACACAAAGTAAGTGGCTGCGGTAGCGCAGAGCTGTGTCTTACCGACACCGCCCTTCAGGTTAGTAAAAACTACAATCTTATTTTTCATACCTTCAATGTTTATATGTGGTTCTGTTTATATGTGTACATTATATTTATTATAAATGCGGATCAACCGTTATTATAATCAAACGGTGTTTTAGGAGTATAACCGTTGGCTTCTGGAATACAGCTTAACCGTTTATCCTCCGGATTCTCAAACCGTGTAAATTCAGCCCGGAATGTCAAAAGTACATCACCGGTAGCGCCTTTGCGGTTTTTTGCGATGATGATTTGAGCTAACCCTCGTAAATCATTACCATTTCCGTCCTTTTCAATACGATAGTAGTCAGGACGATGTACGAAAATAACCATGTCTGCATCTTGCTCAATGGCACCAGACTCCCGGAGATCACTGAGTTGCGGACGCTTGCCCTCCACCCCTTCGCGGGCTTCCACGCCACGGTTCAACTGGGATAGCGCAATAATAGGAATGTTCAACTCTTTGGCCAGACCTTTGAGTGATCGAGAAATGAGTGAAACCTCCTCTTGGCGGCTACTGAATCGCAGTCCGTTAGCGTTCATCAGTTGCAGATAGTCAATCATAATAAGTTTTACGCCATGTTCGCGTACTACTCGCCGCGCTTTGGTCATGAATTCCATGATAGACAGACCTGGAGTATCATCAATATAGATGGGTGCGTTCATGAGTGAAGGGATAATTTTATCATAACGACTGAGTTCCTCTTCAGATAATTGACCATACTGGATTTTTTCAGTTTCAATTTGGGTGACATTGGAAATCAGACGATCGGCTAATTGGACTCTGGACATTTCAAGTGAGAAAAATGCAGTCGGTATATTATAGTCTACCGCAGCATTTTTCAGGAGGCAAAGCGCGAAAGAAGTCTTTCCCATGGCTGGACGTCCGGCAACAACAATAAAATCAGAATCCTGCCAGCCGTTTGTATTTTCGTCAAGTTTGGAATAGCCGGTGGGAATACCGGTCAACTCCCCTTTGTTCGCGTATGCACGCATCATTTTTTTATTTGATTCTTCTACAGCCTCCCAAACGTGACTCATTTCACGTTTTATTCCTGTAGTTGCCAGTTCAAACATCCTTCCTTCGGCGAACTGCATCAGTTCGTCAACATCGACAGTCGATTCCAAAGCACGTGCTTGTACTTCGCCGCCGAAAGAATCAAGCTGACGTAATAGATGCATCTGGGCAACAACCTTCGCATGGTACTCGATATTTGCCGAGGATGCCACTCGGGAACTCAATTCTGTTACATAACTCGGCCCCCCCACTTCTTCAAGGTGGCCATTTTTCCGCAGCCGGTCTGCTACAGTCAGGATGTCCACAGGATTTCCTTCAACTGAAAGCTCGCGGATAGCGGTGTAAATTTTTTGGTGACGAGGGTCATAGAAACTCTCGGACTTAAGGATCTCGTAGACAATGACGTAGGCGTTCTTGTCAATCATCAGTGCGCCAAGCACGGATTTTTCACACTCCAGGTCCTGTGGCGGAACATGACCATAGGTGTTGTCTGCAAGCTGCTTGCGCTGTTCGCGTGTTGTCTTATATTTCGGTGGCATGGCTATAAAATTTTATTCATATCGAACAGATTGCCAATGGTATTGCTCGCCACAATGTTTTTGTTTGGCTGAACCTGATCTTCTTCAATTAACTTCATCTCACTCTTCAGGGCGTTGATTACCCATCCTATTGGCATAATCTTACCATCAGACTTTTTTCTGCGACTTTGCAGTCTGCGTAGAAAGTCCATGATATTAGGTATTGTCTTGACTGCCTTTTCAAGCGTCTCTTTATTCGGGTTAATTTGTTCTGGACTAAACCCCATTGTCTCCTTCATATATGCATATACTTCCGGGAAAAGAATACTTGAAGAAGTCTTTGCTATTAAAGCCTTTTTTTCAAGTTTCTCATCGCGGAACTTTGGCTGCGAAACAGGTATAAAGGTTATTGATGTAACCGGACTTCTTTTGTTGTCCGAATTCACGCGGTTCTTCTTGTATTTAAAAGTCCAAGGACAAGATTCGTTCAAAGCCTTCTGTGCAGGCTTGATGACCCGTTCTTCAAGGTGGTCTATCCGGTCTCTCCCGTTTTTACCTTTATAGTCATCTTCAGCAATGCCTAATCTTTCCTTCAGATTTGCAATCGATATGGAAATAGTGCCGCTTCTCTGGCTTATAAGCATATAGAACCACATAGCATAGACTGTCCGTAACATAACGAGTTTGTTCAGTTCACAATGCCTTATTCCATGTGCCATTATGCGCAGTTGGCTCCAGAAACGCAAATCGACCTTAAATTGCATAGTCCCGATGTTTTCAAGCACTTCTGGTTTTTCGATGATTCCACAGGCACGCCACACTTTTTTCTCGTAATCGTAGAATTCTATGGTCATCTCACGAAGGTTGGTCAAATCATCTCTGATTGTCTGCAACGAGAAATCAGAGAAATAAACATCACTGACTGGCATATTCAAAACCACATCATCATTCTGGTATTCCAGACATCGATGATTGTCTCTGTACCCGGTTCCATTTGGGTCTCGTTGACAGAACTCCAGGATGCGAATTACAAGTCTCATCTGATGGATCGTCAGTGAAGACCTGAATTTCGCCCATACAAACAACCAGGATATAGACAGATCCTTATTGTCTGTTCTTAGTATGAGTTCTGACTTCTTCATCTATTATTATACGCGCGAAGGGTGACTCATAATGTAGCTGTTGGCTTCATCATTCAGTTGGCCATCTGTCTTGACCACAGAGGCGCGAATCCACTTGTCAAGTTCCGCTTTCTCGAAAAACACGAAGCGGTTGGGCTTGTAGTGAGGGATCTCCTTTCTCGAAGTGAGCTTGTACAGAGTGGATTTGCTCATGCTAAGATAGGCAGCAGCCTCGTCGAAATTGAATATTTCCTTCTGGCATAGGAAAATGTTCTCCAAGGCATCTACCCGTTCCTGAACTTGCTGCTGTGCAAAGATCTGGTATGCCAGAACTTGAGCAGGGCTTTGGCCGTCAAGCATCTGCTCTGCAAGAACAAGTGCTTGATCCATATTCTCTACGTGTTGTTGTTTACCTTTATCTTCCATGTCTTTATTATTTTAAATCAAATTCTGCTGCAAAGATATGTTTCTTCCTTTGGCGAACCAAAATATTCAAAACAAATCTCTTGATTTAACAAATTCAAGACCCGAAAGCCAATTTGGAAACAACATGTACACCACTCCTAATCTCCTTTAGGAGATTAGGGCATTTTTTTTCATTACTTAAAATTCGTCTCATATCGCTACATCTGTAAACCAACCAGTTCCGCTGGCACGGTGACAAGGAAACGGCTGCACATCCCGCTGGTTTACAGATGTAGTCTTCTCCGGAGAGCAGCTAATCTACGAGATGGCAGCCGTTATAAATTGACTGAACCAGTTTCCCACGATGTCACGAGTTCATACTCGCTGGCTCTTGGCCAATAAAAAAGCCCAAGCCATAAGCTGAGCAGATACGGATGCTCATACCGGATAGAAGGAACTATCATCTGTAAACCGTTGGCAAAGGTAAGAAGAATTTTTGAAACCACCAAACAAAAATTAAAAAAACTTATTTTTTTCTTACCCACACAGATTCCCGCAATGTGGGTACGGGGGTTAAAGTTGTGGGGAAAGGAATAGGCCCCAGAGGTTAAAGTTGTGGGGAAAGGGGGTTAAAGTTGTGGGGAAGAACCTCTCGGAAAGCCTTTGTTTATCGGGGATAGCTGAGATGCGGTAATAGTAATCAGTATACCTTACTTTGGGTAAGTAACCCTTCGGTGCATACGGGACGGTCGGGGCGTGCCCCTCCCTTGGCGCCATGCGGCCCCGCCGTGCCCACAACTTCGCGGGCCGGGTACGGAGGAAAGCAAGCAACCCCTTGAGGGGAAGGGGTGTCACAAATATATCCGGCCTTTCCTGCGTGTTAAAATATGTTTCCTATTACAAATTTTTGTTTCATTATAAGTCTTTTATCTCATCCGCTTATACTGAACTGATGTAGCGGGAAAATCCAGATGTGTTGGTATAGGGGTTAAAAGTGTGGGGAAGAACCCCTCGAAAGCCTTTGTTTATCGGGGATAGCTTAGATGCGGTAGATAAGCAGGCTAAAAATACTGGCAAAATCAAGATCATCCAAAGTTTTCTGAGAAAACCTTGGCGGTGTCGCCAAAAAGATGTATCTTTGCAGCAGAATTTAAAAACAAAACTCGTGCCGCAAGGACAGCCTCGAAGGCCGGAAAATAGCGTAAAAATGTCATTTTCTACACTTTTTCTACACTTTTTGAGCGAATCCGAAGACCTAAGTTGTTGATATACACCATTATATGGGTTTTAATCGATTCTCGGTCGGGGTACCAGGTTTAAAAGCGGGGTTTGCAGGCACAAGAAAGATAAAGCATGAATGACACAAGACGAGAAATGGCAAGTGTAGTATGAAGGAGTTTCTGAATAAGATCTATTATAGTTTTTGTAAATGCGAGGAATGCTTTTTTCCTTATGGCAGAAAGGGCGGTTATTCTAGTGTGGTAATGATTGAGATGCTGGCCTCGTACCAATTTGGGATTGCGTCTGCATTTTCTGCAGTTACAAGTCTCTTATACCTCACCTTTATCCGAAGGCCATTCGACTACTATTTCTTAATTCCTATCCTGACGGCTATTATAGGATTTTGCATTTTAGATTACTTTACAAAGAAAAAGGTCTGGAAAGAACCAAATGAAGAGATTATTGCCCTCTATAAAGAAAAAGGTATTGACGCAATCAATTGGTTTTTGATAGGAATAATTGTTTGGCTGTTATCAAAGCTTTACATTGTTGGAGGGATAATCCTATTAATCTTGTGTTTTAACAGAATATGACGATGCAACGGTTTGTATTTCTCACAATAGGGACAGTCCCCATTGTGAGACGGAGTCCAATAATGGCATTACAAAACTGCCGCGTGTTTTAGTTAGTTTTTGATGGCTTTGTTGATAAAGTCGTTGATGGTAGTACCTGTAGTTGCTACGAAAGCAGCTACCCGTGAATGCAACTCTGACGACATTCGCAGGTTCAGTCTTCCACTATATGGCTTTGCAGGCCACATTTAAACAACTCAGTCTTGTCGTATTTTCTGAAGCATCTCGCGGGCTTGGGCGACCATCTCGGAGAGCTGGGGCGTAGGGTTCTCCACCTCGGCGGCACGGTCGAGGAACTGCTGGTAGTAGGTGCGGGCCTGTTCATCATCCTTGAGGATGTAGGCGTAGGCATTGGCAATGTTGAAATAGGTGGCGACGGAGGTGGGATTATAGGTGAGATGCTCCTTCCAAGCGGTGACGGCCTCAGGATAGTGCTGCGTCAGATAGTAGCCTTCGCCCTGAGAGAGTGTAATAGCCTTCATGATGGTAGTATCTGGACGCAAGAGTTCCTTGGCGAGATTCAGATAGTTCAGTCCCTCAGGATACCGCTTGGTATCAACGCAGACCACACCAAGACGATAGGCACAGCCCGCGTGCTGCATGCCGCTGATGAGGAAGGCCAACTGAAGATATTTGTAGGCACGTTCGAGGCTGTCGAGCTGCGAGCAACACATGCCGGCGGAGTAAAGGGTGTTGAAGGTGGAATCACCCTGCTCAAGCAGCCGGTCGTACAACTTGCCAGCTGCCTTGAAGTCGCGATTCATAAACCACGCATCAGCCAACGCCCTGTTCACCAGGATATTCGTAGAGTCTTTCAGCGAGTATTTCATTCCACAGATAACGCCCTTCTCTGGCTGATTGGCTTTGGCATAAGCAAGCGTGAGTCCTGCCACCACCTCGCCATCCATAGGGAATCGATTCACCAGCTGGCCAGCCCAATAGATAAAGGAATCATTATCGCCCTGCTTCTGATAACTATAGGCGAGTTGTCGGAAAGCATCGTGGGAAAGACTGTCCTCAGGCATGTTCTTCAGCAGTTCTGCTGTTTGGCGATAATTGGCACGCTTGTAATAGCAGTCAGCCAACTTCAGGCGGACATCACGGGGAATCTTGTCCTCAGGCACATATTGACGGAACTCGGCATCCATCACGTCGATGCCCTCCATTGAGAATCGCACGCTATCTTGGGCTTCTGCGATGGCGTAAGCCCGTTGGTAGCACTTCAGCGCCTCGTAAGTATTGTACTGCTGCATGCAACTGTCGCCTGCCTGCACATAGATCTGCAAGGAGTCACCCCCCTCGCCCTGAGCCGGTAGAACCATCAACAGGGCGAGGGTGATCATTGAAAATAGTCTTTTCATTATTATGACTTCTTAAGAGTGATGATGACCACGCCTTCCTTGGCCTTTTCACCATACTTCTCGACGGCCTCCTGACCATCCTGCATATAGAAGCGTTCGATGGTCTTGGGATTGATTGAATACACCTTCTTACCATCCATGATTTGACCATCAACGATGAAAAGAGGACGTACAACCCTGGATTTCTCCATCTCGACATCCATTTCGACGATCGACCCGTCCTCTTCGCATATATGGTCTTCCCTAGCCTCTCTAACGCCATCGAAACGGAAACTTAAGGGGACGGTGTACTTGACGCGAACGAGCTCACCATTCTGCTTGCCAGGTTTCCACTTCGGCATAGCGTTAATGACACGCAGGGCCTCAGCATCAAGCATGGGATCGACGGACTTCACGACTCTCGCATTCGAAACGCTTCCATCCTTCTCCACAACGAAAGTAGCAATGACACGCCCCTGAATGCCAGCCTTCTCTGCTTCTTCAGGATACTGGACATTCTGGTTCAGGAATTCAAGAAGAGCCTGAGCGCCACCAGGATACTGAGGCATTTCTTCCACTACGTCGAAGACATCGCCTTGAACAGGTTCGAATGTCCCCTCAGCAGTAGGGGCTTCAGGCGTTTCAGCCTTCGTTTCGTCTGTTTCCACAACCTGGAGGACAGTCCTATTATCCCCCATTTTGATGGTCGTATTTTTCCTGCCTTTCTTCGTTATCTGCTTCTGGGGGCCATCGTAACGGACATCGACCACTTTCTCGGCATTGACGGCGAGGGCTACGGCGACGATGGGAATGAGAGCCAGCAGTTTCAGGAGACTGCGGCGACTGGATTTTGTATGTAACATCATATTGATTCGGTTTTTGAGGGTACTGTGACTGATGCCGTTGACAAGGGAGTACCCGCCGATGCCTGCGGCTTTTGTGATTAACAGGTATTGAT
>JAEEGF010258890.1_pt1 | contig 13180 bp, 6 predicted proteins | sample 9134171 | NCBI WGS metagenome assembly JAEEGF01 (sample SAMN16246542, study PRJNA631951) | gut metagenome | biome: gut microbiome; feature: rumen; material: AP-attached | host: Bos | place: Iran: Karaj | collected 2018-10
AACCTCACCAGCCTTGTCGCCATCAGCATATTTGAAAACAGGGTTAGCTTCTGTACTGAGGGTGGCCTTTTTAACATTGCCAATGGTCAGCACCAAAGCATCACCAGCGTGAACAGGTGCATTTGGAGACAGTGAGGCAGTAGGTATGATGGTTGTGGGTGAAACAGAGCCACCATCCTGAATAGTAATAGTAGCAGTCAGCTTAGTTTCCTTGACAACCTTACCAGCCGGAACCTCGTATGTGAAAGCACCCTCTTCCATGACGATGTTATAAGAACCTGCCTTCATATCCTTGGTATTTACACTGAACTCGTTGGCTGTCTCAGTTGCTGTCAGGATAGTGCCAGAGAAGTCAACCTTGGTATTATTGAGCTCGTCCTCGGTCTTGTATGTATAGTAAATCTTGGTGGCATCGGCAATAGTTGTCTTTGTAGGACCGTGGACAACCAAGATAGCTTCGTCACCAGCTTTGGCGATAACAGCAGGACGCATGCCAACACTCAGATAAACATAGTCTGTTACATCAACTGGCTCAGTAGTCTCTGTCAGTACGAAAGCACTCGACTTAGAAGCATTAAACACCAAGCCCATATCCGGGTCTGTATCGATGCTCTCCGCATCATAGTTCAGCAGGGCGTATGCAAACTTCTCAATGTCATTTTTCTTACCAAGGCTACCATAGATGGTAAAGAAACCATAGAGATCCTTAGGTTCAACGCCTGTCACGCTGGCAGCGGCAAACTTTGCCAATGTCAGTTTATTGACATAGGTTTCATCATCCGTCAGGTTTTTATTTGAAGTGCCCTCATAGTTCGGCAGGTTCATGGGAATATGCAGGAAGAAACCTTCCTTTGTCTGGAACACAACCATGCCGTCTTCAATTGACTTCACCTTAAAGGCTGCTGCATTACTGGCACTGGTACCTAATAACACCTTCGTCTTTGTATCGTCGAATGTCAGATAAAGCTTCTTACCGGCAGCATTCACACCAGCAATCTTATACCAATTGTCAACAACGGGCAACATCACGGCAGTCTCATTGTACAGGGCATCAATAGCAGCCTGAAGAGCCTCGTCTGTCGGGATATCCGCAGCGTTCACCAATGCCTTAAGGGCCTTATAGCTATCACTCTCAATAGAAGGATAGCCAACCCCAGTCTGTTCCAATAAAGCCCTGGCAGCCTTCATCGTCGGCGTGTCATAGTCATTTGTCAAAACCTCAAAAGGCACTGTCAGTTCGACGTCGTTAACAATTTCGTTCGATCCTACCTCGTATACGAAAGAGCCTTTGGGTATCACCAAAATGTACTTGCCAGCCAGCAATCCCATCGTATTCACATTGAACTCCGTATCAGATTTCGTAGTCAGAATAGCACCTTCGAAGGGAACATTCTCTCCGGCCTTGTCACCATCAGCATACTTAAATACAGGCTGGGCATCAGCAATCAAAGTAGCTTTCAGGACATTCCCAATCATCAATAGCAACTCGTCACCACCTTTTTCTATGGCTTCGCTTGACAATGCTGCCGTAGGTGTAACTTCAACAGGAGCAGACTGTGATCCATCCACAATGTAAGTGAGATTCAGCTTCGGATTCCAACGATAATCGACATCATCAGCCGGGAAATCGTTGTGGAACATCTTCTCGGGAATCTCCACAGTCCATGTCGAAGCATCCACCACATCATGGGTATGACTGATAGTAGCAACCTTATTGTTCACAGACACTGTACCAGCAAACTGAGCCGCACCACCCATCTTAAATTTAACAGTACCAGTACCGGTCTGTACAAAGGATGGGAAGGTCAACTTAATCTCCTTAGGAAGCTGACCGTGAGTAGTGCCATTGGCAGGGTCAACAGAAGTCGGTGTAAAAGTATCACGTTTGGGAACGATGCTAAAGTTAACGGTGATGGGAGAATTTGTGGCACCCTCTGATGTCTCAAACTTTGCACCAGGAACAGAAACGGTATAATCACCTTCGGCCGAGATGGTTTCATCTAAAGAAAGCGTTACAGTACTGCCAGAGGCAGAAGCAGTCATCTCCTTCGCGCCATCGAATGTAGAACCGGTCAAAAGCACCTTACCATTGTTAACCTTGCTCACCGATGTATTGAAATACAGCTTCATCGAATTAAAAGCCGCAACTGATGATCCGTCCGCTGGCTGACTATAAGAGAAGTTTAATGGAGTAGCAGGAGAATTGTATGTTACCGTTATCTTATAGAAGTAAGAATAATCAGTACCATTGTGCATGGTAAGTGAGGTAGGATGTGAATCCTGTGCCGTCCAGGTATTGGTCTGTGTATCAAAACGTCCTGGCATACCGGAGGCCATTCGGAGATTATTATCCAAATAGAACTTTATAGAAGAAAGAGAGCAACCGCCAGAGACGGTGAATTTGATGTCACAACCAAGGCCCAAAGCAAGCATATAATTGTAACCATCATAATAAACCTGAGCACCAATACTACCAGTTTTACTAAAAGTGATAGTAACAGGACCTTGGGTAATTGTTCTATCCGTTATCTGAAGCTTATTACCAACACTTGTACTCGTTGGCAAGTTTGTAATCGGCGGATTACAATTCAATTCTGTGGGCTTGGTGAAATCGAAAGTCGTGGACTGTTCGACCGTCGCCATGCAATGGATGGCACAGAATGTAAGCAGGAGGAAAAGTATTCTCTTCATGTTGCTTTCTTGTTTCTATATAATAAATGTATGAAAATTCTTATTTAGAGATGTTCTTCGTCAATTTCATCCGTAGCAGTCTTGACACAGAGTTTCCACTCACCGTCAATCTTTACGGGGTTGAACATGAACATCGTTTTGGCAGCCGAGCCACCAGTCTGCTCAGCTGTACGGAACGTCACCTCATACTTCACATCATTGCAGCCTTCCAGCATGAATGAGTAGTACTGACGCTCGTACTCCTGAACAGGGAATAACTTGAAACGCTTCTGAAGACGTTTCTTATATTCGTCGGAAAGAGGCTTCAACTCCTCTGTGGAGTCATTATATTCATAAAGAGATGCTAATACCTGGTCAATCTTCTTACCTTTTAACTGCTCCATAGCATTGTCGCAAATCTGGAGCATCTGAGTTGTATCGTTAGAAGTTAGCATGCTGCGGAACTCCTCAACACGCTCTTCGCGAGACTTATTCTTGTTAGAACATGCAGTAGCCATCATTAACACAGCTACAGCCATCAGGATGTAATTAAACTTATTCATCTTTATTAAAATAACTATTGAAAGTGGAAAAAGAGAGTGCGTCCGCTCTCTGCGAGACGCACTCTCTTATTAGAGCTTTAGATTATATTTGAAATAACCTGTTACTATTCTTAGGGTTTGGGAGTTGTACGGCCATGAGTGGTATCGATGTGCCACCTTGTGCAGTACTTCTGAGAACCCCACTCGTAGAAGATAGTGATCGGGATGAGTACATCGAACTCAGTCACGTTGTCACCATTGTTCTCGTAGTAGATAGAACCGAAGCGAGACAGTCTGCTCTCATTACGTGGGCTGATACCCATGTACTGCTCGATAGCGCTCTCCTGAGAAGCAGGTACATACTGCCAGAGCTTCCAGTCGTCTGCAGGAGCGACACCCTGGATGCGGTTACCCTTCTGATCCCATCCGAGACCGAAGATGTGGTATGCCTGATCCATGTACGGCTCACCGACGAACAGACGAACCTGTGTAGAGATGGTGCTCATCTTCACGAACTTCTCCGGATCAGTCTGATGCATGTTGGTCCAGATATTGCTCGGATCCATGTCAACACCGATACCCTTCACATTGTAGTAACCCCAGAACCACCAGTGGTTGTCATACATGTAACCCTGATGTGTCTTGTCACCACGCCAATCGAAGAGCTTCAGGTAGTCGAGCAGATAGATCGTGTTCTCACCTGTGTTAGCATCCAGAGCAGCAGGAATCTTAGTCAGATCGAGGTTGATAGGACGCTCCCAAGATGCGATGAACGTAGCAAGCGGAGTGTACTTGTGAGGATCTGCAGGTGCTGCAATGTACTTAGTGAGACCATTTGCAGTGCACTCGAACTCATAGACGTCACCATCAGTTACATGGAATCCAGTCTGAAGTGCATCGTCAAGAGCCTTATTGTACTCGTCGTGCTTCTCCTGCTCAACATACAGAGCAACATCGCAACCATTGTTAGCAACAACACCAACCCAAGCACGGAGCTGCTTGTTGATGAACTCACGCTCATGCTCGAAGTCGCAGCCAATAACTTGCTCATTGGCATCACGCTTAACAGGATAACCCAGAGCGTTCAGGACGTCGTAAGCAACGAGGTTCTCAATAGCATTACCAGCTTCAACATCAGCAGCAGTTGCACCGATAGGCAAATAGTGAATCAGCTCGAACGAACCAGCCTTTGTATAAGTAGAAGGATCCTTCTCATACTGCTCGTACTTCACGAACTTAGCAATAGGAGTATACTCACCAGTCTTCAGGTTCTTAGCATACAGGATAGTGTCGTTGAATACACCGTCGTTGTACTTGATAGCACACTTCTGGAGAATGCCCTTCAGGTCAGCGTCAGTCTTAACGTCAGCCTTGTCGTAGCTGGGATCCCAAATGTGACCCATGTGAGTATCCTTGATATCAACAATGTGCTTGTGGAAATTGACATCAGTCTGCATCTTAGGATAAGTGTGCTTCGGAGTTCCAATGTGATCATTGTCCCACCACTCAGAATTGTTAAGCTTCATGTTAACATACTTATCGGGAGCAATCTGGCGCATACCACCCTTGTTCTGCTGGTTGCCACCAATTACAGACATGTTACCAGTCTGCCAGTGGATGTAACCTGCATCAGGATTCTGGTTAATGTTATTCACATTATAAGTATCCCAAGCAACACCATTACGATAGTCACCACGCTTAGAGAAGCTGCTGCCGAACTCAGTCAGGCTATAGCTGCTGGTCTTCTCAGGAACGTACTTACAGAACAGCATGTTCCAAGTGTCAACGTTACGGTAGTTGTGAACCTTACCATCGAGAGATGCAGGAATACCGAATACACGGTTCTGGGGAACGGTCAACTCAACGTATGCCTTGCTATCAGCGTTCGGCATTGCAGCAGCATCACCATTCTGAGGAGTAATGATGTACTCAGCCAGACATACACTACCCGGCTTCTTGTAACCGTCGATCATAGTCTTAGCAGTGATCTTGTAGTTCTTCGGAGCGAAGAAGTACTTAGCATGACCGCAATAAACATCCCTAGGACCTTCAGTCTTAGTCAGAGTGAACTTGTTCGTAATAAGCGTAGAGCTCATCTGGTTAGTCCAACGCTCATCCTTAATAGTGCTGACAGCGGCATTACCCGGAGCCATGATGTCGAAGATAACACCTGACCAACCACCCTGCGGTGTATAGCTAACACCAGTACCATTCTGGTAGTTGAACCAGTAGTTGTTGTTCTTCTCCTTATAGCTGTAAGCATAAGCCTCACGTCTCAGGTTCAAGGTCATCTTAACCCACAGATAAGGATACGGTGAGCTATAATTGTTGACCTCACGACCACGGTGAGCATACTCATAATCGACGTCCTTAGCAGCAAATGCGAACCAACGGGTAACCTTTACGCCAGGACCACCAGGCAGAGCATCGGGATTGTCATGAGTCAGGTACTCAATTTCCTCCTCAGACAGAGTCCAAGAGAAGATGTGGTTAGTTGTACCTTCACCATTCGGGTAGTAAACAGCGTTACCGAGGTCATCATTCTCGAACTTGTTGCTGGTTTCAGGAGCAGCGAAGCCACGCTCGGGAGGAGTACCACCATTACCATAGATATCAGTACCGAAGTTGAAGAGCTTCAGCTCATAACCACGCATGTGAGTATCACGAACACCAGGAATGAATACCTGATAAGCCATCGGAGTCACATACTTCTTATCGTTGTCGTCAACAACAGCGTTACCTTCCTTACATACTGCCCAGAAGTAATCGTCGAACGACAGAATCTCCATACCGGTATTGTCAACAGAAGGATCAATCTTGAAGCGTCCCTGGAGAGCATCCTGCAGGATGTACTTAGAGAATTCAGCCCATGTTGTGAAGTTGCTAACAGGATCACAGAGGTTGAAGTTCTTGTCATACTCAGGATAACCAGTGATGTTCAGGTTCAGCGGAGTGTAGTTGATGTGGAGCAGAATGTAACCATCGAGCAACACGTCACCCTGCTCGTTCTTCAGCATAACGCGAACCAGCGGCTCACGGTCAACAGAAGTGGTTGAACGAGTATTGATGGGATAGCCCTGAGCGTCAACGCTCTTAGCGATAACGATACCAGTCTGGTCGGTAGTCATGTTCCAACCATCAATACGCTTGTCGGTACCTTCTTCCATACCATCACACCAGCTCTTGAACGAAGCATAACGAGAATCGCGAGTACCGTTAGTACTGTTCAGGTAGTCAACAAATTCAAACTCGTAGTGCAGACCCCAAGCAGCCTCGTCACCATAGTGCAGAACACCAAGGTCATAAGACAGCGGGTTGTAGATACCAGGAATCAGCTCGCGCTTCTTCAGGTTCTCACGCAGATAGTGTACACCGAGATAAGGACGCAGGTCAATACCCTCGGCATCCTGACACATCAGCTCAAGAGAAGCACCATCGGGATCAGCCAGAGCTTCCTGAGGAGTATCCCAGATGTGAATACGGTTGTTGTAACAGTTGTTGTTCTCATCGAGAGCCCAACCTTCCTCATCACCGATACGTGTGCCATCACCACCGTGGAAGTGGTTAATCTTCGGCTCAATGTACATGGGCTTCTTGTCCCAGATCAGACCTTCGAGCATCACGTGAGTAGGAACAATCAGAGCATAGTCTGAAGTAATCTTCTCGTCAGAGCTAGCCTTCATCTGCAGAGCAACGGTGTTGTCTGTGTTGTTACCACCCTGATAATCATAGCGAGTCCAGCCGTACCAAGAACCATAGAGAGCATCACCCTCCCAATACTTGTTGACAGCACCATTGTATTCGTCGTTGTTAGCATAAGGACCAGCAGGATCATTAGGAAGATCACACTGAGTGTCAGTGTTACCGGTATGCATCTCATGACCACCAGTAGTACCAGACTGATTCTCAGGATAGCTAACGTTACTGTTAGTATTACCGTTCGGGTTGATAGTCTCGTCGGTAGGCCATGGAGCCAGACGATCGGGATGCTCAATCTGAATACCTACGTAAACAATACCAGTACCATCCTTGCGGAATACCTGCTTGTTGGGAACACCAAGGCTGGTGCGCCAAGAAGTCTGCTTGTAAATCTTGAAGAACTCTGCAGGAGAAGTAATATTCAGCTTAGCAGCAGCAGCACGAGTGTTGTAGTAAACTACATCGGGCTCCAGAACATTGAATGCAGGAGCATTAGCAGTGTAGTCAACAGAAGCGCTTGACGGATTCAGGTGATACTCAACCTCCCAAGCGGGACCATAGATCCACTCATCAGCAGCCCAAGTAGGCTCATAATACCAAATGCGATGATCAGGATCAGCATCAGCAGCACCGCGCACATACTTACGGATAATCTGGTTACCAGTAGAAGTACCATCATAGTACAGCTGACGACCGAGAGAGTTGGGATAGAAGTCACCCTGTCTGGTATACTTCTGGATATCCGAACTCTTCTGGGTGTAAGAATTACCCTCGGGGAAAGAGATGTCCTGACGTGTCTGCTCATCAACTGCAGGAGCTTTCTCAGCAGTGTGATGAGAGATATTCAGCCAATTCTCAGGAATACGTTGCCATACATGAATGGTGTCACCAATCCAAGGATACTCGATGCTCTCAATACCGTCAAGGTAGAGATGAGGAACGAATACCATAGCCTTGAGGTCAGAAGACAGAGAGATGGTAACCATCTTCAGGTCGCCCTCGCCGCCCTGTACACCATACAGATACAGATACTCGTCAGTCTTAACAGCGGTAATCACGTTAGAAGGAGTGTCCGTGCTAACAGTGAACTTAATGGTGGTGTGCTGAACGAATACACCGTCCTTGTACAGGTCGAAGCAACCAGTCTCTGAGTTGGGCACGTAGTAGATACCCTCACCAGCGTTAGTTCCAGGCTCGCCCTTAGTACCAAGAGCATAGTACTCGGTCTTTACACCGTCACGATACCAATAACCGTCGGTACCGATTTCCCATACGGTACCGTCCTTGCCAACGACGCCGGGATCACCCTTGTCACCCTTGTCGCCCTTGTCGCCCTTAGCGCCAGTTGCGCCAGTTGCGCCAGTTGCACCAGTAGCACCGGTATCACCCTTGTCGCCCTTTTCGCCCTTGGCACCGTTTACGATGTCATAGGACTGATCGTTGCTCAAGGTGATTCTGATACCGCCAGTACCGTCTGTCAGCTTAGTCACGCTCTTGATAACAGCGCCATTGTTGATGGCAGTCTGAATGTCGTTGAGCGATTTCTTCAGCTGATCGATCTGAGCCTGCAAGTCCTTGATGTCGTCATCGTAGTCCTTACAAGACACAAACGAACTTGTGGCAGCAAAGAACATTGCTACCATAAGCATTGCACTCAAAATCTTTTTGTTCATACGATTTGAATTTAATTAATTAATAAAAAAAGAAGTTATATACTCTATTCTCTCACAGTTTTTAGACGCATCTCCCCCAAGGAGCCACGTTTTTGGGTGCAAATATAGGCATTAATTTGATAACTTGCAAGGATTTTTGCACATTTTTTTAAAAAAGTGCCGAAAAAAATGACTTTTTTGGGGTTTTGAGGTGTAAAAGGGCCATTTTTGAGCCAATTTTTTGTTTTTTTTAATAGAATCGCTTGCATTTGCTTTTAATTTACCAAATTTTCACTATACCTTATTTATATATATAAAAAGGCGAAGGCCTCAAGTTACGAGTTGACGGTCGGCACTCACCACCGTCTGGTTTCAAGTTTTATGTTTCACGTTTCATGTTTAAAGTTCAAAGTTCAAATGAAAGGCGGGGCACTGCTGCTCCGCCTGGTACCCAGACCCGGGCTCGAACCGGGATGGGTTTCCCCACTGGTGTTTGAGACCAGCGCGTCTACCGATTCCGCCATCTGGGCTTTTGCGGGTGCAAAATTACAAATAAAAATTAAGAAAGAAGAAGGAACCATGAAGAATTTTAAAAAAAAATGTCTTTTTTTGTCTGATAAGGATTTTTTTCGTAACTTCGTAGGCGATTTAGGAATTAAGAGTTAACATATGGAGCCAAACAACCAAAACTATTGTGTCATCTTGGCAGGAGGTAAGGGAAGAAGGCTTTGGCCTTGCAGTCGTGAGAAATGTCCGAAGCAGTTTGTCGACTTCTTCGGTGTGGGTCGTACCCAGCTGCAGCAAACCTTCGACCGCTTTACCCGCATACTTCCGAAAGAGAATATATTTGTTTGTACGAACCGTGAGTACGCACCGATTGTTCGCGAGCAGTTAGCAGACCTTCACGAAGAGAATCTGATGGTGGAGCCCGTTAACCGTGGCACTGCACCGAGTGTGGCATGGGCCAACATGCGTATCTGCCGGAGAAACCCTCAGGGCAATGTGGTGATAACCCCTTCTGACCAGTTTGTGTTGAACGAGGATGCCTTCTACCGGAACATGGAAGAGGCCCTCATGTTTGTATCGTGCCACGACATGCTGTTAGCCTTGGGTGTTACCCCTACCCGTCCAGAGCCTGGCTACGGTTACATTCAAAAAGGCGAAGAGATTCCACGCAGCGAAGCTTCGGAGGTGATAGGAATGGCAGACGCTAAGCCCAACGTCTTTCAGGTACAGTCGTTTGCCGAGAAGCCAGAACGTCAGTTTGCACAGATGTTCATGGACTCTGGGGAATTTTTGTGGAACACAGGAGTGATTCTCTCCAACGCCAATTACCTACGCGACTGTTTCCGCCAGCTGTTTCCCGATGTGCCCTACCGCTTCGAGGAAAATCTGACGGATTACACTATTGAGCAGGAGATGGCCTTCGTGAATGAGCATTACCCAGCCTACCCGAACCTCAGTATCGACCAAGGCGTTCTTGAACATTGCGAGAACGTCTGTGTGATGCGATGCGACTTCGGCTGGGCCGACCTTGGCACATGGCATGCCATCTACGAATGTAAGAGTAAGGCAGAGGGCGACAATGTCGTGGTTGACTCAGAGGTGATGCTTGAGGATTCGCACAACAACGTCATCAAGTTGCCGAAGGGCCGACTTGGCGTCATCAATGGTCTGGACGGGTACATTGTCGCCGAAGAAGGCAATGTACTGCTGATTTGTAAGAAGGGCGACTCGTCGGCACTGGTGCGCAAATACGTCAATGAGGTCAAGATGAAATACGGAGAAGAGTATGTATAGAATTTGGAGTTAAGAATTACGAATTAAGAATTATCGGCTTGCCGATTAAGAATTATAAATTTAGAATTAAAGATTAATCATCAACCATGGTTGTCGGGCTGGATGCGAAACGTATTGTCAAGAATGGCACAGGACTTGGAAGCTACGGGCGAACGCTCGTCAACGACCTGATACGGCGGAACAACGGAGAACTGGACCTTCGGCTATATGCACCCGACGAGGGACGCGCCGAGTTGCAGGGACAGGTTTTGGAGGGTGCAACGTGGTGCTATGCTGACCGCCGAGGGGAAACTTCGGTGCACGATCCTGGACAACAGAAGGAACACACGAGGCACAGCGGGCTTTGGAAGGCCTGGTGGCGGACACGGGGAATCATCAAAGATCTTCAGCGGGACGGTGTACAGGTATATCACGGTCTATCTGGTGAATTGCCTATCGGCCTGCGAAAGGCCGGCATCCAAGGCGTGGTGACAATCCACGACCTGATATTCCTACGGCATCCAGAATACTACCATTGGATAGACACGAAGCTGTACGCATGGAAGTTCCGCCAAACGCTACGCGAGGCAGACCACATCATCGCTATTAGCGAACGCACCCGGCAAGACATCATAGAATTAGGCGGCGAGGAATATGCCGATCGTATCAGCGTCATTTACCAGAGTTTTGCACCCAGGTTCTCCACAGAGGTCTCGGCAGCGAAAAAAGCCGAAGTCCGCGAACGCTACGGCCTGCCGATGCGCTTTGTGCTAAACGTCGGGACGATTGAACGGCGCAAGAACCTGTTATTACCTGCTGAAGCGATAGACCTGCTGCCGCAAGACCTGCACTTAGTGGCCGTAGGCAGACAAACCGATTATGTCAGGGAGTTGCCCCAAAGCGAGCGTCTCCACCTGTTGAGTGGTGTGCCTGACGAAGATCTGGCAGCCATCTATGCTTTGGCAGAGGTCTTCGTGTACCCATCACGTTACGAAGGTTTCGGCATACCCATTATAGAGGCTATTGCCGCCGGTTTACCCGTAGTGGCATGTACGGGGTCATGCTTAGAAGAAGCTGGAGGTCCGAACAGCCTTTATGTGAACCCTGACAATGCGATAGACATGGCGGAAGCCATCAAGATGTCGATGAAAGGAGCACGCAACCGCGAAGAGCGCATCCTCAAGAGCCGAGATTATATCCGCCGTTTCGAAGGGAAGGATGTTGCCGGGCAGGTAATGGAGGTTTACAAGGAGTTAAGAGTTAAGAATTAAGAGTTAAGAGTTGTCGGCTACGCCGATTAAGAATTGAGAGTTAAGAATTAACCGTGAACGTTAGAATTTATAGGCGGCCTGAAGGGAAATATCGGTCTGGGAGGAACCGTCAATCTGTTGATAGCTGGAAGAGATGACTGCTCGGTCAAAGTAGTCGGTGACACCCACCTTGGCTGAGAGGGTCAGACGACGCAGTTTAGCACTTGCCATAAAAGCATATCGGATGCCATGACCATAATAGGCAGGAAAGGAGAAGTCATAGCGCACTGAACGCTCATACTGATAGAGGCGGCTGTCGTAGTCGTCACTACGGAACCATCCTACGTTGGCGTGCAGTTGCAGCCAACGGTAGTTCCAATCGAACTGCTGGCTTACCATGATGCCACGACTGTTAACCTGCCCCGACAGGATGGTGCCGTCAACCTGGGTCTGGAGACCAATCAAGCCAGTATAGCGGAAAAGCAGGCGGGAGCGATGTTCGTAGCGATTCTGAATGAACGTCTTGTCGTCATTGTCTTGTTGACGGATGCGAAATCGGTATCGGCCTTCAAAATTACACCTATTTATATATACGCGCGCGAAGAGCAATGCATCAAGGGCATCGCTGGAGTCGCTGACACGGTAGCGTTTCCATGGGAAATGAGCGTAATCGACATATCCTTGCAATGAGAATTTACGCGAAGGCGTCCATGTTGAGCCAACATACAGACCATGTTCGTTCTGGGTGGAAGAACCCTCACCGAAACTCTGGGCATGGAAGGCCGTATAGCGCTTGTCGTAATAGCGATGCAAAGCCATCAACGTCACCTGCTCCGTAGCCCGCCAGCTGAAGACGTTGAGCGTAGCAAGTGCGCCGTCAGCGTTAACAGCCGTCTCGCCTGAGAACGAAATGGCAGCATTGGTATAACCGTAGTCAAGAGAGGCATTACAGAAGTTCTTGCCCTCCTGGGCATAACGCCGATAGTCGCTTGATTTCTGCGGAAACAACGAGGGGTTGAAATGGGAATACACAAGGTTAAGGTTAAAATAGGTGAGGGACGAGGAGAACGACGAGGAGAGATCTCGGCGCGTGGAGCCAGAGGAGGGAGTAAGCGAGAGGCGTAGACCGAGGTCGGTAAGATGGGTATTATTCTTTTTGCCCATCTCAGTAGGGGTACGGTGGTAGCCATCAGTGACAATGGTTCGTGCCGTTCCGTCGCTATTCAGGGTGGCATCAAGCGGTCGGTATGATGCAAAAGCCGTCAAGTGCCAGCTGTCAGCCAGCCGGACCGTGGCTGCTGCGCCTCGGAGATAGTTCTGTGACGAGCGTGAAGCATGGGCTGTAAGCACATGGGAACTACGACCCATCGACTGCAGAGAAGCCAGTTTTCCTAAATAGAATCCCGTATTCATAACCAGTCCCATGCCCATCTGCACTCGGTACATACCCACATTAAACTCTTCCAACCGCCCTATGTCACGCAACTGGAAATAATAGTTATAGTGGTCATAACCCAATTTATTGTCGTTGGAAAAGAAAGGTTCGCCCGCATCTTGCGCGGCAGTCAGACCAAATTTTATCTGGTTG
>JAEEGF011178049.1_pt1 | contig 13180 bp, 5 predicted proteins | sample 9134171 | NCBI WGS metagenome assembly JAEEGF01 (sample SAMN16246542, study PRJNA631951) | gut metagenome | biome: gut microbiome; feature: rumen; material: AP-attached | host: Bos | place: Iran: Karaj | collected 2018-10
GTGCAGCCATACAAAGTATGGGTCAAAAGGCTAAGCCGATAAAAGAAGAGTTATTGCCGAACATCATTGCTTTTCTATCACAAAAGCTTTCAAAAGTCATTAAGTATGCAGCACTTGCAGAATGCGAAAAATGCATCCGCATATTGGTCTCTTTCGGTGTTATTACCGCCGATAATAAAGCAACGGTGGCAAAGCAGCTGAAAAAACTCGGAGCAGATGCTGCTGACGTTGCACAAAGATTGGACGATATAGTGGCTGAAACGATGCCATTGCCGATACCATCAGAATCTTCGCAGAGAACGATACAAGATATAGCGCAGATGCTCGATGGGCGAAATGTGTTTGAAAGAGAATATGGGATGCGGCAGCCCGCTATACTTCTTGCAGATAAATCTGGAGAAGCACCCGAAGCATATTTACAGGAAATCATAAAGAGTTATCGGGAAGCCGAAAGACCTGTCGAAGAAGCTGATAAAATTGCAGAGAAGCTGGATCGCGAATCACTTGTGCAAGCGTTAACAGCAATATTCCAAAGCCGCTTCACGAAAAAGGATATGCTGAAAGTGGTCGGCGCTCTGTTCCGCTATGTCCCGGGGAGCAAGATTTCCACGTTGTATCAACAAGTCTATTCCGACTATTATCAAACAGAGGTCAATCGCGCGTTGCTTTTGAATGACACAAAAGAAGCTATGCTCTTTATTGATAAAATGAATATGCTTGATCAATATGCTATGCTTCGGGGAACCGATGCGGATACTCTCCGTGACACCGTGCTTTCAGATTTTGGTTTACATTCCGATGGCAGCAAGCTTTACGATCTTGGAAACAAAGAAATAAGTGCCCTTCTTATGCCGGATTTATCACTTTCACTTGTGGATCAATCAACGGGGAAAGCCATCAAGTCTATACCGAAGAAAAACAGCGATCCAGAGAAGTATGCCGCGGCAAAGCGCGATTATGATGAATTGAAAAAGAACATCAAAAGAGTGGTGAAAAATCGAATCGTGTATTTGCTGAGAGCATATTGCAATGCAGAGAGTTTTTCTGCCAAACAATGGAAAGCATTGTATCTTGATAATCCAGTGCTAAATCATGTTGCGCAATTACTTGTTTGGTCGCAAGGCGGAAAGACATTTACTCCTAATCAAACAGGTGCGATTGACAGCACGGAACAGCCGTATTCCATCACGGATGATCCCATCAAGATTGCACATCCGATGGAGATGAAAGCGGATGATGTTGGTGCATGGCAGAAATACTTTACTTCGCATGGGTTCAAACAGCCGTTTGAACAAATTTGGGAACCGGTGCGTGAGCCGGGCGAGATTGCAAAAGACCGATATGTCGGCTGCATGATCCCCTACTATCGTTTCCTGAACCAGGGGAAGCATGGCATTTCTGTGGAAGATTACGATTTTCATAATGAGATATACATTTCATTGGACGGTTGCGAAACGGAGATAGAGCGTATTGACTGGAGACGCCACGAGATCGAACCGAACGATCGTTTTGAGATCAAGTCTTTCACGTTCAAAAGGTATACCCGACAAGTCAATCACCTTGTTGCGTACTTCGACCGCGTGACGGTATGGGATCGTGTGCGAAAGGATGATCTTACAGTGATCGAACAGCTCGATCACTTCACCCTGGCCCAGATCACGGAGTTCATCGCCGCTGCCCAGGAGGCCGACGCCAACAACGTCCTGGCGGCCCTGCTGGACTACAAGAACGCCCGCTTCGCCGACTTCGACCCCATGGCCGAGTTCACGCTGGAGTGGTAAATATCAGATGATTCTTTAGGAGGAGTATATGGAACTGACGATCAAAAATGACGATCTGGGAGCAGTGATCGAGCGCGTACTGGCTGAAGGAGATAAAGCGCCGGTATTCGAGGGGCGGACGCCGGAACAGAATGGGCAATATATGGTGGTCACCTATGCGTTGGACATTCTGAGAAACGGATGGTCTTTGGGTAAGGAACTGCAATTCACGTATAAGGATCTCGCCGACCTGCCGGTGGTGGCGGCTGCCTGCTATCGCACCTATCGCCAAAGAGAATCGGTGACCTACAGCGCACAGGGCACCGCCAAGAGCCTGGCCGCATACTTCTTTGTCCTGGCGTGGAACGAACAGGACCTCCCCTGCGAGGTACGGACGAAGCCCGTGCTGATATACCCTGTGAAGGGACCGGATTTCGGCAGCTGGATCAATTTCACGATACGCCTGAAAGGGGAGGACTTCCTTCGAGCCATAAACGACGGGATGCGGATCATCAGAGCTGACGACGGCAAGCGGTTCGTGTCCTACGACCTCAACCCGCTGATGGAAGCATATCAGAAAGCCACCGGCGTGGACCTGGCCGAAAAAGGCCTGGTCAATATCGTTTTTGACAGGTAGTGAAAAAGAGCTAATACGCTTTTACAATTCAGGAGGTCAACCGTGAGCAGCGCCAGCGATTTCGTCATTGAAAACGGTGTTTTGAAGAAATATGTCGGCCCCGGTGGGGATGTGGTCATCCCAGAGGGGGTGACCAGTATCAGCAGCGAATCTTTCAGAAAGAACAGCCGTCTGATGAGTGTCCAAATTCCGGAGGGTGTGGCGTTTATTGGTAGAAAGGCTTTCTTTGATTGCGGTGGCTTGACGGACGTGACGATCCCGGAAAGCGTGATAAGCATCGGAGACGGCGCGTTCAGCAACTGCAGTCATCTGTCAAACCTCATTCTGCCGGAACATGAGATTCAGATCAGCACCAGCGCGTTTTCCGGCTGCCCGGAGCTTAAGGATGCGGACGGTTTCGTCATCGTGAAAGAAATATTGTATTCCTATCACGGTGCAGGAGAGGAAGCGACAATTCCGGAAGGCGTTCGGATAGTCGGAAATGATGCATTCAAGAGCTGTGATGGGCTAGTGAGCGTCACGATCCCGGAGAGCGTGACGAGTATCGGCAGCGGGGCATTCTGCGGTTGCAGCCGCCTGACGAACGTGATGATCCCAGAGGGAGTCAAGATCATCGATAGGAACACCTTCGCTCTCTGCAAAAGCCTGCTCAGTGTGACGATTCGGAAAGGTGTTGCGAGTATTGAAGAGAAGGCCTTTTTCGGCTGCAGCAATTTGATAAACGTGACGATTCCTGAAGGAGTAACGAAAATCGGCGACTGGGCGTTCTTTGACTGCTGCAACCTATCGAGCGTCATGATCCCAGACAGTGTGACAAGCATCGGAGAACAGGCGTTCGTCGGCTGCTGCATCACGAGACTGAGACTGCCCGCCGGGCTGAACCGACTAGAGCCAAAGCAGTTTGCGGCGTATAAGACATTATATAGTGTAACGTTGTCAGAGAGCATGTCTGAGGCCCATCTGGTCACGACCTTCCCGAAAAAGACGCTGATTCGGCAGCGTGTCCAAAACTGTGAAGCGGTCAGAAGCAAGTCTTTCGTGGGCGCCGTCGCCTATGCGCTGGACGATGGGAAGCGGATCGTCTATGCTGGCAAGGGGACATCTCTCATCTACGGCGGATGGGGATTTTTGGGGCATAATATGACCGACTACGGCACGGACGGCTTTTCCTGGGATACATACGATCGGAACATCATCGAAAACGGTCCCGACTACCCCATGAATGAAGCGACGCGCCTCTGTGCGGCATTGTATCGCCTGCTTGATCCGGAGCAGCTTTCGGAGAACCATCGGGATGCGCTTATCGGAATCGTCGCCGAGAAGCCGGAAGCTGTACTCCGTCTGGCCGAGGACGAACAGGACCCCGAAATGCTCCGCCTCCTTTTCCGAATCGGCGCGGTAGACAAGAGCAAGAAAACACTCATGAAGAAGATCGTCGGCTCGGTTGTTTCAAAGATCGCCGCTGTTGCGCTGGAAGATTTTGCGGGTGCCGGGGCATCGGCTGATCCCGTCTCGAAAAAGAAAACAGACGCACCGCGAAAAGAGCTGTCCCCTGCCGGGAAGCGGGTCGCGGAATTCATGAAAAAAGAAGGCATGACGGAAGTACAGCTGGATAAGATGGTGAATCGCTTGTATGGATACAGGTTGGTCACCAAAAAGGAGCTGGGGAAGGACGACATTCCCGGCGTTCCGGAATTGATCGGGGATGCCGGTACACCGGTGGAGCCGATTGTTCCTGCCTGGATGATCGTTGCCCACGAAGCGGAAGGCGAGGCCAACGCCCAGCGGAGGGACAGGGTGGTCGCTGCCTGGCCGCACCCAGGAGTTCGCCCGGAAGCGGAAGAGATCCTTGCCATGCTGGATCATAACAGTCTTCAGCAAGCATTGCTGATCCTTTCGGATCGTCAGCACATATACTGTTCCAGCTTCAATAAGGCGTGGGCCCTGTCCTATCCCATCTGCCGCTATGCAGACGAGAAAACCATGGCCGAGCTTTGCAGACGAGCGGAAAAGCTATGCTCCAAGACGGCCGGCGATGAAGCATCGGGCGCATGGATCTTCCGGCGAGCAGCGCTATATAGCAACACCCGCGCGGCCATGATGTATGCTGAAAAGCATAAGGATCTGGAGGACTATGCCGCACTCCGGAGCACGACTGCCGAGACGCTTCGCAACACGGCAATGGCCGAGTTCGGGCTGAATGAGAGAGGGGAGAGGGAGTACGATCTTGGCCCCGGCAGGCTCAGCGTCAGACTGAACAAAGACATGAAGCTGGATATATTCGATCATACCGCCAACAGGATCGTTAAGTCCGTGCCCAAAAAGAACGCTGATCCGGAGAAATATGAAGCGGCGAAAGCAGATATCGAGGACATGGAGCGGAACATCTGTAAGGTGGTCAAAAGTCGGAAGGATCATCTGTTGCAAGCATTTCTGAACAAAACAGAGTTCGATGCGGAGTTGTGGGAAACTGGCTACCTGAAGAACCCGGTGCTGAAGGGAGTGGCTCGGATGCTGGTTTGGTGCCAGGAGGGAAAAACCTTCACCGTCGCAGAAACCGGCGCTATCGACAGCAACGGTCAGCCCTATAGGATCACGGATGCGGCAATACTGGTAGCCCATCCCATGGAGATGAGCGCGACGGAGATAACCGCCTGGCAGAAGTATATCGCTGCCAACGGTCTCAAACAGCCCTTTCTGCAGGTGTGGGAGCCGGTAAGGCAGGCACGCGAGATCAAGCTGGATCGATACAAGGGCTGTATGATCCCCTTTTATCGGTTTCTGGATCAGGAGAAACACGGGATCACCGTAAAGAGATCTGGCTTTGACAGCGATCCGCAGATCGTTTTTGCAGACTGCTTCGCCGATGTCAGCTGCAGGAAAGCTCGGATGAATGTGAACTCCGTACAGCAAGAATACGAAATCAAGTCGTTTTCCTTCCGGTTTGGGGGATACGATCGTCAGGTCAATCACATCGTCGCATACCTGGACCGTATCACGGTAATTGGCCGTGTGCAGCGGGACGACCTCAGCATCATGGAGCTGATGGACGATTTCACTCTTGCCCAGATTACGGAGTTCATCGCCGCCGCCCAGGAGGCCAACGCCAACAACGTTCTTGCAGCCCTGCTGGACTACAAGAACAAACACTTCGCCGACTTCGACCCCATGGCCGAATTCACGTTGGAGTGGTAAGATATCTTTGCACTATCGAACGAGGAGGAACCAAGCATGAGCAGCGCAAGCGATTTCATCATTGAAAACGGAGTCCTAACCGAATACGTCGGTCCCGGCGGAGACGTGGCCATTCCTGAAGGCGTGACTGCGATCGGGGAATTTGCATTTTCCAACAGCAGCATCACAGCCGTTACGATCCCGAAGAATGTGAAGAGCATTGAGTGGAACGCGTTTATGAATTGTAGGAATCTAAAAAGCGTTTCGCTTCCGAAGAGCGACATCAAAATCGGTATCGGCGCGTTCTTTGGCTGCCGTAACCTTACGGACATCGTCATACCGGAGGGCGTGACCACGATGGGTTCCGGCGCCTTTTCCGACTGTTGGAATCTGAAGAAAATCATCCTTCCCAAAACGCTGACTTCCGTAGAGAGCAGGATTTTTTATGGAGGCGCAAGGCTGAAAAGCATCACGATCAACGCCTCGCGCATGGAAATGCCGAAGGGGCAATTCGGCCTTTTTCAGTATGAACCGCCCCGTGATTTTGAGGTGTTCGCGCCGAATCTTTCCCTTTCCGTTTTGCAGGAGCAGGGAATGGGCCCCGCTGCGGTAAGGGGATTTTTTAAACAATCTTCCAAATACACCGATCCCGCCATTGTCACCCAGTATGCCCTGTATATTGCGTCACAGCGGAAAAAGCTGCTGCCAGATGTCCTCAAGCGCGACATGGCAGAGATCCTCCGTATCCTTGCAGACGAAAAGAAAATCACCAAGAAGAATGTGACGCAAGACTATTATCAGCCGGCGGTGGAATACAAGGCCGCCAAATGCGCTGCATATTTGGAGAAACGCTTTGGAAATGAACTCGGAAGGCAGGCAGAGGCATTATCATCTGAAAGGGAACGCACAAAAGATTTTAAGATCGAAAAAGGAATATTGACCAAATACACCGGCCCCGGTGGGAACGTGGTCATCCCGGAGGGCGTGACGGAAATCGGCAAAGAAGTATTTGCCAAAAGCAAAACGCTGACGGGCGTGACGTTCCCACAAAGTCTGATAATCATCGGAGCGGAAGCCTTTGCAAGCTGCAATGGCCTAACTTCTGTTACGATCCCGCGCGGCGTGACGGAGATCCGGTTTGGCGCTTTCGACTGGTGCAAAAACCTCAAAGACGTGTATATCGATGACCTCGCTGCCTGGTGTCGAATCGAATTTGGCGGAGTTTTCGCCAACTGTGGCAATCCGCTTTCAGCTGGTGCGCACCTGCATATGAACGGTAAAGTTCTAACAGAGCTTGTGATCCCAGAGGGCGTGGAGAACGTCGGTAATTATGCTTTTTTCCGCTGTGCCGATCTTGAAAATATCGTGGTCCCGGAGAGCGTGACAAGTATCGGGGAATATTCCTTTTTCGAGTGCACGAATCTAAAAAGCATCTCGCTCCCGGATAACTTGACAAGCATCGGTGGCGGAGCTTTCCTGCGCTGCAAAAAACTGACGGAAGTAAAGATTCCGAAAACCGTGACAAGCATTGGCGACCGGGCGTTTATGGAATGCCGAAAACTCGCAGACGTGATTCTTTCGGAGGGCGTCGAACTGCTGGGCGATCAAGCATTCGGAGACTGCGGGCAGCTGAGGATTTCTCTCCCTGGCAGCTTGAAGCGTCCGAAGGCGGATATGTTCGGTCGCCTTTGGGAAAAAGCTCCCTTCGCAGGGAGCGTATGCAGCATCCGGATCGAAAAGTGGTCTGCCTTGATCACAAAAATGGTGGATGGCTGCACCATCGAAGAAGTCAGTACTGCGAACTACTCCCTGATTCCCGGTGAGATTCTGCTGCCCGTTGCGACGAGCATGATGAAGAAAAAAGGCTGGGTTACCTCATCGGAGACCGGCAAAGCTCTGCTGAAAGGCCTGGAGAAAAATGCGGAAAAGCTCCGTGCTGCGGCTTTGACAAACGCAGAATGGCTGCAGCTGCTCTGCGACAACAAGTTGATCAAAGCAGAGGACCTGGACGCCTGGTTGGAAGAGGCTGAAAAGCAGAACAACACTGCGGCCAAGGCCATGCTGCTCAATTATCAGGGCACGATCGGCAGTAAAGCGGTCGGGAAAGCGCGGGAGAAGAAGGAAAAGGATAAGGAAGCCTATGCCGACGCCCTGGTGGAGCGGGCGGCCAAACGCGATCCGTCAAACGGCATACAGGGAATGACCTTCGTCATCACCGGGCAGATGAGCGCTTGGCCGAAGGTGTGGTCGTCCCGGAAGGAGGTCGAGGAGTATCTCGCCAAGTACGGCGCGAAGCTTGGTTCTTCCCTGACAAAGGAAACGGACTATCTCGTCACAAACGACACGGAAAACGGTTCTGCCAAAAATGAGAAAACAAAGAAGCTTGGCGTCGAGGTCATCAGCGAGGAAGAATTCAACCAAATGATCGGCAGGCGCTTTGCGGATGAGGAGACGATCTGCGTTCCCTCGTGGGTGAAGGCGATCGAACCCGCTGCCTTCTCATATCCGGATTGGGAAAGCTGGAAAGACAATTATGGATATAAAAAGCTAAAAGAGGTCATTCTCCCGGAGCAAATCACTTCCATTGGAGAAAAAGCCTTTGCGGGAGCAGGAGAACTGGAAAAGATCAGCATTCCGGATACTGTGACAAGCATCGGGAGTTGGGCCTTCGCCGATTGCAATCAGCTCAAGACGATTGTGCTTCCGGAAAAACTCCAGCGCATCGGAGCGAGAGCCTTTGACGGCTGCAGTGGTCTGACGAAGCTTATTATCCCGGAAAACACGAAGGAAATAGAAAGCTATGCGTTTGCAGAGTGCAGCAGCCTTGAAGAAATGGATATTCCTGCAAGTGTCGAAACAATAGATATGGGGGCATTTGATAAGTGTCCGAAGCTCACGATCCGCGCTCCGGAAGGCAGCTTCGCCGCGCAATACGCCAGAAGAAACGCAATTCCCCTTGTAGTGGAGGGGATGGTCACAAACGAAACAACAGAACATGGTGATCTTCGAGACTTTGTCATTGAAAACGGCGTGCTGACGCAGTACCTTGGCGCTGGTGGTGATGTGACGATTCCCGATGGGGTGCTCTCTATTGGTCCCATGGCCTTTTATAATTGTTTGGGCCTGAAAAATGTAATTGTTCCCGAGGGAGTAACAAGTATTTCGTTTTTTAACTGCAGCAACCTGATACGCGTGACGATCCCCAGTAGCGTGACGAGTGTATACTTTTTCGGTTGCAGCAGTTTGGAAGAAGTGACACTCCCGGTAAGTGTGGATCGGATCGGTGACAATGCTTTCTACGGATGCAGCAGTCTAAAGAGCATCGTCATCCCCGGCAGCGTTGCAGAGGTCGGAGAAGGAGCATTTAGCTTCTGTAAGGGGCTGCAAACAATAGTGTTTTCCGAAGGCGTGGAAAGCCTTGGTAAAAATGTGCTTTTCTGCTGCAACAGTCTGAAAGATGTTTTTCTCCCTGCGAGTCTTAAAAAAATACACTCAAGCAATTACTTTTCCGGAATAACCATCCACGCACCGGCAAAAAGCTTTGCGGAAAAGTACGCGAAGAGACATAAAAAATCATTTGAAATATGGGAAAAGGAGTAACATCATGAACGAACTAAACTTGCTATCCACCGAGCGGCCGGGGCTGGTGGCGATCGACAACTTTGAGCAGCTGAAGGAAACGCTGCAGGGGCTTATGGCTCGGTATGAGGGCCGGACGTACGGGCCGGAGACGCTGGCCCTGGCCAAGAGCGACAAGAAGGAGCTGACCCGGCTCCGGAAGCAGATCGACGAGCGGCGCAAGGAGATCAAGCGGACCTATCTGGCCCCGTACAACGAGTTTGAGGCGAAGGTCAAGGAGCTGCTTGCGCTGATCGATGCGCCGCTGGACGAGATCAAAACCGTGGTGGCAGAGGCGGACGAGCAGGAGCGGGCGGCCAAGCGAGAGGAGGTCCACGCCTTCTTTCGGAAGAAAGCAGCGGGATTGGGCGAGAGCGCAGAGCTGCTGTGGAACAGCCCGGCCTTTGCGGAAAGCAAGTGGTTCACGAAGACCTGCAGCGCCGCCCTTTGGCAGCGGGAGGTCACGGAAAAGCTTGAGACCGCTGCCCGGGAGCTGGAGATGATCCGCATGACCGGCGGGCAGCACACCGCCGCGCTGACCGAGCGGTATTTGAGCTCCCTCGATGCGGCGGAGCTGGCCGAATACCGGCGCAAGCTCAGCGAGGCGGCGACGGTGGCAGATGCGCCTATGGTTCAGGCGGGCCGGAAGGATGCCGATCAGCGGACCGCCGCCGTGACGGTCCGTGTGAGCGGCAGCATGGACGATTTGGACTACGCCCTGGAGCTGCTGGAGGTGGCCGGGGTGGACTGGGACCTTTTGGAGGACGACCGGCCCCAGCCCATGGGCGAGCGCACGGCGCCGGACTTCGATTCCTTCGTCTGCTTCGACATCGAGACCACGGGCACTAACGGGGCGGCCAACGGCGACGGCCCCGCCGAGATCACGGAGATCGGCGCGGTGAAGGTCATTGACGGCGAGATCGTGGACCGGCAGGACTGGCTCTGCAATCCGGGGCGGAAGATCGTTCCGCGGATCGCCCGGCTCACCCACATCACCGACGACATGGTGGCTGGCGCGCCCTCCGTGGCGGAGGTGCTTCGCACCTTCCGGGACTTCTCAGAGGGTCTGCCCCTGGTGGGACACAACATCAAGAGCTCCGACCTGCGGTATATCGACCGGGCGGCCAAAACAGCCGGGATCAAGCTGGAGAACGAGTTCTTCGACACCTACCGCTACGCCAAGACTCTGCAGCAGACCCAGGGCTGGCCTAATGTGAAACTGGAGACCCTCTCTGCCGCCTTCGGCATCGCCCAGCCCGACGCTCACCGCGCCTGGTGCGACGCCGAGGCCAACGTGGGCGTGTACTTCGAACTGAAGGAATTGGGAGCGTGAACCAAAGCAACCTGGACCAGCTGCAGCGAAAGCCTATAGAGTTGATATAGGGAGGATCACAAGGATCGCGGGCGATTTGCCCGCGATCCGTTTGTCTTATTGCTGTATGCTGCACTGTAGTTCAAGGAACAATATCGCCTGCTTGGCGTGGCGGCTGCGGTGGGAGATGGGTTCCACAAAGCTGACGGCAGCGAAATCGATGAGGAGGGACCCTTCGTCAAACAAAGGGGCGATCACGTTGCACAGCTCTGCAGGCATGTTGCCCACATTGCGGCCCTGGGCGGTGAGGATACGGAAGTTGTTGGCGTTGAAGGAGTTATCCGGCTCCCGCACGATCTTCAGAGGATCGCCCACATGGACGGATTCGATCTGCTCCGTGCGGCCCTCGTAGCGGGTGCCACGGGCCTCAAAGCGCAGCAGCAGGGAGCCGGTGGCAGGATCAAATGTGCCATCGGACTGATCAAGATATTCCATCAACCCCGGATCATACCAGTCGGGGCCAACGGTCTTGCTAAGTTCGTTCCGCTGATGCAGCTTTTCAACTTCGGCAAGCAGCGCCTGTTTCTGTTCTTCGGTCATGATCACACCTCCGTCTCCGCGACCTCGCGGTCATATAGGCTTTCGCTGGCATACAGCCGGTCCAGGAACCGGTCGTAGTACACCGGGGAATCGTAGAGCATGGTATAGATGTCCTCCTTGGAGCCGATGCGGCAGCCGTAGCGCTCCTCCAGCTCGGTCATCAGGTTGAACATGTCCATGCTGCCGTGCTCGCCTATGCGCTCCTCCAGAAAACCGCGAACGGTCTGCTTTTTCCCGTCTTTTCTGAACAGGAGATTGCCGTACATCAGGGAGAAAGAGAATCGCTCGTCCCCCAGCAGAAGATTGGCGTAGAACCAATCGGAGAAGCCAAGCTCGAACAGCGGGGAATCGAAGCCATCCCGGCGAAGGGACTGTATGCTGAAATACCTGTCCTCCGGGGCAAAGGCATGCACCGCTTCGCAGAAGGCCAGCAGATCCGCCTTTGTGACGCCTGCCCTGTCCAGGCGATCCAAAGTGATGATGTGCGCCGGCTCGTATTCGATCACGATGAGCTCCCGCTTGAGCCGCATGAGTACGTTGGAGAACATGGCCACATAGCCATATCGCCGCCGATACCCGGAGATGTCCTGCATGTCCTCTTTGGTGAGCAGCCAGCGGAAATAGGCTTCCAGGGAGCTGTGATGCTGCAGGATGTAGCGGGAGAACACGGCAAAGCCCATTCGCTTCAGATTGAAGGGGTTGATTTCCCTGGGGTCGGCGTCGGGGAACAGATGGAGATATTTGGCGCGCACCTCGTCCATAAAATAAAAATCATCCGGCAGGGCCGCCTTCAGCTCAGCCAGGCGCTCCTGGGGCATGATCCGCTCCTCGGCGGAAAATACGCCCTGGTGGTAGTAGGGCATCAATGCACCCAGGTAGGAACCCTTGATCGTCAATGTGTCATAGCCGTATTCGGCGTGGATGAGTTCGCACAGATCGTCTATGGCGATGGGCGCGTTGTCCAGCATCAGGGAAAGGAGGGCAGCGTCCCGGTCAAAGCTGCCGAAGCGTACGGTGGGCGTCTTGGCGCAGGAGAAGTCGTGGTAGCTCCCCTTGGGCAGCGTCTTTCGCAGCAGATTATGCAGCTCGTAAGCGTCCCGGATATCATACTTCTGCATGAGGTCCGGGTTATCCTCAAACCACTTGGCGGTGGACAGCTCAATGTTTTCATAGGAATCGAGACCCAGCCCATCGAAAAGTTCCGTATATTCCCGGCTGTCGATGGGATAGTACCGCAGACGCTCATTCTGGGTCCAAAGGATGCTGCGCGATTCGGCCAGGCGGTTTTTACGTGTGTACCAAACTGCGTTCGTGAAATGCAGATCTTCGTCAGGGGAAATGCCCTGCTGGTCTAAAAATGCATTGTACAGCGTAAAAAACTGTTCGAAAGAGACCGTATCTCTGGCAAAGCGTCGAGCTACCTCATCCTCCAAAGAAGCACGGTCCTTTTTGACCCAGCGTCCATCCAGAAACAGCTCGTCACGATGCAGATAGCTTTTCACGCGCAGCCGCAGTCCCACATCCAGCTTTTCGTCGTTGACGGCCTCCTCCAGGGACCTCTTGCCCCGCTTGCAGTCCAACATATCGAGATAGCGAAACGCCTCCGGCGAAATGCCGAACCACTGGGCGCCGTCCTTTCGCTCAAAGGCATAGGTCTCGTAGAAAAACCGGTAGTATGCCTCGTCGAAGACGGCCATCCCCGTCTTTGCCGTGAGATCGACGTGGAGCTTGTCAGAACCTTTTTTGACCACCTGGCGCACGCGCTCCCGGGTCAGTCCATACTCTGCACCGATCTCCTCCAGCGTATGTCCGGTCAGCCGCATCTGTAAAAAAGTTTTGCTGCGCTCGTCTATATTGCTGCACGCTGCAAGATAGTCCGCTACGTGGGGATATACTCGGTAGCAGCAGAAGTCCACATATTCCAGCGATCCTTCTGCCAGCAGATTTCCCACGATATGTTTGATCCGTTCATCCGATACAGACGGCGGCAGTTGAAGGCCTTCTTTGATCTCGGGGAAATGCAGTCCGCAGAACGGGCTGGCCTGATATAGGCTCAGGATGCTCCCACGGATATCTTCG
>JAEEGF011662000.1_pt1 | contig 13179 bp, 8 predicted proteins | sample 9134171 | NCBI WGS metagenome assembly JAEEGF01 (sample SAMN16246542, study PRJNA631951) | gut metagenome | biome: gut microbiome; feature: rumen; material: AP-attached | host: Bos | place: Iran: Karaj | collected 2018-10
CCTTGGAGGAGTCAAAGCCGTCCATCTCGCTCAGGAGCTGGTTCAGTGTCTGCTCGCGCTCTTCATTGCCGCCGCCGTACTTGGAATCACGGCTGCGACCGATGGCATCGATCTCATCGATGAAGATGATGCAGGGCGCGTTTTTATTGGCTTCCTTGAAAAGGTCACGGACACGGCTTGCACCGACACCGACGTAGAGCTCGATAAAATCGGAACCCGTCAGGGAGAAGAAGGGAACATGCGCTTCTCCGGCGACGGCTCTCGCGAGCAGCGTCTTACCGGTTCCGGGAGGGCCCACCAGAAGGGCACCCTTCGGAAGTCTGGCGCCGATCCCGGTGTATTTTCCGGGATTGTGCAGGAAGTCGACCACCTCCACGAGGGATTCCTTGGCTTCGTCCTCACCGGCCACATCCTTGAAGGTGACGCCGGTATCCTTCTGCACATAGACCTTCGCCGTGCTCTTGCCGACGCCCATGGGGCCGCTTCCGCCGCCCATACGCCGCATCAGGAAGCTTGCGAGCAGCCACAGCAGAGCTACGGGCAGGATCACGCCGATCAGGATCTCCGTAAAAATACTCGACGAGGCGGTGATCACACGATTGCCGGTGACACCGGCCGCCTCGAGACGGGCGGTCAGAGAATCCATGCTCTCCATCACATTGGTGGTGTAGGTGCGGTCCTGCTGAAGCGACATGTAATAAGCATACTGCTCCAGCGTATTCTCACCGGAATTCTCCTTGCCGGACTGCGCGCTGTCTTCGAGCACCGCATTCAGCGTCAGCGTGACCGTCAGCTGCGCATTCTCCGCGTCGAGTGTGACGGACTCCACTCGCCCGGCCTCCAGATCCGTCAGAAACTCGGTGTAGTCCTTCACCACGGACGATTTGTTTCCGCCGAAGAGGAAATTGTAGAAGAGGAAGACGAGGATCACGGTACACAGAACCGCCAGTGCCATGACCCAGCTGCTCGGCCTGCGGCCGTTATTGCCATTGCCCTGGCCGCCGCGTCCGTTATTGTTTCCCGATCCGCCTCCGGACCCGTTCCCGTGTCCGCTCGGATCGTATCTGTCCATTTGATTGTTATCCATACATTACTCCATTCTATTACGAGAACACTAACTTTCATTATAAAAATGGAAAAGACAGAACGCAAGCGAAAGAATGTGAAATTATGGTGAATTCCGACAGGGCAAAGCAGGCCTCTTTCCATGGTCTTTCGCGAAAAAACTTCGGATTCTTCTACCGTTCAAAATGAGAATGTGATAGAATGGTACAGTATTTTCGGAGGAGAGGTCGCAAACGGCGACTTTACGGTGTTCCGGGATGAAGGAGAGGAAGCATATGCACAAAATCGGGTTCGACAATGACAAATACCTGAAAATGCAATCGGAGAAGATCAAGGAGCGGATTGCAACCTTCGGCGGCAAGCTGTATCTGGAGTTCGGCGGCAAGCTTTTTGATGATTTTCATGCCTCCCGCGTGCTTCCGGGCTTCAAGCCGGACAGTAAGATCACTATGCTCAGCCAGCTCAAGGAACATGCCGAGATCGTGATCGTCATCAACGCGGAGGATATCGAGAAAAATAAGGTCCGCGCGGATCTGGGCATCTCCTACGACATGGATGTGCTGCGTCTGATCGACGCCTTCCGCGGCTACGGACTCTACGTCGGGAGCGTGTGCCTGACGCGTTTCGCCTCCCAGCCCAGCGCCGTCGCGTACCAGAAGAAGCTGGAGTCCCTCGGGATGAAGGTGTACCGGCATTATTCGATCCCCGGATATCCTTCCAATATCTCCCTGATCGTCAGCGATGAGGGCTATGGCAAGAATGAATACATTGAGACCTCCCGCAGTCTGGTGGTGGTGACCGCACCCGGACCGGGCAGCGGCAAGATGGCCACCTGCCTGTCCCAGCTCTACCATGAATACAAGCGCGGCATCAAGGCCGGCTACGCAAAATATGAGACCTTCCCGATCTGGAACCTCCCGCTCAAGCATCCGGTGAACCTGGCCTACGAGGCCGCCACCGCGGATCTGAACGATGTGAACATGATCGATCCGTTCCATCTCGAGGCCTACGGCGAGACCACGATCAATTACAACCGCGATGTGGAGATCTTCCCCGTCCTGGCCGCCACCTTTGAGAAAATCATGGGCGAATGCCCGTACAAGTCCCCTACGGATATGGGGGTCAACATGGCCGGCTTCGGCATCATCGATGACGAAGCGACCCGTGAGGCGGCCAAGCAGGAGATCATCCGCAGATATTACAACACGCTGTGCCAGAAGGTGCAGGGCATGGCGGATGACGGTCAGATCCTGAAGATCGAGCTGCTGATGAAGCAGGCGGGGATCACCCCCGACGATCGCCCCGTGGTCAGCGCGGCAAAAGTGAAGGCCGAGATGACCGGAGAGCCTGCGGCGGCCATCGAGCTTCCCGACGGACGTGTCATAACCGGCAAGACCAGCATGCTGCTGGGCGCTTCCTCCGCGATGCTGCTCAATGCACTTAAGACCCTGGCCGGGATCGAGGACAAGGTGGAGCTGATCTCCCCCGAGACCATCGGACCGATCCAGACCCTCAAGACGCAGCATCTGGGCAATCACAATCCCAGACTTCATACCGATGAGGTCCTGATCGCGCTGTCCATCTGTGCCGTGAACGATGACCTGGCGCGGCGCGCCATGGAACAGCTTCAGATGCTGAAGGGATCCGAGGTGCACTCCAGTGTGATCCTGTCCCAGGTGGATATGAATGTATTCCGCAAGCTGGGGATCAATCTGACCTGCGAACCCGTATATCAGAATTCCAAGCTGTATCATCAGTAAGAAAAGAACAGAAATGAGACTTCGTAATATCACAGGGTGCCGTGAGATGATCGCGGAGACTCCCTATGTAGTAAATGAAGAGGAGCTGGGCAGCTGCCCGGGTACGTGGCGCAGCCGCTTCGGCAACGATCACGAGATCCACATCGAGATCGGAATGGGGAAGGGACAATTCCTGCATACCCTCGCCGAGCAGCATCCTGAGATCAATTACATCGGGATCGAGAAGTATTCCGCCGTTCTCCTGCGGGCGGTGCAGAAGATGGAGGAGCATCCGAAGGAGAATCTCATCTTCCTACGCATGGATGCGGAAGCCGTGGACCAGGTCTTCGGCGAAGGGGAAGTGGACCGGATCTATCTGAATTTTTCCGATCCCTGGCCCAAGGACCGCCATGCAAAGCGCAGGCTTCCCTCCCGGGAATTTCTCGCGCGCTACGACCGCATCCTGAAGAAGGACGGATTTCTGGAGTTTAAGACGGACAACCGGACGCTCTTCGATTTTGCCGTGGAGGAGCTGGAGCCTGCCGGATGGAAGGCGGATTTTATCACCTACGACCTGCACGCGGATGAGGCCCTGATGGAGGGCAATGTCATGACCGAGTACGAGGAGAGGTTCTCTGCCGCAGGGAATCCCATCTGCAAGTATCGGATCCATAGATGAAAACCAAGGGAAACGCCGGTCGAAGGGATCGGCGTATTCTTTTTTTCAAAAATATTTAGCAAAATATAATTTTGCTATATTGACTTTCGGAAATCTGTCCGTTAGAATAGGACTCAGATAGAGGAAAACGCTTTAAGCATCCACGCGATGCGGAAAGGAATGGCTATGGAATATACGTTTACGACGGAATCTTTTGAGCAGGATGTCCTGAAGTCCGAGACCCCCGTCCTGGTGGATTTTTATGCGGACTGGTGCGGCCCCTGCAAGATGATGGGCCCCGTGGTTTCCAAGATGGCAGAAAGCTTTGACGGACAGATGAAGGTCGGCAAGATCAACATCGATGACAATATGCCCGTTGCGCAGAAGTACAATGTGGTCAGCATCCCCTTCTTCGGGATCTTCAAGGGCGGCGAGCTGGCTGCTTCGAGAGTCGGTGCCTGCGGCGCTGCGGACTTTGAAGCATGGGTGAAGGAAAACCTGTAAGAGAACGAAGCAAGAGAACCAAAGAAACTAAGTACCAAAGAACCAAAGAACAAGAGAACCAAAGAATACGAGAACACAAAAAAGAACACAGAGCGGCCCGGCAGATTTTGCCGGACCGCTTTTTTGGCTTGTATGTTTTTACGCTTTCCGCGGTTGATCCACCTGCGTGATATCCTGCACCCAGACGCCCTTGTGGAGCAGGAAGGCACCGAGCGCACATTTGAGTAGCTCGAGACACTGGACGATGATGTACATCGGGACCAGCGGAATCCCGGTCCTGCGGGAAAGCACATAGGAGACCGGGATCGAGACCGCCCACAGGAAGACGGAATCAAAGAGGAAGGTGATGATCGTCTTGCCTCCGGAGCGCAGGATAAAATAGGCCGAATTCAGGTACGCGTACATCGGCATGAAACATCCTGCGATGATGATGATCTGCGTTGCCAGGTCACGCACATGCTGTTCCGTATTGTACAGGTACGGGAAGGGCCTGGCCATGCAGACCAGGAGCAGACCCGAGATCACACAGGCGATGACGGCGGTAAAGGTCAGCCGGTTCGCATCCTCGCGCACCTCCGGATTGCGGGCGCCGAGCTCCTGTCCGACGATGATGGCGATCGCGTTGCCCATGGAGATGAAGATCATGTTGAACACATTGGAGACCGTCGAGGAGATGTTCAGGGCCGCGATGACATCGAGCCCGCGCACGGAATAGTTCTGGGTCAGGATCGCCTGTCCGGAGGACCAGAGGCCTTCGTTTAAAAGCAGGGGCATTCCCTTGAGGATGATGTTGCGAAGGAGCGGTCCGGAAATGTGCATACTGCGGTAGGCTCCGTGGATAAAGGGGTGCCGCTCGCTGTGGGTATGTGCATAAATCATGACGATCAGAAGCTCCACAAAACGGGAGATGACCGTCGCGGTGGCTGCACCGACGACACCGAGCGCCGGGGCGCCGAATTTCCCGTAGATCAGGATATAGTTGAGCGCCAGGTTGACGAAGACGGCGGTGATGCCGGCCTTCATGGGAACCAGCGTATCGTCGCATTCGCGCAGGGTACCGGAGTAGCTCTGGGTCAGACCGAAGGGCAGGAGCTGGATCAGCATGACCTTCAGATAGGAGCGGGCGGATGCCATCACGGCAGCTTTGTCCGATTCACTACCCTCATGCAGATAGAGCGAGATCAGCTCCCGGTCGAGGGTCAGGAAGACGGTCAGGCCGATGGCCACCAGGAGCAGTACCACGATCAGCTTGAAGCGGAAGGTCTCGCGGATGCCCTCGTGATTTTTCTGCCCGTAGAACTGCGCGCTGAAAATACCTGCGCCGGCGATGGCGCCGAAGATGCACAGATTGAAGACGAAGAGCAGCTGGTTTACGACCGAGACGCCGGACATCTGGTTGGTTCCGATGCGTCCGACCATGATATTGTCGAGCATGCCGACGAAATTCGTGATCGCGTTCTGGATCAGGATCGGCAGCACGATCACCAGCAGATGATGATAAAATTCTTTGGTTCCGATTAATTTTTTCATAGCCTGTGAAGTATATCAAAGGAAAGACTGTCGCGCAACCGTTTTTTGCGGTAGAATGATAGCAATCGGTACTGCTTTTTCCGGGCTGCAAAAAAACGCGGCACGCTCCGGCAAAGCAGACTGTTCAGGCACAGAAGGATCGGTGGACGCAATGGTTGAAACAGTTTATCTCAGTCTCTTTTTTGTATCCCTTCTCATCACAACGTTTTATGCGCGGATCTGGCATAAGCATTTCAATGTGGAATTTACCCTCATCTATACACTGATTCCCATCGTGAATCTCAGTTATGTCTTCTTTGCGCAGGCGACAGACCTTACGGGGATCCTCTTCAGCGTCCGGGTGAGCTATATCGGCGGCTGCTTTCTGCAGCTTCTGATCATGCTGAACATTTTTCACATGTGCCACATTGAACTGAAGCAGCAGATCAAGGGCGCGATGTTTTTCTTAAGCGGCCTCATCTTTCTCTCGACGCTGACCGTGGGAAAGTATCCGCTTCTGTACCGGAACATTCAGGTCACAGGGGAGCCTCCTCTGACCATCATCAAGGACTACGGGCCGATGCACACGCTTTTTTATCTTATGGTGATGGTGTATTTTCTGGCGAGCATCGGAGCGATCGTCTATGCATTGCTTCGCAAGCGGGAGGTCTCCCGGCACGTTTTGTGGCTGCTTTTTGCCCCCGAAGTCGTATGCATGCTCTGTTTTTTCCTGGGACGTCTTCTCACCGATCAGATCGAACTCATCCCCTTCGGCTACGCCTTCGCGCAGGTGGTCTATCTGTTCATCGTGCGCCGCATCACGCTCTATGACATCTCCGAGACGGCCATCGATTCCCTGACGGAGACCGGAGCCATCGGTTTTATCTCCTTCGATTTTCATATGAATTATCTGGGCTGCAATGCGACGGCGCGGGAGATCTTTCAGGAGCTGAAGACGCTTACGATCGATCAGCGGATCCCCAAGGGGAACCCGCTCGGCAAGCTGGTCCTGAGCTGGGTCACCACCTTCCGAAGGGATGAGCTGAAGGACAAATTTCACTACGAAAGAGACGACCGTATCTATCTGATCGATATCAATTATCTCTACGACGGAAAGCACAAGCGCGGCTATCAGCTTGTGCTCACGGACGACACGGAGAATCAGAAATACATCGCCCTCATGGACAAGTACAATGAGGATCTGCAGCGCGAGGTGGAGGCCAAGACCCACGATGTCATCAAGATGCAGGATAATCTGATCCGCAGCATTGCAATGATGGTGGAGAGTCGTGACAATTCCACCGGCGGTCACATCATCCGCACCAGTGATGTGGTGGGGCTGCTCCTCGAGGAGATCCGCAAGGATCCGGAATTCCGCGAAGCGCATCATATCACGGACGAGTTCTGCGAGGATCTGATCAAGGCCGCACCAATGCATGACATCGGTAAGATCGCGGTCGATGACGATGTGCTGAAAAAACCCGGGCGCTTCACCGACGAGGAATTTGCCAAGATGAAGAAGCATGCGCCGGAGGGGGCACGTGTGCTGCATGAGATCCTGAAAAAGACAAAGGATCAGACCTTCAAAACCATCGCGGAAAATGTGGCGCACTATCATCATGAGCGCATGGACGGCTCCGGATATCCGGATGGACTCAAAGGGGATCAGATTCCGATCGAGGCGCGGATCATGGCCATCGCCGATGTTTATGACGCACTTGTCAGTAAGCGTGTCTACAAGGACAGCCTCTCCTTTGAGAAGGCGAACGAGATCATGATGGAGAGCATGGGAAAGCATTTTGACAAATGCCTCGAAAAATTCTACGTGGCTGCGCTTCCGCGCATTGAGGAATACTACCGCGAGCAGGACGAATCGTAGGTCCGGTGCACCGGCGGAAGAAGGATGGAGGACAGGCGGCCGCAAAAGCCGCCGATGCTACCTGGAGGGGATGAGATGAGAAAGGCTGATCCGGCGTCGTGCATCTGTTTTGACAAACCGGCAGAGAACTGGAATGAGGCGCTTCCGATCGGCAACGGCCGGCTCGGAGGGATGGTCTTCGGGCGGCCGTACACCGAATATGTGACCCTGAATGAGGACAGCGTCTGGTACGGGGGCTATGTGGACCGGAACAATCCGGATGCCCTGCAAAATCTCCCCCGCATCCGGGAGCTTATTTTTGCAGGGAAGATCCGGGAGGCGCAGGAGCTGTGCGCGCTGGCACTTTCCGGAACCCCCGAGGAGATGCGCCATTACGAGCCCCTGGGGAGCCTTTACCTGCTCTTCGAGGGCGGGGACGATACCTTTGAGGATTACAGCAGGAGCCTGGATCTGCGGGAAGCCGTTGTCACCGTGTCCTTCCGGAAAAACAGGGTCCGGTACCAAAGAGAGCTCCTGACCAGCCATCCGGACCAGGTACTGGCGATCCGTCTTACCGCGGACCGTCCCGGATCCATCTCCTTTCAGACGCAGCTGTCCAGAGGAAATGTCCCCTGGGATTTCGGCCCCTACAACCGGCAGGTGGTGCGTCATCCGAACTACAACTGCTATGTGGATGAGGTGCGGACCATTGGAAGCGACACGCAGTATATTACCGCGGTCTGCGGCGGGAAAGGCGCCGTGGAGCTTTTCTCGGCGGTGAAGGTGATCGCCGAGGGAGGAACGGTCCGGGCCATCGGTAATACCGTGATCACCGAGGGAGCGGATGCCGTGACGGTCCTGCTGGCGGCGGATACCACGTTCCGGGAGCAGGATCCGCGCGCAAGCGTTCTGCGGAAGCTGGAACAAGCGTCCGCAAAATCCTGGGAGGATCTCCGGGAGGCGCATGTGAAGGACTATGCCGGGTACTACGACCGGGTCAGCCTGACGCTTGGAGGGGAGGAGCATGCTCCCGCCGCATCCACGCCGGAGCGCATGGCAAAATATGCGGAAGGCGGCAGGGATCCAAAGCTCGAGGAGCTGTATTTTAATTTCGGCAGATACCTTCTGATCGCTTCGAGCCGCGAGGATTCCCTTCCGGCGAATCTGCAGGGCATCTGGAACGAGAGCTACGCCCCTGCCTGGGGCAGCAAATACACGATCAACATCAACGCGGAGATGAACTATTGGCCGGCGGAGGTCTGCAATCTGTCGGAGCTTCACCTGCCCCTTCTGGACCACATCGAACGTCTCCGGGCGCACGGACGAGAGACGGCCCGTCGGATGTACGGCTGCGGCGGCTTTATGGCGCATCATAATACGGATCTCTGGGGGGATACCGCGCCGCAGGATGTGTGCCTGAGCGCGTCCTACTGGGTGATGGGCGCGGCCTGGCTCTGCATCCATATCTGGGAGCATTACAGCTTCACGCTGGATGAGGACTTTTTGCGGGAGCGCTTCGGGACCATGTGCGAAGCAGCGGAATTTATCGCGGATTATCTGGTGGAGGACGGGGAATACCTCGTCACCTGTCCCACCCTTTCCCCGGAAAATACGTACCGTCTTCCGTCGGGAGAGGAGGGCGTCCTGTGCAAAGGGGCCTCCATGGACAATCAGATCATCACGGAGCTTTTCGGAGATATCCGGAAGGCAGCCGCCGTCCTCGGAGAGACGAATGCGATCACCGAACGGATCCCGCAGATCCTGGAGCGGATCGCACCGATCCGGGTCGGCCGTCACGGTCAGATCATGGAGTGGAACGAGGACTACGAGGAGGTCGACGAAGGACACCGGCACATCTCGCAGCTTTTTGCCCTGCATCCCGGGAGCGGGATCAGCGCAGAGACGCCGGAGCTTTTGCAGGCGGCGGAACGGACGATCCGCAGGCGCCTGGCGGCGGGAGGCGGTCATACGGGCTGGTCCCGGGCCTGGATCATCAACCTCTGGGCGCGGCTGCAAAATGGCGAGAAGGCCTATGAAAATGTACGGGCGCTTCTCACCAGATCCACGCTTCCGAACCTCTTTGACAATCATCCGCCCTTCCAGATCGACGGCAATTTCGGCGGATGCGCCGGGATCGCGGAAATGCTGCTTCAGAGCCAGACCGGCAAGATCGTTCTCCTGCCGGCGCTGCCCTCCGCATGGGAGAGCGGAAGCGTGCGCGGTCTGAAGGCCAGGGGCGGTATCACGGCAGACCTCGAATGGGCGGGCGGAAAGCTTACCGGCGCATGGCTGACGGCGCAGAGGGACTGCTGCGTGACCTGGGCCGGTGCAGGGAAGGAAACGCAGAGCGCGCTGAAGGCCGGCGTGCGGACGCGTATTTTTCCGGACTCCGGATCGGTTGTGGCATCCCGAGGGAGGGGAAGATGAAGAGGATCAAGCAGATTTTTGACGGGGATTACGGATGCGAAGAAAATACGCATGCTCCGGGAGAACGGACGGTGTCCGTGACGCTGGAGGACGAGGAGGGGAACCTGAGCTATGAAACGGTGCCCGACGCGTGGCTCCGGCAAAATGCGCTGGATGTGGGCAACGCATGGCCGGAAGAAGGACCGCATACCAGATCCGCAAAAAATGACAAATATTGACATATGCAGCAATGGGAAGCCTCTGTCTGTCTCTCTATAATCCACAATAGAAAGACAGGCGGAGGTATTTTTATGCGTTACGGGTATTTTGATAATGAGCGAAGAGAGTATGTGATCGACCGCGTGGATCTCCCCACCTCCTGGACCAATTACCTCGGAGTGGAGGACATGGCGGCGGTCATCAATCACACGGCGGGAGGGTACTGTTTCTACCGTACCCCGGAGTATCACCGGATCAGCCGCTTCCGTGGGAACAGTGTGCCGATGGACCGCCCCGGCTTCTATGTGTATCTCCGGGACCGCGCGGATGGGGATTACTGGTCCGCCTCGTGGCAGCCGGTGGGGAAGCCCCTGACACGTGCGACCTACAAGGCGCGCCACGGTCTCTCCTACAGCGTCTATGAATGCGACTATCGCGGGATCTACTCCGAGCAGCGCATGACGATCCCCCGCGGGGAAAATGTCCTCATCTGGGATGTGAAGGTGACGAACAACACGGCCGGGCCGCGTCAGCTGAGTATCTTTTCCTATCTCGAATTTTCCTTCCACCATATCATGATCGACAACCAGAACTTCCAGATGAGTCTCTACTGCGCAGGCAGCTCCTACGAGGACGGGATCATCGAGGAGGACCTCTTCTACGAGCAGGAGGGCTATCAGTATTTTGCGTCGGATTTTACGCCGGACGGCTTCGACACCCTGCGCAGTGACTTCCTCGGAACCTACCACACGGAGACGGATCCTGACAGTGTTGTCACCGGAAAATGCAAGGGGACGACCGAACTGGGCGGAAACCACTGCGGGACGCTGATGAAGGATTTCACCCTGCAGCCCGGCGAGACTGCGCGGTTCGTCTATTTCCTCGGCGAGGGGAGACGGGCGGAAGGTGCGCGGATCCGCGCAAAATATGCGGACAGAGGCCGCTTGGAGGATGCGTACCGGGATCTGGCGGAGTACTGGGACCGGAAGCTTTCGAAGCTCGTCATCGATACGCCGGATGCCGGGATGAATACGATGATCAATATCTGGAACCTGTACCAGTCGGAGATCAACGTGATGTTCTCCCGCTTTGCCTCCTTCATCGAGGTCGGCGGCCGGGTCGGACTCGGCTACCGTGACACGGCGCAGGATGCCATGACCATCCCGCATTCCAATCCGGACAAGTGCCGCCAGCGGATCATAGAACTGTTAAAAGGACTGACGACGACCGGCTACGGGCTGCACCTCTTCCAGCCGGAATGGTTTGAGGAGCAGACCGGGGTCAAACCCTTCAAATCCCCGACCGTGATCCCGGAGGCGGATAAGAGCACTGTGATCCACGGTCTGAAGGATGCCTGCTCGGACGACGCGCTCTGGCTGATCCCCTCGATCGTGGAATACATCAAGGAGACCGGAGATCTGGCCTTCGCGGATCTGCAGCTCCCCTATGCGGATACCTACATGGAGGGGAAGGATCTTACGGAGTCCGTCTACGATCACATGAAGCGGATCCTGGACTTCTCCGCGGAGCAGGTGGGGCAGACCGGCGTTTGTAAGGGCCTGCGCGCCGACTGGAACGACTGCCTGAATCTCGGCGGCGGAGAGAGCGCCCTGGTCAGTTGCCTGCACTACTGGGCTTTGACGAATTTTGTCGAGCTGGCGGTCCGGCTGGATCGTCCGGAGGATGTCCGCAGGTACGGCGAGATCGCGGCCCATGTGAAGGAGGTCATCAATACCGTGCTCTGGGACGGCGAATGGTTCCTGCGCGGCTTTACCGTATCCGGTCGGAAGATCGGCTGCAGCGCGGACCGGGAGGGGAGAGTGCACCTCGAGTCCAACGCCTGGGCGATCCTCTCCGGCGCGGCGGAGGAGGAGAAAGGGCGAAAGGCTCTGGAGTCCATGGACCGTTACCTCTATACGCCCTACGGACTGCTATTGAACACGCCTGCCTACACGGTACCGGACGACGAGATCGGATTCGTCACGCGGGTCTACCCGGGCCTCAAGGAGAACAGCTCCGTCTTCTCCCATCCGAATCCCTGGGCCCAGGCAGCGGCCTGCCGGCTCGGACGCGGAGACCTCGCGATGAAATTTTACCTCGCGCTCTGCCCGTACCATCAAAATGACCGGATCGAGACCAGGGTCAGCGAACCCTATTCGTATTGTCAGTTTATCGCAGGGAAGGATCATGCGAAATTCGGAAGGGCCCATCACCCCTTCATGACCGGATCCGGCGGCTGGAGTTATTTCACGGCGACGCGGTATATCCTGGGCCTTAAGCCCGGCTTCGATGAGCTGACGGTAGACCCCTGCATCCCGGCGGACTGGAAGGAATTCCGCGCGCAGCGCTCCTTCCGCGGAGCGACTTATGACATACACGTCACAAACCCGGACGGCGTGATGAAGGGCGTGAAGGAGATCGTTGTGGACGCAGTGCCCATGGAGCGGATCCCGGTATTTGAAGCAGGGACGAAGCATACCGTAGAGGTAAGGATGGGTTAGAAGGAGGAGATCATGATCAAGTTCGGAACCGGCGGCTGGAGAGCCGTCATCGGAGATGAATTTACAAAAGAGAATCTGCAGATCCTGGCGCGCGCCATGAGCGACAAAATGAAGAGCGAGCATGTGGATCAAGAAGGAATCGTTATCGGCTATGATAAACGTTTTCTCTCAAAAGAAGCTATGCAGTGGATGGCATGCGTATTTGCCAAGGAAGGCATAGAATGTCTTCTGGTCAACAAATCCGCTCCGACACCGTTACTTATGTTTTACGTGCAGACACATGCAATGCATTACGGACTTATGGTTACGGCGAGTCATAATCCCGCTATTTACAACGGCGTTAAGGTATTTACCTACGGCGGCAGGGATGCCGATGAAAAGCAGACCGCAGATATTGAAGAGTACATAAGCAATGTGACCGATATTCCGGTAGAATCTGTTGAATATGCAGACGGTATCGCATCGGGCATGATAAAGGAAATCTATCCTTTAAACGATTATATCGATGCGGTTCTTGATTCTGTCGATGTAGAAAAGATCAGGAACGCATGCCTGAAGGTAGCTGTAGATCCTATGTACGGAGTCAGCGAGACCAGTCTTAAGACGATACTTCTTACGATGCGCTGTGATGTGGAGACAATCCATGACAGGCATGACACGCTTTTTGGAGGAAAGCTGCCTGCTCCGAATGAGAGTACATTAAGGGAACTTAAGGCACAT
>JAEEGF011867498.1_pt1 | contig 13178 bp, 12 predicted proteins | sample 9134171 | NCBI WGS metagenome assembly JAEEGF01 (sample SAMN16246542, study PRJNA631951) | gut metagenome | biome: gut microbiome; feature: rumen; material: AP-attached | host: Bos | place: Iran: Karaj | collected 2018-10
TTCATCCGCTGACAGGTGGAAGGTGCTGCCCGTGAAGACGGGAAAGACAAACAGCATGAGCATAAGCGTTGCTGCGAGTCTTCTTAAAAGCGATACACGCGAAGTGTTGTGAAATAATAATCTCATGTTAACTCCCATAGTTGTCCTTTGTTACGCTTATTTCATCCCGCCGGTATCAGGCTTTGAGTGCTTTAAGCACGCCCGCGATACTCTTTTCCTCCACCTCAAGGAAATTGACGGGTTCGTTAATGTGCTCAAGATAATGTGCGTCCGAATCCGTTATGACTTTGCAGTCACGCAGGTACGGGTGCGTATCCCTGAGCGTGTGAAGCTTACTCATATCTTTAAGCTCAAAGACTTTAAATGTGCTCTCGGGCGGCACGTAGCCGAGGCTCGAGAGCAGGCTGGTGGTCGACTTGTCGAGATGCGCGGGTATGGCGATCCCACCGCGTGCCTTCACCGGCACTTCCACCTCATCAAAGGGGATGTCGGTCGCGTTGATCAGGAGGTACGGGTCCTCGTAGAGGATCTTCTCTTCCTTGTCGACGCAGTACTGATGGCCGAAAACAGCCGGCTTGTTCTCGATCTTCTGCAGGTGTCTGTACACGAACTTGTCAAAATCAAGCGCCCCCTCAAGCTCGGGGAACAAGCACAGTACATGGATCTCCTCCATGGTAGTCAGCTCCATCCCGGGTATAACAAGAACGCCGTACTCCTGCCCCAGCTCGATGGCCGGTGCGCAGTTTCGTGCGGCGTTGTGATCCGTGATCGCGATCACGTCGAGCCCCTTAAGGGCTGCCATACCCACTATGTTCGCCGGCGTGTTGTCGTTGTCACCGCACGGCGAAAGGCAAGTGTGGATGTGTAAATCATAACTGACAGAGTGCATGTCATGACCCTTTTCTGTAAATCCTGTTATATCTCCCGCTACCGACACAATTCAACATCGTCCTGTATGTATCCTCTTGCCGGAACAATTCAACGTCGTTCTGTATGTGTCCTGTTGCCGGTGGAAATCATTTTGTTCATCGGGAAACTATTTGAGCAACTTATGGACCGCAAGAGCCGTCTCAAACACAGGCTCCTCGCTGGTGAATACGGAGATTCCTTCGCTCTCCGCTTTTGCTCTGACGTCATCGCCTACTGCGACGCCTCCCGCGATGATCACGCAAGCGCAGTCTGTGAGCGATGCAACCGCAAGCGTGTTCAGGTTGCTCACAACAGTCACCCAGCAAGCTCCTGCGGGAGCCTTACTCATGGCGACACTGAGCATGTCGCAGCAATAAACGCCGGTGATCTCCTTCGCAGAATCACCCTTGCATACAGTCTTTAGCCCTTCAATGCTGTAAAGATTTTCAACTGTCATATGTTTTCCTTTCTGAACCGAATTCTCTTGCCTGATATGCTCACTTCAGGCGGCGGGATTTCTCTTTTTCAATTTTCCGCTGTCCCTTTTCACTCTTTTTTCTCTTTCCAGGCGGCGAGATTCTAGTTTTTTAATTTCCCGCTGTCCTTTTTCTCTCGGTTTCCTCTTTTCAGGCGGCGGGATTCTTGTTTTTTAATTTCCCGCTGTCCTTTTTCGCTCGGTTTTCTCTTTCCAGGCGGCGGGATTTCTCTTTTTCAATTTCCCGCTGTCCTTTTTCGCTCGGTTTTCTCTTTCCAGACGGCGGGATTCTTGTTTTCCCACTTTTTTGATGCCTCTCCTCCTGTTTTCGGGGTCATCCATGCATCAAATTCTTTATATCAACTACTTTAAATCAAATTCTTTATATCAGATCCCGTCAGAAATCTTCCTGATATAGCTTCTGAGGACGTGGATGCAGTCAGTCTCGCGTGCCATACCTCGCACGATATCTTCCGCGAGAGCCTTGCAGGTAGGTGCGCCGCATGAACCGCAATCGAGTCCGGGGAACTTCTCCATGAGCTCCTCGAGCTGCGACATCTTGCTGAGGCGCTCGGCCATATTGCCACCGAGGTTGAAGACGGGCTCGTAGGCAACGTCCGTCGTGAACTCAAGCCCGATATCTTCAGGCGTGTCATGTGTTCGCGCGATGGGCAGGTACTTTCTGAGGCTCTTGAGCTTGACCTTCGCAAGGAAGGGGTTCTCAACCGCCAGAACGCCGCCGACACAGCCACCGCTGCAGGCGTTAAGCTCTATAAACGACAGTGTGTTCGCAAACTTGTTGTCCTCGAGGTCCTCGAGAACCTTGATGACATTCTCGATACCGTCGGCCGCGAGGTAGGAGTCCGTGAGGAGTCCGCCGGCTTCACCGCCGGAGCCGCCCCAGCTGATGCCTATATTGCCTGTCGAAGAAAGCTCCTCGACCTGACCGTCCTCGACAACATCTTTCATGGCCTGGATGAGACCCGGATAGACATCCTTCATAGCGAGCACGCGGTCAACCTCGCTCTTCTCATAGCCGAGAGGAAACTTGACCGATGTAACCTTCGCAGGGCAGGGCGAGATAAAGAAGATCCCAATATCCTCCGAAGGCAGACCCGTCTTCTCCATGGCACGCTTACGAGCCATCCTCGCCGCAATCTCCATGGGTGGCAGGATGGGAAGCAGGTGCTCGAGGAGGTTCGGGAAACGCACTCTGATAAGCCTAGTCACAGTAGGACACGCCGTACTGATCAGAGGCCATTGATCCTTATGATTTCTGATGTACTCTCTTGAAAGGGATGAAACGATCTCGGCTGCAGCGCTCACCTCGAAAACATCGGAGAATCCCATCCGCTTGAGCGCGGTGAGCACGATGTCCACATCCTCAATGTTGTTGACCTGAGCGTAGAGCGAAGGCGCGGGAAGCGCAACGGTATACTTGAAATCCTTCATAGAATCAAGACTGTCATGAGTAGCCAGTTTTGCATGATTCTTGCAATGTCTGATACACTCACCGCAGTCGATACAGAATTCTTTTGTGATCACAGCTTTTCCGTTTCTCACACGGATGGCCTCCGTGGGACAACGTTTTATACAGTTTATACACCCCTTGCAAAGACTTTCGTCAAGATGCACAGATGTGTAGAACTTTTCATTTCCCATAATCTCTAAGTGAAACCCCTTTCCTTAGATTTTCCGTCCGAACACAGTGTCCCCGCAACACTGTATCTGCCGGCCGTTCCCCCTTACTCCGAGCGAAAAAGAACCTCTTACTGAAGGAACACCTTCATCGTGACTGTGGTTCCCTCCCCAAGACGAGTATCGATGCTCATCTCGTCGCTGTACTTCTTCATGTTCGGGAGTCCCATGCCGGCTCCGAATCCGAGCGCCCGAACGTTCTCCGAGGCTGTCGAGTAACCCGCCTGCATAGCGAGCTCGACGTTCTCGATACCGGGACCACGGTCCGCAAGTACCATGGTGATCTCGGTTTCGGAGATCGTAACGTCAATAGTCCCTCCGTGTGCATGGATGACCATGTTGATCTCGCCTTCGTAAAGCGCGATGGAAACCTTACGTACGATGTCGGGTGAAACCCCGAGGACCTTGAGCTTGGACTTCACATCGCCTGATGCCTCTCCGGCTCTCGTGAAATCGTCGCCCGAAATGGTATAAGAAAGCTTTACTTCACTCAATAGGGTACACCTCCCCGCAGGCCGTTGCTGTAGAGGAGGCCGCATGCATTGAACATACGGTGATCCGTGCACAGGATCGTAATGCCACGCTCTTTGGCCATCTCGATCATTTCTTCCGTGGGCTTCTTGCCGCGGATAAAGACTATACAGTACGCGTCGATCATCTCGGCGGTCCTGATAACCTGAGGATTGCAAAGGCCGGTGAGAAGCACCGCCTGATCCTTAACATAAGCGAGCACGTCGCTCATCATGTCCGAGCCGCAGGCGGAGTGGATCTCGCGATCCTTCTGGTCTTCGCCGCAGACATAGGTTCCGTGAAGTATTACCTGTACATCTGAAATCGTCATGTGTTTTCTCCCATAATAGAAATATAATATATGCAGTTTATTTCGTCCGTTGTTACGATGCTTATATGATAGCACAAAACGCGCTGTTATTAAAGGACAAAACAAAAAGCGGGCTACTTCTACAAAAAATGCGCTTTTATCCGGCACAATATCTAGTAACCGCACCGGTCAGCCAAAACCCGGAAAAACCAAGTGGGCATTCAGAGACGTCAGAGGCGTCTTTCCGGGGGATTTCACGAGGACGATCCATGACCCTCAAAATAAAATTTCTAAGTTCTACTTTTGTAGGTCTCGATTTGTTAACTCACGAATTAATAATTGCCTTTCTGGGCCCTGAAAGGCCATTCTTCTTCGCGTTTCGTGAACATTCTAAACCACTATATATTGTGCAATGCAGAATCTGTTCTACCCACTCTACAGACAGAATCCCCGGGATTATTGCTGTCCTTCTCACGAGTCTTCTCGCGGTTATGCCCCCGATCGTTGTCTCGGTCAGCTCCGGGATCTTTTTACGATTATGACTCAGCAATGAACGATTTTTCTCCGTTTTTTCTTGACAACGCAGGGTATTTACATCATATTTATGGAAATGCTTGCTTGCATCTGTGTCAGAGTAGTCTCTCCGTAAAAGGAACCGGCTCTGTCATAAGCGTTTTCTCTTTAAAGAGCATTTTGCCGGGGCAATGCGAGCAGGGAAGCAAAGACTAAAACAGAGGTTATTCATATGGTAATAGACATTCACACGCACATATTCTCGGATGAACTTGCTCCGCGTGCAAAGCAGGCTCTCATTGATAATGCCAATGGTGAATACATGCCCATCCACGACATGACCGCAGACTCTCTCTTAGAGTCAATGGACAGCTCGGGTGTGGACATCTCGGTGATACAGCCCATCGTTACAAAACGGCACCAGTTCGAAAAGATCAATGCCTGGGCCGATGGCATCAATAACGACCGCATCATCCCCTTCGGCAGTATCTGGCCTCATTCCGATGATTGGAAAGAGCAGGTCGATGTAGTCGCCAAGATGGGTTTTAAAGGTATCAAATTTCACTGCGAATATCAGGATTTCGAAGTCGATGCTCCCGAGATGCTCCCGATCTACGACAGGATCTTTGAGCGGGGATTGATAACGCTCTTCCACGCCGGCTATGATCCTATCTCCACCGGAGTCTTAAAGAGCAGTCCGAAGCAGTTCGCCAACATAGCGCATGAGCTTCGGGGCGGTGTCATCATCGCCGCACACCTCGGAGGATGCAGGCAGTGGGACGAAGTTGCAGAAAACTACGCCGGTCATGACGAGATCTATATTGACACATCGATGGGATTTGAGTATTATCCTCACGAAACATTCTTTGAGATCGTAAAAGCGATCGGATCGGACCACGTACTCTTCGGTTCGGATTCGCCGTGGACCGATCCGGGCAAAGAGATCGAGATACTTAAAAGCCTTCCCCTTTCGGACGAAGACAAGGAACTCATCCTGTGCGGAAACGCAAGAAGACTCCTCAGCATTTAGTGTCACATCTGTATCGTTTTCGCCGTGATCACGAGACCGGCAACGCTTATCTTATCGTTCGGTATCATTCGGTATCGGCGTAAGAGACAGACAGTGAACATATAAAAGAAAAAAGGCAATAAAAAACAGGCAGATTTCAGAGCAAAAAACGCTTGAAAACAGAGGCTTTGATATGGAAATTAATTTTAAATTTAAGAAAGGTCGTGAGTACATGCATCTCGATGAGATCATGTACCTCCTTTCACAAACACATTGGGCAAACAAACGTCACAGAGAGACAGTTGAGAAGTCGATCGAGGGTTCTCTGTGCTTTGGTGTCTTTGATGAAGACGACGTGCAGATCGGATTCGGGCGTGCCGTAACCGACTACGCTACCATGTTCTACATCTCCGATGTCGTGATTGACAAGGATCATCAGGGCCTCGGGCTCGGAAGCAAGCTTGTTTCATTTATCAAGTCTGCCGAAGAACTCAAGGGACTCTGGGGCTTCCTCGGAACGACCGCTGCCGAAGGCTTCTACAGCAAGCAGGGCTTCACCCGCAGCAACGGTTTCTTCATGACCCTCCCCAAAACGAACGAGGGCGACATCTTTAATGTCAGGTGATCGTATTTCCAACCGACATACCATGTATAAAAAAAGCACCTCGATGGGTGCTTTTTTCAAAACGTCTGACAGAAATTATAAAAGTATCCGCCTATGGCTTCGTTTCATTCTCAATCGTTACTTTCTGTTTTTAGAAGCTAAACGTTCTGGGAGCACTTGTGAAAGATGAGAACGTCGCTGTTGCGCCTTCAAATCTGAGCACTTCAGTGTTATCGTCCTCTGCCTTGTACATCGCCTGAAGCTGGGGATATGCGTCAAGCATGTGCTTCTTGGCCTCGAGACGATCGTCCCTGACGAGCTTGCCGGAGACTCTGAGCCACTGTCCGTCAGCGAACGCACAGATTTCAGCCTTCGGGTTAGCCTGAAGCTGCTTCGAAACATCCTTCACCTTTCCGGTCTGGATGTAGAGACCGCCCTCAAAAATGTCCACTGTTCCGAACGGACGAACTCGCGGCTGATCGCCCTCAACCGTTGCAAGGTAATAAACTCCGCACGACTTTAAGAAATCATAAACTTCCTGCATGGTATTTTCTCCTTCCTTTTTGGGTCTTTGAGGCAGATCCGTCTCAAAATCTTTGTCACTTGCCTTGAGCTCCCAGTGCTCCGCCGCTGCCGCGTCGCCTGCGGCAACTCTGATAACATCGTAATATGCCTGCTTCGCTTCGCACTTGCCTCTGAAGAGAAGCGGGTAGCTCGTCTCGCGCCTGAATCCCGTGAGCCACGAATGCTCGTCGAGGAGGTTCCAGAAGGTGACGCATGTGATGTTTGCATCACCCTCCTTCTTTGCTCTCAGGTAGATATCAAAAAACTTTGCGTACCTCTCGCCGAGAGCCTTCATCGACTCATCCGAAGGGTCGTTGTTGTGCATGTCGAGCTCTGTGATCTGCACCTCAAGTCCGAGTGAGCCGTACATGCGCAGTGCCGTCTCATAGGCGTTAAGATCCGGATGATCCATCAGCAGATGCGACTGCATGCCCATCCCATCGACGAGTCCGCGCTCCTTGAGGGGCTTTAAGATCTCGTTTATGATGAGGTCGCGCTTCCAGACCTCGGCTGTCTCATAATCATTATAGAAGAGCGAAACGCCCTTTGCTGCGTACTTGCGGGCGAATTCGAAGGCCTTCAGCACGAAATCGCGGCCGACGGTCTTGAGCCAGAGCGACTTTCTGAAGTCACCCTCGTCGATGGCCTCGTTGACCACGTCCCACGCATATATGATGCCGGGGTACTCTTCCTGCACAAACGTCAGAACGCCCTTGATGTAGTTCTCAAGTCTCGCAAGCATCAACTCGCGGCTCGCGAACGGAAGTGCGGGGTTGTACTCCTCGTGGAAGAACCACTCGGGAGTCTGGTTATGCCACACGAGGGTGTGCCCTCTCATGGCGATTCCGGCCTTTTTGGCGAATTCGAGGTACGGACGGATCGTTTCAACCGTGAGCGCCGGCTCGGTGTTGTACTTCGCGCCCTCCTTGCGGTTCAGCGCGTCAATGATGTACATGGGCTTCATGTCATTCTCACATGTGAAGCTGTCGAACTGCTCAAGGAGCAGCTTCATGTGTGCGGGAGTGTAAAGGTTGCGCGCGCTGATGGCGGCTCCGATCTTGAAATATGGTGAATATGATTCCTTGAGAGTCATAGGCTTACCTCTTTATATCATGTATTTTTGATCCTCTTCGCAGCGTTCATGCCTTTTGTGATCATCGCCTCGGATCAAAACGTCTTCCAAAAACATTTTAGCATTATCACTGCCTTCTCAACAACAAAACCCTTTCACATGGAAAGGTTTTTGTTGAGTTTATGTTGAAAATGTCTCCCTGTTGCTATATAATCATACAAGATGTGCGCCATTAGTTCATCGGTAGAATACGACCTTCCCAAGGTTGAGAGGTGGGTTCGATTCCCATATGGCGCTTTTTCTTATGCCCAAATGCCGGGCTCACCGTTTCCGGCTCAAATCTCTCTTCTCACGCCCAGGGGTCGTTTGCCTTTGCGGTCTTGATCCCGACAAGAAGTCCCGATTCGTTCCAGACAAACCACTCTCCCGTCGATGCCTTCGTGCGAAGCGTGATGTAACGCTCTGTGTCGGCTCCGCCTGAGCGCAGGAACACCTTCAGGTAGCCTTCGTCAAACTGGTCACGGCTGTAAGGGTTCTCATAGAGCTTGATCGTGAGGGGCTGCGCGGGTGTGTAGCTGTTGTCCGGTGTAGCACCTTCAAAGTACGATCTCATGAGGTACTCGCTCTGAGCCGAGTCCTTGGGGAAGCGATCCTTTGTGAACTGAGCGTCGTAAGCCGAGAACTCACGCGGTCCGCGCAGGAACTTTATCATCTCGATCGAAGCGTCGGGATCGGTGTGATAAACATCGTACGCCAGCACGCAGAGCGCTGTTACAGCGTAAGGGTCCTTGAGAGTCGCAACATCGCCCGGAAGCGCCTTCATCTCGTCAAGAGTCTTCGGAAGCTTGTCAAATGTGAGTGTAGCCTTAAGATCCATGGTATCCTCCTTTGGTGTTCTGTTATAAATTATATAGCTCTGTATTGCTTGTTTCTGTTCTTTTTTTGTTCTGTCGCCTTTTTTATTCTGTTCTTTTTCAGGCTTGTTGATCACCTTATCGATTAATTAATGTCAGGCCGCCTTATTCTCCGCTCCGTCATCTTCTGTCTTCTCAGGTGCGCGGCCCTGCTGCCAGGACTCAGAAGGAGCCTTGTTCCATGCAATACTGTGGCCGTCGCTGTAGCAGACGATCGTGCCCTGCTCGTCGATGCGGAAAAGCTGCGCACCGAGGATCCTGAGCCTCTTGAGGACGGGTGCGTGGGGGTGACCGTAATCGTTGTCCTTCGCGCACGAAACGACCGCATATTTCGGTACAACGGTCTCGAGGAACTGCCTGATCGACGACTTCTTACTGCCGTGATGCGAGACTTTGAGCACATCCACGTGTACATCGAGACCGGCTGCGAGCATCTCCTTCTCGGATTCTTCCTGGGCGTCACCTGTAAAGAGGAACGAGTCCTCGCCGTGGTCGAGCCTTAAAACGATGGAGAAGTCGTTACTTTCCTCATAATCGTTGCGGGCCGGCGCAAAGACGGTGAGCGTCGCGTCGCCGAGCGTAAAAGTGTCTCCGACCTTCGGGATGACCACCTTGCCTGCCTTGTCCTTGTTCTTTATGACGTCCCGGTACGACTTCGTGTCGCGCTCCTGGTCGGGTATCAAGAGCGTTTCGACCTCAAAATCCGAAAGGATCTCGTCGAGCCCGCCCACATGGTCGGAATCAAAGTGAGTGCCGACTGCGTACTTGAATTTGGTGATCCCGTGCCCCTCAAGGTACTTTTTCACGTACTCAACGGAGTCGTTGCTCCCTGCGTCGATAAGCATTGATTCGTCGCCGCATATAATGAGCGCCGCGTCGCCCTGCCCCACATCGAGGAAGTGCACCTCAAGGGTCTTATAGATCCCGTCACGGGCAGATTCCGAAGAGCCGCCTTTCTCGCCGCTCTTGTTCGCGGGGAACGATAGTATGAGTGCGAGCGCCAGAAGACCGACTGCGAGCACGATAAGAACGGCGCTGAGCGCCTTTTTCTTCTCACGCAGCCTGTTTATCATTTCCTCCATAATTCCGTGGCTCCTGCCTCTTATATCTACATCACGATCCGGCACCTGTTTCATACCGTATCGCTGTCGTTCTTTACTGTATTGCGTTCCTCGCCGCCATCCCGGAGCCTCTCTGCGTCCTCAAGCGCCGTTTTTATGACCTTGTCCATGTCGAGATACTTGTAGCTTCCGAGTCTCCCTCCAAAAGCCACCAAGGGGCACCCCGCGGCAAGCTCCATGTACTTATTATACCTCTCCATGCTCACGTTGTCTCTCACAGGATAGAATCTTTCGTCGCCCTCGGCGAAAAGCTTCGGGTACTCCTTCGTGATGACCGTGAACGGCCTCCCCGACGGCCTGTAATCGGCAGTCAAATGCTTATGTTCAATGATACGGGTAAACGGGCTCTCCGAGTCGGTGTAGTTGACGACCGCATGCCCCTGAAAGTCGTCCGTCTCAAGCTCTTCCTGCTCGAACCTGAGGCTCCTGTATGCGAGCGGACCGTAGCAGCTGCAGAAGAACTCGTCCACCGCACCGCTGTAGATCACACGCTTTGCAAGCCCGAGTCCGGGGTCTTTATACCATGTATCGGGGTCGCGCTGTTCGCGAAGCGCCAGGTAGTCGGTGTCGAGTCTCACCTCAACGCCTTCGAGCAGCCTGTCGATAAGTCCCGTGTAGCCGCCCGCCTCCGTGCTCGGAAGTCCTTCGTACCTGTCGTTAAAATAGTCCTCTTCGTAGGTGTAGCGGATCGGGATCCTCTTGATGATGTCGGCCGAGAGCATGCGCGGATCGCTGCCCCACTGCTTCGCGGTGTAACCTTTGATGAGGGTTTCGTAGACCGTGCGCCCGACTGTAACAAGGGCCTGTTCCTCCAGATTTGCAGGTACAAATTCCTTTATTTCTCTATCTTCTTCGAATCTGTCTCTGATGTCCTCAATGTTTTTCTCTGCTGTTCCTGTGTTACGGGACACTTTACAGGTCTGATCAACCTCAGGATCTTGATCAGTCACATCGTTATAAGAAGTCCTTGCAGATGAACCGCTCTCCTTGCTTCGCCGTTCCTTTACGATCCGCATCTTCTCCTCAAGCGCTTCTTTCTCTATCCGCGCCCGAGCTTCTTCGGGTTCGCTCGTTCCGAAGAGAGCTTTGAAGGTGTGCATGTTGAAGGGCAGAGAATAAAAACTCCCCTTGAAGCACGCAACAGGGGAATGAACAAAGGGTGACATGGGTACAAGGTCTGTCACGAATTTCCAGACCTGTTCGTCACTTGTATGGAAAATATGAGCTCCGTATTCGTGCACCATGATGCCTTCACGCATCTCGGTGCGGATGTTCCCGCCCGAAGCTCCTCTTTTATCGATCACAATGCAGCTGTAGCCCTTACGGGTAAGCTCGTGTGCGATCACAGAGCCGTAAAGCCCGGCTCCGACAATAAGGAAATCTTTCAAGAAAAACCTCCTCTGTAGAAGCAGTATCCAAACCGCTTTTTATCAAAACAAGTCCTTAGCGTCTTTAAGAAGCGGCGCCTGCTCGTCTGCGGGCTTGAGGAGAGGCTTTACGCCTTCCGGAAGGCCCCAGTCGATCCCGATGCCGGGGTCGGAGTAGAGGATGTTTCTCTCCGAGGGTCTGTTATAAAAGTTGTCAACCTTGTATGAAAAGATGACATCATCGCTCAAGGTCAGGAAACCGTGCGCGAATCCGCGGGGTACAAAGAACGCCTGACCGCCACCCCCGACAAGCCGCACCGGCGCCGACTTGCCGAAGGGCGCCCTGTCCCGGCGCACGTCAACCGCAACATCGAGGAGCTCTCCCTGCAGGCATCTCACGAGCTTCGCCTGCGAGTACTCGCCGGCCTGATAGTGCAGGCCGCGAAGCGTCCACTTGCCGCTTGAAACGCTTATATTATCCTGGCAGAAATCCACTTCGATCCCTGCGGCTTCAAAATCCCTTCTGTTCCACGACTCAAAGAAGTAGCCGCGGTTGTCGGGACGAACATCCGACTTTATGAGCAGAAGATCCTTTACACGCGTCTTTATAACTTCCACTATTCTTTCCTCTTTCCCGTTCCAATCATCTTTACTTATGACTGTATGTTTTATACCCACATGTTAGCTGCAACTTCTATTATTCTTTTCAGCCTTATTGTTTATCTTCTCTTCTTACGCTTATATTGCTTCTTCGACGTTGATACTACAGTTGTAGACGATCCTGTATTTGCTCCGGTCTGCGCGTCTTCCGATCCCTCGGACTGCGCATCTGAGTCTTCTGAGGAATTACCCTGTGCTTTAACATGGGCGTCAGACGAGGCTTCGGATGACTGTTCGCCGAGCTCCGAGAGCACGATGCTCTGAATGCCGCCGAGCTGCGACTCCGAAAGGTCTAACCCCTGAGCCTGCGCGAGCTGCTTCTGCTCCTTGAGGACACGGGCCTCTTCGAGCTGAGCCTTGAGGTCACTCCTGGACTTAAAGAGAGCCGCGATTCCGACGCCCATCATCGTCCAGAAGATCGGTGCAACGGTGATACTCGAGTCGTTGATGAACTGTGTGACCATGTATCCGGCGCTGCCGCACAGCACGCCGACGCCGGTGAGGCCGAACAGGTCGAGCTTCCTGAGCCTTGCATAGGTGCTGATGGCCATCGCGAAGTACCAGATGTAGAACGCGAGGATCGCGATGAGCGAAAGCACGCCGGTCTGCACTCCGATCTGGAGGTACATGTTATGAGGCTTGGTGATGACTGTGTTGAGGTAGCCGCCGTAGTAGGTGGAGCGGAAATCATCATTGGGGAACTCGAGCACGAAGGTGTCGGCTCCGCTTCCGATGATGAAATTGTCCATGAGCAGAGGAATGGTCTTTCCCCAGATGAAGCCACGACCCGAAGCGATGCGTTCGTAGCCCTCGAGAGGTCCGAACGTCTCACTGGTGTAAGGTGTCGCGGGCTTAAGTCCGGGCGAGAGAACCTGCACGCCCTCCTTGGAGTTCATGAAATACCACTCTTTGCCGTCTATCATCACGCCGTATCCGGCAGTGTTGTACATCTCGAGTCCGACCGCGCGGATCTTGAACTTCGGGAATCTCTCGTCGAGGACATCGACCCAGCCTTCCTCGCCGTCTTCGGACTGAACGTCGATACCTGTGCCGGCGTCATCCGTAAGGTGGAAAGCGTACTCTCCCGTTTCGCTCTCGTAATCGAATTCAATATTGAGAACATTGCCGCAGTAGGTTATGTGGAGCTGATTGCCGTCCGCGGAAAGATTTGAAAAATTGGGCTCGTCGGCCTTCTGCGGGTCAAAGATCGAAAGGATCTTGTTGATGTAGTAGTTGTCCGAATCCGCATTCGCCTTATGCACAAGAGTGATAAGGACACACAGAGCAAAAACTATAGGCACGGAATATTTGAGAAGCTTCCTGTTCATAACGATCGCGAGCACGAGGAGCGCCGCAACGACACCCACAAAACCGGCACGCGACTGCGATCCGAGGAGTGCGAGGATCAGACCGACACCCACTGCGATACAGCCGGGTGCAAGAAGCCACCTG
>JAEEGF012501643.1_pt1 | contig 13177 bp, 10 predicted proteins | sample 9134171 | NCBI WGS metagenome assembly JAEEGF01 (sample SAMN16246542, study PRJNA631951) | gut metagenome | biome: gut microbiome; feature: rumen; material: AP-attached | host: Bos | place: Iran: Karaj | collected 2018-10
ACCTACAGTAAAAGACTTAAGGCCAACTATTATTCTGATGCAGTAAAAGAGATATTTGATTCGCAGGTTTATCAGAACCTGAAAAACAGTGGAGTAGTGGACAGCATATCCGTGGCTGATACTCCTGACAAGCCTCCGGGAGGGATACCTGCAGGAGCAGGTCCAGGTGCTCCCGACATCAGGATAGAGATGGCAGCGGAATCGGATTATGACTTTGTGGTAAAGGCTGCAAAGAGATTCAACTTCGAGTTCTTTTCCATAGGCGGTAACGTGGTATTTAGAAAGGCTAAACTAAACACCTCGGTACTTGGAAAAATAATTCCTCATGCAAGTATCATTTCCTATGATATTGGTTATGATATCACGGGAGTTGTAGGACAAGTCCTGGTAAGGACCATGGATATAGGAAAGGGTAACAAGATAGAAGCCAAAAAGAAAAATGGTGGCACGTTTTCCTTAGGAGCCAAGGCAAAGCCACTAGTTACAAGCCAGCAGTATGTTTACATAGACTCTGCAATAGAGAGTCAGGAAGACGCCGATAACAGGGCAGCTTATATTATGGAGGACATGTCCTACAGGTTTGGAAAACTGACCATGACACTTTGCGGTATCCCGGAGTTTGTTCCCGGAAGATTCATTTCCCTAGTGGGCTTTGGGGATGCTGCTTCCAACACCTTCTACATCACTGATGTGGTCCATGAATATTATGCAGGTGGAAAATACACTACCACTATACTGGCAAAGGCAGCCACCTTATAAATAACAACCAGGGAGAGACAATATGCCATTTTTTGACATTGTAGACGATGTAGCCCGTCATCAGAACGAAAGAAGTGATATGGGCGATAACAGAATAAGCGGAGTCATGGTGTGTGAGGTGGTCAAGAACTATGATCAGGAAAAGCAGGGCTTTGTACAGGTCAACATAAGCACCAGAGACTACGACGAGAATAGGCTTGTATGGGCCAGAATGGCGCTTCCCTATGGCGGCAACAAATGGGGTGAGTACTTCTATCCTGAGGTGGGAGATCAGGTCATTGTGGTATTTGAACAGGGCAATATCGAAAGACCCTTTATCATAGGATCTGTTCCAAAAGCCAATTCAGGATTTATGAAGAAAGCTTTTGATGAAAAGAACCAGATAAAGCGTATTACCACCAGAAATGGCAATACCATTGATATCATCGATAAAGCTGAGGGGGATGGAGACAACGACAAGATAACCATTACCACCTCTAAAGGTAATCACAAGCTTGAGCTTGATAATGAAAAGAAAAAGATACTCATTTCTGATAAAGAGGGTGAGAACAAAATAGAAATGAAGACCGAAAACGGTCAGATGGAGATAGTTGCCAAGCAGAAACTCACCATAAAGGTTGGAGACAACATCAAGATGATCATGAACGGAAGTAATGGAACAGTTACTTTGGAGGCCCAGAAGTTCAAGATCGACACTTCCGATACCACAGAAGTAAAAGCCAACAACAGGATAAATGTTGAAGGCGGAAATGTGACCGTAGCCGGAAATTCAATGCTGAAGCTAAAGAGCAGCGGACCGGTATCAGTTGAGGGAACACCAATCAAGCTTGGATGATCAGGAGATTAGCATGAAACAGACTTTTTTAGGAACAGGGGTTACCTTTCCTCCGCAAATAGATCCTGCTACTGGCAGGTTTAAAATGAGCAGTGGCCCGCAGAGCGTCAAGGAGTCCATATATCTTATCCTTATGACGCAGGTAACTGAACGACTCACAAGGCCCAATTTTGGTACTGAGACAGCTTCATATGTCTTCATGGATGTATCACTTACAGAGCTGACCATCATGCGAAGGGATCTTACAGACAGCATACTTCGTCAGGAGCCAAGAGTCAGCACGGTGGACATAACTACAGATATGCAGGCACAGCAGGGGTACATAATGATCAGCATCGACTACACCCTTGCAGATACCAATCAGAGAGACAATCTGGTATTCCCATTCTATCTGAATGCAGAGCCGGAGCCTCCTGAAGAAGAGGAATATTTTGAACCCGAGATTATTGAGGTGGGAGATATCGACTGATGACTAATGCCTTTAAGCCCTTAAGTGCTGGGGATATTGAGAACAGAATAGAAGAGCTTAGAAAGAGCTATGCACCTGAGTGGAAGTTTGACAGGGATAACCCTGATGCAGGCAGCGTGATAGCCCAGATCTTTGCCCGCCAGCTGGAAGAAAACAACAGGCTCATGAGTCAGATGCCAGAGCGCTATCACATGGAGTTTGTCAACATGCTGGATGCAAACCTGCGTCCTGCACAGCCAGCAGCCAGTATGGTCATCTTTAACTATGACGGTGGAACCATAATGGGAACCCAGATTCCCAAGGGCACCAGACTTACGGCAGATTCTGCTGACACGGACTCAGGACTTATTGTCTATGAGACTGAGCGAAACATCTATGTGACAGATTCTGAGATAGAGGCAGTTTTTATGACTGATGCTGAGGAGGGAACTCTGTCACCTGTATTTGGAGACTTCGATGTTCCACAGATCATCTCAGGAGAGATAAGAACTGACGCCGAGGAAGAAGAAACATCACTGTTTGCAGAGGAAGAACAGGAAGATTTAGGTCTTGGACTTTCAAAACATGTTCCGCCATTTACTCTCTTTGGTGAAAAGGAAAATCTTGGCAGAAGCATTCTTATCATGTATGAACAGAGGCTCTTTGACGGTGTTGATGAGCCTATCTACATAAGGCTTGAAGGCGCAGAAGAAGTAATAAAGAGAGTTCAGAGCGGTGAGCTTACCTTTAAGTACTACACGAAAAAAGGATTTGAAACCTTTAAGAGTGTAAAGCTCATGGAGGATGGCTTCACTTTTATGCTGATCAAGGACAAAGAGTCCCAGAAGACCACCATTGGTGAGAAGGAGTACTCTGTAGTGATCCTTGAAGAGAATAAGGTGATGACTGATTCTCTTGAGGTCCAGAATATCCTGCTTTCAGCAGGTGGCAATTCCAAAGCTCCTGAATATGTTGGAGATGGAAGCCAGGAACTGGATCCGGGCAAATTTGATCCTTTTACTGATGAACTTGCAGTATTTAACGAGTGCTACATTGGCCATGATCCAAGCTTTTCAAAAGCAGGAGCAAGGATAAGTCTTGATTTTAAGGTGACTTACCATGAGAACCAGGTAAGGGTCACAGCTGAGGAGGAAGAGGCTGAGCTTTTGGTCATCAAGAGAAAGCCCAAGAAAACTCCCTATGACACTCCTGCACAGGTCAAGGTTGATGAGATCATAATCGAGTATTTCAACGGAATTGGCTGGAAGAAATTAAAATGCGACACAGAGTATGGCGGCCTGTTTGAAGCCTGCGAAGAGGGTGATTACAAGCTCTCCTTCATATGTCCTGAGGACTGGCAAAGCTCTGAGTCAGGACCATATTCAGGAAGGTGCCTAAGGATCAGGATAACCAAGTCAGCAAACTGCTATATCCGCCCTGCGATCCACACCTATCCTACCATTGAGAATCTTAAGATCGCATACAGCTATGAGGGCCGCTATACAGCTCCAGGCAGACTTGAAAGAATAGCCGGCACAAGGAAAGAAGATATAACAGCATGTCTTTTCTCAGATAAGTCCTTTACTGTCCTATCTGGAAACGAATATGCTGAGGATGCGATCTATATAGGCTTTGATAAAAAGCTTACAGAGGGACCTGTAAGTATTTACTTCCAGCTCTCTGACAACAATAACCAGAATGGTGTTAAGGTCAAGCTTGAATATATAGGTGCAAATGGCTTTACTGAGATGCGCTTTACAGATCTTACAGAGGACTTTACAAGGTCTGGAACACTTATGTTTTTGCCACCTGCAGATATGCAGGATGCGACTATCGAGGGGAAAAAGCTCTTTTGGCTAAGGCTCTCAAGAGCTAAGAAGCAAAAGGGCACTGATAAAGATGTATTCCTTCCCAAAATTGTCAGGATGTGCCTCAATGCAGTGGTTGTTACCAACGTTCAGACCAGTGATGAAGGTGACTACTACATAGAAGATGTTATTCCAAACGCCAGTGTTTCACTGGGAAGAGATAACATTTTAGATGCTGAGGTCTGGGTCAACGAGGTTGGTTTTACCCGCAAGGAGGAGATGGATTATCTCCTTGAGAATTTCCCTGAAAGGGCAAGAGCTGAATATGACTTCCTTGGCAGGGTATCAGCTTTTTACGTGCTGTGGGATGAAGTGGACAGCTTTGACAGAGCTCCCCACAGAAGGTGCTACCGCATCGACAGGATGACTGGTAAGATCCATTTCTCCGACGGATACAAGTGTGACATGCCGAGAGTGACCACAGATGTGGCCTTTAAGGCAAGGATCAGATCAACTGACGGAGAAAAGGGCAACCTGGGAGAGGGTGAGATCACAAGCTTTATCGGAGCTGCACCCTATATTGAATCCGTATTTAACCCTATAAGAGCTCACGGCGGATCCAATCTTGAGACAATAGACCACGCACTGGACAGATGCGCAGGCATTATGCATTCAAGATACAGACTCATATCAGAGACTGACTACATCAGATTCTGCAAAGAGTTTTCCGACAGCATTGACAGGACAAGCATAGTGACCGGACAGCTCATTGACGGCTCCAAAAATCCGGCAGACATTTCAGTTGTACTTCTTATGAAAGACTATGCGGATGGTGCATTCTCTTTTCACAGGATAGCAGCTCTTTTGCAAAAAGAGATGTTGGAAAACTGCGAACTGACTGTATCTGCCAACAATCTTCACATTGTTGAGCCTATCTTTGTTGATATCTCAGTAAATGTGTGGGCAATGGTAATGGATATGGACGACGCCTTTGAGGTGCAGAACGAAGTTAAGTCAGTACTGTCTGACTATCTGGACCCTGTTAGAAGCGGGGGCTCAGATGGATGGGATATTGGAACCCTTCCAAAGGAAACCCAGATACTGATGAAGCTTGGAGTAATGAGATCCAAGGCTGTTATTCAGAGAATCACCATGATCGGCCACTACGTTGATGCAGATGGCGAGCATGAGCTTGATACCAAGGATATAGATATTACTCCGTTTATGGTTCCAAGAAACGGAGAGCATAAGGTAATAATCACTAACAAGTAAGGACAAGACTAAAATGCTAAGTGTTGATGAACTACAAAGCAGAACCTATGAAGAGAGAATGGAGGATGTGCTCAGAGAGCTTCCTATAAGATCATCTGAGTGGACCAACTACAATCCTTCTGACCCTGGAATAACGATCCTGGAGAACATGACGGCTTTTTCGGCTCTTCAGGGTGCAGAGATCGTGTCACTTAGCTACAGAGCCAAGATGGCACTGCTAAAGATGGCTGGTTTTGTCCCAAAGAGGGGCAAGTGCGCAAAGGTCCTTTTGTCATCTGACCAGGTGCCAGAGCCCTATACTCTTAAGTCTGGAGAGAGATTTCATTTAGGAGATCTGGTATTTGAGATTTCAAAGCCGACTTTAGTAGGTGCATCCCGCATCATAGGAGTATTTGCAAAAGAAAATGAGCAGTTCAGGGATATTTCTTTTTGCCTGGATAAAGAGATATCGGTTCCGGCAAGGATCTTTGGAGAGGAGCCCCAGGAAGGCAACTCATTATATCTTGTGTTTGACAAAAAGCCTGACGATCTAAGGGAGCTCATCCTTTATATCAAGGCTGTTGAGAGTAGTCACAGAAACAAGACTGAGGACAGAACAGAGCATATCTTTGCAGATGTTGAGTGGGAAGTTTATACAGAGACTGGCTTTGTCAAAGTAAACGCAAGGGATTTTACTTCTGCCTTTGTAGCAAGCGGAGAAGTCAGGATCTCGCTTCCGGAACAGAAATGCGCAGTATGTAATGAAACACCTGTTGAAGGCTATTGCGTAAGAGCTACATTAAAAAGAGCTGAGTACGACATTATCCCCAGGATCACCAACATCTATGGACCGCTTTTTGAAGTGTGGCAGAGGGATACAAAAGCTTTTTCCCAGACCTATAACAAGAATGACAAGATTTCTATAGATTCACCCATTGGCAAGGACGTATATTACCTTGTATTTGGAAAGGAAAAGAAGGGATCTTCCTACAGAAGATATGAGCTTGTAAACAGCGCTTATGATCAGGGAAGATACTGCTACTTTGAGAACACAAAAGGTGGCATCAATGTTACTTTTAGCCAGGAAGACTTTGGATATGCGCCAATAAAATGTAAAGACTGCGTCAGAGTCATTATATACGGCGAGGATGTGATGCGCAGGTACAACGTTGGAAAGGTCATAGGCTACGATGACCAGGAGATCAATATTCCTGGAAACAATATAGTTCACGAGACATTCTTCCTGATCGCCAGAAGAAAGGATGAAGAGGGCTTTATCTACGACTTTGTAAGACCCGAAAAGAAGGACGATGGAGCACTTTACTATCACCTTTTAGAGGGCGAAGGCAAGATCGTGATCGAAGATCCCGGCGATTTTATTGATGCTGACCTGTTTATGGGAAGCGTTGCCGTAACTGGAGGTCCAAGAGGAAACATCGGCGCTGGCAATATACTTAATGTTGACGACGAAAACGTAGAGGATGGTTTCTATAATCCTGCAGAAGGCCAGGGAGGGTGCTACAGAGAAAAGCTTGAAGAAGTAAGAGCGCGTTTCCTTACGGACATGAGAACCCCATACAGGGCTGTAACAGCAGGGGATTATGAGTATATTGTAAAGAGCACCCCAGGACTTTGCATCAAGAAGGCCAAGGCGGTAATGGATGAGAGCAAGAACATGGTCAGGGTGGCAGTTTTGCCGGATTCTGATGAGAAGTTCCCAAAACTCTCAAGGATCTACTCAGACAAGATCACCGAAAGGCTTAAAGAGAGGCGCCTTATCACCTCTGAGTTTGAAGTAATAAGACCAAGTTTTGCAGCAATTGGCGTAAAGGGTACAGTTTATGTAAAAAGACATTACTCCGACTGCAAGCGCCAGATCGAGGACAGGATCCGCGCAAAGCTTGATTACATCAATTCTGAAAAGAACTTTGGCGACAGGCTCATGTTTGAGGATGTGTTCCACGCTATTGAGGACCTGCCTTGTGTTGAGTATGTTTATGATCTGTCACTTCACTCTGAGAATGGCAAGCTGGCCCAGATGAAGGAATATGATATCTATCCAAGATTTGACTGTTTGTGTTATCCGGGAGAGATCAGTCTTGAGCTTGTAACATCCGATAAGTAATTTAGGAGCAGACCAAAATATGGCTAACGACATATGGTATACCATCAAGAATAACAGAATAAAGCAGGGCTACATTGAAGGCTTTAACGTCTTTGACAGCAACAGGCTTGAGCTTGATGAGACAAAAAGGGATCACTTCGTATTCCTTCGCCCAATTGACGGAGTAAATGATGATTCTCATTGGGGCAGGCTTTCATGCGACCTCCTTTTGTCGGAAGAAATAGTGTGTTATATTTATGTTATAGCATCAAATACACTAGATATTGTGATTGGCGAGGGAGAAAGCGTCCATCTTGATGATATTTTATTTGGAAAAGAGATGGAGACCTACAAAAAGGTTTCTCTGCTCATGAACCTTGGAGCAAAGAGGTTTGTCAACAACAATGACTTCCTGCTCTATGACTTTAAGGGAAGATATCTCTTTGTGGCCATAGAGATGCTTGGAACAGGCAAGGCATCCATTGGAAATATCAGAGTTGGTGTCAGGGGCGATAACTTTATGGGAGCATTTCCGGAAGTCTATCGTCAGGAAAACAGCTTTTTCCACAGATATCTGTCAATCTTTTCAAGTATCTACAACGACATCAGTGAACAAAATGACAAGCTGTACGAGATGCTGGATCTGGATAAGTGTTCACCAGAGCTTCTTGAGATGTACGGTTCCTGGTTTGGGATCGATCTTAGAGGTGGATTCTTATCTGAGGATGTGCTTAGGACAATAGTCAAAGAAGCATATCAGCTAAACCGAATGAAGGGTACCAGGAAGGTCATTGAGAGGATCCTTGAAATAATGCTGGGTGATGATGCAGTTCTTTTGGAAAACAGACGGCAGGACGGCGGGATATTTGATGTGACCATTCTTGTTAATCGCAAGCTCACAGAGGAACTGCGGCATCAGCTGACGTTCCTTCTGAATCAGTTTAAGCCCATAAGGACCAACATACGTCTCCTTCAAATGGAGAAAGAAGCAGTCATGGATGGCAACAGTTATCTTGATATGAATGCCACTATTCCTGCAGAGAAGCATGTTGTGCTTGATGAAGAAGCCCTTTATGACGGTGCTATTACACTTTTGTAAGTACTTAGGAGAAATACGGAAATGACAATTGACGAAAGCAGAAGCGATGATAAGCTTCAACTCAATCTTCATGGCAAGATTGATGCAGTATCCAGTCCGGAACTGCAAAATGAAGTTTTGAAGGCGTTTCAGAAATGCCCAAATGTAATACTTAATTTTGCAGATGTTCCTTACATCTCCAGTGCAGGACTCAGAGCTCTTTTGATAGGACAAAAGACTGCCGGTTCCAAGGGTGGCAAGTTCCTTATCATCAATGCAAGTGATGCTGTAGTGGAAGTATTTAGGGTGACAGGACTTCAGAAGGTGCTGACCATACAATGATATCTTTTTCTCACGTGACTAAAAAGTATGAAAATGAAGACGGCAAGGTTTTAGTCTATGAGGATTTCTCCGAGGAGATCGGAAAAGGGGAGTTTGTGGTCCTTACCGGGGAAAGCGGATCAGGTAAGACCACGCTTATAAAGATGCTGCTTAAAGAGACTGAGCCTGACAGCGGAACTATCTTTGTGGACGGCAAGGACATTAGTAAGATCGGCCGCAAGGACATTCCTTTTTACAGGCGCAGTATCGGAGTTTTGTTCCAGGACTTTAGGCTGATACAAGAGAGCAGTGTCTATGACAATCTGATGTCAGCAATCCTGGCAACAGGAGGTTCATATAAAGAAGCAGAAAAGAAGATCGTGGATGTTCTTACAATGCTGGGTATAGACTCTCTTCACAAAAGGTTTCCAAAACAGATGAGCGGCGGAGAGCAGCAAAAGGTCTGCCTTGCCAGAGCCATCATCAATAATCCGGGGATCCTTTTAGTGGATGAGCCAACTGGAAACCTTGATCCTTCTTCCAGCGCAGAGATAAACAGACTTCTCGATGTAGTAAATGGACAGGGCATCACAATAGTGATGGCAACCCATGATATTGCGGCGGCAGAAAGGCCTGGCCGCAGACGGATCGATCTTGATAATTTGGTAAAGGCATAAATACTTAATCTATTATTCTTTAGGGGGAAAGTACATAGATGACCAAGAACCAGAAAATCTCACTAGTAGCAGCCTGCATTTTTTATGTTCTGACAATTGTAGGATTTTTCTTCTTCAGCCTTACGCTGATAGTCCTGTTGTTTTTAGGCTTTTCATTGTCAATGGCATATTTTTCAATGCACTGCTACCAAAGACATAACGACTACACGGGAGCTGAGCACCTGCAGCAGGAAATAGGGATGCTCACAGCAGAAAAAGAACAGCTCTCAAAAGATTATGAGACTCTTGTTTCAGAAAAAGACAAGGCCATTGAAGAGAGCAGCCAAAGAGCTGATGAGCTTGAAAAAGAGCTTGAGGTTGTCAAGGCTGATCTTGAGAAATACAAAGAGGAAAACAAGGGACTTAGCGATAGAAACGCTGCCCCTGTCAAAAATGAATTTGAAAGCCTTCTTCCTCCAGAGGAGGACGATGATGCTGCCAACGTTGACATCATCGAGATTGCACGAAGGGCTATAAAAGAGCTTGAGGAAGCTGCTCACAAGGCAGGCCTTAGGGTCAATATATCAAGTGCCTCTGACAAGCTGATGGTACATGCATCGGCCAAGAGGCTTCTTATCATGTTTAGGAATATCATAGATAACTCCATCAAGTACATGCAGAAAGAGGGTACGCTTGTTATCACAATTTCTGCCATTGAGGATGATATCTTTATCGTTCTTAAGGATACTGGTAAGGGACTTCCTGAGAATGAGACCAAGCATATCTTTGAGCTAAACTACCAGGGATCCAACAGGATCAGTGGAAATGGACTTGGACTTACTCAGGCCAAGGCCATTGTAGAACACTACGGCGGAACAATTTATGCCCGCAGCCCGCAGGGTAACGGAATGGGTATCTACATCCAGTTGCCAACGACCTGATCACTACGCTTTCTATAAGGGGGAAGTATGAGAGATAACCAGAGGATTTTTATATTTCTGATGACATTTTTTACAGTTATAGCGCTGGGATCACTACTGTTCTTGTCACAGACCGGATCAGCGTTTAACAGGACCAACAAGTCATTAGGAGCTGAGACTGCAGTGCTTAAGCAGTCGATCTTAAATAAGCACGAAACTGTAACTGAAGAAGTGGCAACAGAACCTGCTGTGGAGCCTCCGGTAGTTGAGGATACAATGGCTTCTATTGCTGAGGCTTCAGTAGAGCCAGAGCCGGAAGTAGTTCAGGAGCCAGAACCTGAACCTGAGCCAGAACCAGAGCCGGAGCCTGAGCCACAGATCAGGTATTTTTCTTATAAAGTTGACACCACAGTTACTATCTTAAGATTAAGGGAATCACCTTCAGAGTTTTCAGAGGTCATAGCCAAGCTTGCCAAGGGAAGCACGGGATATGTGCTCCAGCCAGGCAATCAGTGGTGCAGAGTTGTTTCATCAAAAGGAAATACCGGTTACTGTTCTACTGATTATCTCATTCTTACAGAGATGACCAAGGAAGAGTTCCCTGAGAAATACAGGGAAGCAGTTGATGCACCAGAAGACTCTCTATCAGCACCTTTTGAGAGCCATATAACTAACAGCGATACATTTGTAGCAGATGAAGCTACACAGGAGTCTACAGAGGCTTCTGCTGAAGTTTCTTCAGAAGCATCTACTGAAGCTTCACAAGAGGCAGGAACTGAGACAGAAACGTCACAGATCAGCACAGAGCCTAACAATGGCTGAGCAGAGGTAAGTGATATGCGTAAATTTGTTGATGGAATGATGGCCGGAGAGCGGGAAAAAGAGAAAAACCGAAAGGCCAGGATTCAGAATGAAGAGAAGGATATCGACAGTGAAGAGGGAGAAGTAACCTACATGTATGATGTCCGAAAACCCATGGCTTTCATCAACGAAGGAGAGCATGGAGTATTTGATATAACTAAACAGACTGGCCTTAATACTGCCAAGAGCGTATTTGATAAAGGGTCAATTTTTAAAACCTGATAGATCTATTCATATCGACAACATGAGGGGCGTAAGATATGGGAAGTTATGAGCAGGATAGAAACGGTAAGCCGTTCAGGGACTATACCGAGTACATGCAGTACATGTTTGACTGCGTAAACGGTTGTCTCGACACATATATTTCCAAAATGAAGGTCACCTTTGCAAACGGCGAGGGTGGTTATAAGAACGTGCTTTATCCTGATATTGAGCTGGCTGGAGATGCCTGTAAGAACAGACTCCAGGCATCCTACAAGGAGAGATTCGGAGGCGGAGAGTCTTCAGAACCGTCTAAAGCTGATGGCGGCAGTGACGACGATATTTCAGATGAAGATGCACAGGATGCTGAAGATCTCTTTGGGGGTCTCTTTGGATCTGATGAAGACAGCGATTCTGACAGCGACAGTGATGACAACATCGATGATGATCTGATGCGCCTTCTTGGCAATTTCGCATCTGAAAATCCCGTAGATGAAGAGGAAGAATCAGAGACGGAAGTCTGGGATGAGATTGACAAGGATACCAAGATCCCGGTTCTTGAGAGACTTCGCATAATAGATGAGAGAGCAGAGCTTACACTGGCTGAGGGCATTGAGCTTCCATTTTATGAGCTGTGTAAGCGTCTTAAGTTTGAGCAGTTTACCAAGTTCTGTTTTGCCTGCGGAATCCTTTCTTCAACCCAGACTGATTACGCCGGCGTTTTCCATATCATCAACGAAAACAGTATGCTTTCTGCGCCAACAATCGAGTCAGCAGCCAAGGTTTTCTATGGCTCAGAGTTTTCCATAACCGGCGCATACGGTGACATGAGTGCCTGCCTTGAGCAGCTCCTTCCGGTGCTTCCTCTGCAGGTACAGGGCAGTATGCCTTTTTCAACAGTTGTTTCCCCAGACAAGAGAATAATCGACTTCCTGTTCGGTAGAAATCCTCTTCTTCTTGATGAGAATTACGACCGATTTATCAGCATGCTCACAGATGATAAAGAGCTTGATCCTGTTATGGCCAACGAGGGAAGACTTGAGGCTATGAAGACTTCCTATGGCGATGGCGTAAGGATCTTTTATTACTATGGTGATGACGGCAGCGGAAGAAAGTTCTTTGTTAAACACTTCTGCAAGGAAAATAGTCTTAAGGCCATAGCCATCAACTGTAAGAAGCTGTTTAACTATGACTATCAGTTTGTAGACAGAGCCCTTTGGTCTGTTACAAGAGAGTGTATCCTTGCAAAGGCCTGCTGCTGTCTTACAGAGCTCACCTATAGAGACGAGGAAAAAGAGAAGTTCTTCGGATATATGGATCTTGCTTTTAGTAAGCTCACTGAAAAAGACATCCTGGTATTTGCCATGAGTAAGCTCTACATCGACTTTAGAGAAGTAACCAAGATGGCATTTACAGATCTTGAGCTTCCAACACCAACTACAACTGAGAGACTTACCTGCTGGCAGTACTTTGCAAAGGGGTATGATCTTGCAGAAGATGTGGATCTTCTGGAGATGTCTACAAAGTTCCTGTTCACTGCTGGTAAGGTCCACGATGCCCTTGTTAAGGCGAAAGCTCTTTCCAACATGGACAAGGAAGACAAGATATCAAGAGGCAACCTCTTTAAGGGATGCTATGCACAGATGTCCTCTGAGCTGTCCCAGAAGGCAACCAGAGTTGAAGCTAAGTTCGGATTTGAAGATATCGTCATGAACGAGAGCCAGAGAGAGACCATCTCTCACGCCATCGAGCAGATGACATACAGAAAACAGGTTTACGAGAACTGGGATTACACCAAGAAATACCCATACGGCCGTGGACTTACGGTTCTTTTGTTCGGTGCTCCCGGTACTGGTAAATCCATGATGGCTCAGGTTATTGCCCATGAGCTTAACCTTGAGCTTTACAGAGTAGATATTTCCAAGGTTGTAGATA
>JAEEGF010261145.1_pt1 | contig 13176 bp, 18 predicted proteins | sample 9134171 | NCBI WGS metagenome assembly JAEEGF01 (sample SAMN16246542, study PRJNA631951) | gut metagenome | biome: gut microbiome; feature: rumen; material: AP-attached | host: Bos | place: Iran: Karaj | collected 2018-10
GGTCATAGAAACAGTACGGGGCAATAATTTGGTGCCGATGATTCAATATCAATGCGGCATAAGGAGAAGTAATTATTTCCCGCTGACTTGTTTCCGCCTGGTTTTCTTGGTATAATAATGAAGAAAAAAGGTACTTAATCGCCCACGCACCGAGTAAGAAATTCGGAGGAAGCCGGAATGTGGAAATGTCCAAAATGCGGGCGCTCTTTCAGAAATGAGAACCAGCATCATTTCTGTGGGAAAGCGTCAGAATCGATAGATGATTAATATTAAGAATCGGGGTTTGCAGAGGTATAAGTATGAAAAGAATTGAAATGTTGTTGCTATGTCTCTTATTGGCCATCTCATTTTCTGGATGTACAAAGAAAGCCGCTGTTAAAAACACGATAAAGGGGAATATGAAAACATACTATGAGATGACGGATGGGACATGGATGTGTGATGGCCATTTGTATAAATACCGGCTTGAGATTAATGGCAGAATGCCGAATGCGGCTGTGAATTCATTTTTCGTATATTTAAGCAATATTGAGGAGATAACTTTTGATCAGGCATATAAAGCTGCGGGAATCAGCAGCAATTCGGATGATTATTTTTCACCGAAAAAAGCGATTCTGGTAGAAATGAACTGAACAGTAACTTCCAGTCTGTCGAGGTGACTTAAATAAATCGATAGGAGTGGCGTTGTTATGGCATTTCGACTAATCGATATAGAAAAATGGGAGCGCAAGGAATTCTACGAGCACTTTATTAACGAAGTGGTTTGTACCTATTCCATCGTGGTCAATGTGGATATTACAAATCTTAAGGGGCAAAAACTGTACCCGGCAATGATCTGGCTGTTGACCAAAACGGTCAATGATATGCCGGAGTTTCGCACCAGCTTGACTTCTGAGGGCCTCGGCATCTACGACGATATGCATCCCATGTACACGGTATTTAATAAAGTGAACAAAAACTTCTCCGGTATCTGGTCTTATTATTCCGAAGACTATACAGAGTTTCTGAAAAGCTACGAAGCAGATGCGGAGGTTTATTCCAAGTCCACCCGCTATGCGCCCAAGGACGGAACACCGGCCAATTCTTTTAACATCTCTATGCTTCCCTGGCTGGAGTTTACCAGCTTAAACATCAATGTGTTTGATGAAGGCAAGTTCCTGCTGCCGATCTTTACTATGGGCAAGTTCTTTGATCGGGACGGCAAGCGCCTGCTCCCTCTTGCCATTCAAGTCCATCACGCGGTCTGCGATGGCTATCATGTTGGCGCGTTCGTAGAGAAACTGCAGGCGTATATCGATCAGTTTAGATTTCCAGGCAAGCAGACAAATTGAATTGTGTGGAGGATAAAATATTATGGAAGAAAATTATGATTCAATATGCATTAAATTAGCTGAAACTGATGAAGAGTTGTGCGGGAGGGGATATGTGCATTGTACCGCATGGCAGGAATCTTACAGAGGTATTGTATGTGACAGATATCTCGATACGATGACTGTAGAGGCTACAACAGCACGTGCCAGGAAGTTCCCGGAAAATACTCTTGTAGCAAAGGATGAAGATAAAGTTGTAGGCTTTGCAGTATATGGACCGTCAAGAGATGAAGACCTGCCGGATGCAGGAGAAGTTGATGCAATCTATGTCCTTTCGGAGTATTACGGCCGGAAAGTAGGATACAGATTGATGAATGAAGCAATTTCCAGGCTTAGCGAATACAATACATTTTTTGTGTGGGTGTTCGAAAAGAATGAGAGAGCCATAAATTTTTATCACAAATATGGTTTTGAGTTTGACGGATGCAAAAAGGAATGGACTCTTGGCACACCGGTTACAATAGTCAGAATGGTAATGAAAAGATAATTTGAATTATGACGAAAAAATACATTTTTGAAACAGAGCACCTGGCGGTGCGTAAATTCGAACCGGATGATGCAAAACGCCTCTATGAGATTCACAATGATGATGCCGTAAAAAAATGGATACCGGGAGAATATTATAAGGATATTGATGAAGCACAGGAAAGCATTGAGTTTTTCGCAAATTGTGTTAAAAAAAAGAAAATGCCGTATGTGTTAGCGGTGGTCTTAAAGGAAACCGGAGAGCTGATCGGAGATACCGGTGTTAATGAAGTTGAGGGTAAAACAGAAGAAGTTGAGATCGGCTTCGTGATCGGCCGGGAATATAGGGGAAAAGGATATGCCTCTGAAGTTATTATACGTATGACGGATTATATAATACATAGCTTTGGTATTAAAGTTCTCTATGGACGTGTTATGAAGGGAAACGAAGCTTCTGTAAGGGTTCTTGAGAAGAACGGATATAATTTCGTCGGTGAGGAATATGGTGTAGAGGATGATCCTTACGGCAACGGAATGTTGATATATAAGAAAGAATGATAATGTAAGGAGAGTTTTCGATTAACTTGAAAAGAATTTTATATATGGGGATACATGTATGGCAAATGAAATATATATTAACTCAAATGAAGATTCATTATCATTGGATGGCAACATTATCCGTGCGATTTCAGATTCAAAGGAATACATCTTTAATCTGAGTGAAGTTTCAAAGCTTGTTATTCTTACATCTGACACCGGGCCTTTTGATGAAGATATGTGGCTTGTAGTATATATAGGAACTGACGATTTGATATTTATTCCGTCCGGGCACAAGTGCTGTGATGCATTTTTATTTGATCAGATAGGAAATGTGCTTCCCATCGATCACAAGAATATCATCGAAGCATCCTCTTGCACGGAGAATAAGGAATTTGTGCTCTATGAAAAGCAAAATCCGAAAGAATTTGAAGAGTCTTTAGAAAAAAGTCAATCTAAAACCGGGATAAAAATATTTAAAGATAAAAACAGTATAAAAGTATCCGGAAGTATCAATCTCGGCTATATCGGTACCTTTAATGACTCACAGATTGAACTGGATGATACATTGGAAGATATCAGAGAATGGGATATTGTGACGGAAAATCTGGATGAGGATTGTTCGGATGATGAGCTAATAGAGTTCTTAAACCGGTATTATAATGATCTTATCGAAAAAATAGAAAAAAACATCGATAACATCAACGGTACGTTTTTATTATATGTTCTTACCGATATGGATAGTTCTGAGATCGATTTTATGATGATCGACGAACTGTTTATCGAGGATAAACTTTTTTATGGCAATGAAGAGGATATTGCTGAGGTTTATAATACGGTTAGAGACGGATTAAACTCTCTTTCCGCATACCTTGAGGCACCTAATGATGGCACTATTCCCAAGGGACATATAGAGAGCGTGCTCAGATCGTTTTATCCTATGTTTGATTTCGACTGCTTCTTAGCTAACATCATTCCCGAATATATAAATCTTAATGACGGGGAAATATCCTTCCAGTGTTCGGATAATTTTGATAATGCGATCCTGTGCGGGGCATACGGGGTTATAGATGAGGAATTGAGCATACAGGACTGGCATAATTTTTAAGTATTGCGGTTTTTCAGAGGGCGTACATGAATATTTTATGGTAAAATAATAGAAGGTGAATACTATGATGGAGTTTAAAGAAGGCTTAGGCTGGAAGGCCTGCTATGATGATGAAAGAAACCTCTATACTGCACAAAGGAAGTGGAGAGGATCATACCACCTGTATGAGATTGATAAAGAAATATATGAAAAGCTCGGCATCAAAGAAGGGGATGGGGATGAGGCCGATAAGCTTATAATGCAAGGACGCTGCCTGTTCGAAGCTGATGACGATTATTATACAAGCCCGTATTATACTATACATGATGAAAACTATCATGAGCTTGCACCCTGGTCCGGTGCAAAATGGATTGCCGAAAAAACCGATGTAATGAACAAGAGAGACCGGCTTGTTAAAAATTTTCCGGGATTGTATCTTTGTTACGGCACATCAAAAGCGGACCATATCAGAAACGTTTTCGGAGTTTCTGACAGGGAAAGTAATAAAAAGGTGGCTATGAACACTCTGTTCCCGGCATGTTCCATATCGAAGTTTGTTACTGCGATATGTGTGATGAAAATGTATGAGTCGGGAATGATCAATATTGATGACAGCGTCAATAATTATCTGCATAGCTGGAAGCTTTTGACATTGGACGGGAAAGAAAGCGATGCAACAATAAGATCAGTACTGTCGCATACGGCAGGGATAATGGATGGCGAGGATGCTTTTTACGGATTGCGTTTGGGAGAACCTGAGATCAGCCTGATAGACATTTTGGAAGGGAAAACAAAATATAATAACAGACCGGCAAGGGCTGAAAAACCTTATGGGACTTCTTTTGAGTATTCAGATGCGGGTTATTGTGTTCTGCAGCTGATGATACAGGATGTTACCGACAAAGCGTTTGAAGATGTTGTGCAGGAAATGGTTTTTGACGGATTAGAGTTAGAAAATACTTTTTTTGCTACGCCAAAGAATATTGAAATCTTTAATTCGAAGATGACAACCGGATACGATGATGAGGATAAGCCTATTCCCGGGAGATTTCCTTTAGTTCCGGATCTGGCCGCATCAGGGCTATGGAGCACACCGGAAGACCTGCTTATAATTGCAGCAGAGTTTATTAAAGCTCTTAATGGGAACAGCAGTCTATTACAGAAAGAGACAGCTTTGGAGATGATAAAACCCGTGGAGAATTTCACGTGGATCGGTCTTGGTATATTTCTGAACGGAGATAATACTTTGGTTTCTAATGGCTGGGGAGAAAACGGCCAATGCATGATGAAAATGAATACTCAAAAAGGGGAAATCTCCGTAGCTATGACTAACAAGAATCCCGGTGTCGATCAAGCTGAATCAGGCATTGAATGGCTGGTGGACTGTTATACATATTTCATATAGAACCGTTTTAAGATGGAAAATCACAAAATGAAAGAAAAAATAATACAACTTATCAGAAATTACAACCTAGGCGACATAAAGGGAGATATCCTTCCGGTATCCGGTGGATTAATGCACAAGATGTTTAAAGTGCAAACCACAACAGGAATCTATGCTGTAAAATGTCTTAAACCGGAAATAATGAAACGGCCGGGTGTAATGGAGAATTATAAAAAAGCTGAAGCATTGGAGAGAATACTTGAGGATAACCAGATATCAATAGTTCCGGCACTTACATTTGAAGGGGAAAAGATGTTAGAACTTGACGGAGGATATTATTATATCTTCAAATGGCAAAAAGGACAGATCACAGACTGGGATTCCATATCTTCGGAACAGTGCTTTAAAGCCGGGGAGATACTCGGAAATATTCACAGAATTGATTCACAGGATATTGAAGCAGAAGAAATTGAATTAAGCACCATAGATTTTAAGGATTATCTGTATAGCGCAAAAAAAATGAATAACAGCATTGCGACGGTTCTTGAAGATAATCTGGAGCTCCTTGAAAACTCACAGGAAAAGCTTAATGAAGCACGAAGGAGGCTCCCATCCATAAGAGCTATATGTGATGATGACATGGACCCCAAGAATATCATGTGGGATGATGGAAAAGCATATGTGATCGATCTGGAGTGCCTTGATTATGGGAATCCGGTTTCTTCATGCTTTAATCTGTCACTACAGTGGTCAGGAACAGTAAATGAGAAGTTTGAAAAAGAAAATCTTGCCGCATTTTATAAGGGATACCTGAAGGCTTATGATAATGGTTTCAGATCATATGATAAATTGTTTGGAATAGCATATACATGGGTGGAATGGCTGGAATATAATATAAGACGGGCTCTTGGAATGGAAGGTAAGGAAGAGGAAGAAGTAAAGCTTGGTGTGGAGGAAACCATTAGAACAATTGACAGGATCAGATATTTAAATTCAATTGAAGACGATATTTGTTCTGTGCTGAAAACCAATATGACTTTGTACTATGAAATAGTACTTGGCACGGCATGAACGCATGTTAAGCAAAGGATAGTATATGGAATACATAATTGAAAGAATTGACGTCACAAACTATTGCCGGTTTGATGATATGGTGTTCCGACGTGAAAACGGATATGATAGAATATCTTCGGATTCGCAGGTATCAGAGAAGATAAAAAAAGAATTGGCAAATCAAAACCTATATGTTTATGCCATAGAAGTTGAAGCCCGGTACGTTGGCTGGATTTCTTTGATATATATGCCGAAAGTTGGGAAATGGAATGGTAATGGGCATGTTTATGTGGACGAACTGTGGATTGATCCGGAATACCGTGGTAAAGGCTTGGGGAAAGCTCTGATGGCTAAAGCAGATGAGCTTAAAACAGAATTGAAAGCAGCAGGTATCCGCTTGTACGTAAGTGTTGATAATCCGCCAGCTGTAAAATTATATAAGCATTGCGGATTTGAAGAGAGCGGACAGACATACTATATGGTGAAATAATAGAAGGCTCTATAAGAAAATATGAGAATGGATGAAGAAAGCAAAATGAACATACAAGATGGTTATGTGGAAGAAGATTTATTTCCGAAGATTTTTACGGAGTATGAAGAACGTGATTATGGAATTTTGTTCTATAACATGAAAAATAAGGACTCCTTCGATTCAAACCATGCTGTGATATATAAGGACAGAATACAGGAACTTCAGATGGTGCTTGCAGATATTGTCCAGTTTTACGAGACAAAGGGAATACGGCCGATTATTTACCAGTCGATGTTAGATGACAACTGGTTTGATGAAATAAAAGACGAACTTACATCTGCCGGATTTGAGAGTTGGGTTGAAGATCAGGAATACATGCTTCAAGCTGACGTAAACAGGATCATTCCGAACCCGGAAATAGTAGTACGAAAGGTTTCAGAATGGAGTGACGCGATAGAGAATGTTTTTGTAGAAGCAGAAGAGCCTTGGGAGATCTTGGTAGCAAAGAAGACTTTAGTGTATCCAAACACGTGGATGTTTGCGGCATCTCTAAATGGAAAAACGATAGGCTTGTTATATGGGCATATTTCAGAGAGAGCTTGTCGCGTCGATTATCTTCTGGTATCAAAGAAGCATAGAAAAACCGGTGCAGGGCGGGCATTGTTTCATGGTTATGTGGAATGGTGCAGGCAGAATGGTATTGAGAACGTATATATATGGCCTGATGGAGATACCCCTAAAAGAATATATGAAGAAGGCGGATATAGAGTTGTTGAAGTCCGCAAAGCAGGACGTGCGGTGTATAGAAAAATATGATAAAGAACTACTTGGAGGATGAAAAGATATGAAGAGTATGGATAATAATATTGAGAACTTCATCCGTAAACAGAAAGTTGCTTTTATCTGTTCTATTGATGATGACGGATTTCCGAATGTAAAAGCAATGTTAAAGCCGAGAAAGATGGACGGGTTAAAACATTTTTACTTTTCGACAAATACTTCATCAATGAGAGTAAAACAGTACATGAATAATCCTAATGCTTGTATATATTTTTATCATAAAGGCTTGATCAGGTACGTGGGTGTTATGCTGAAAGGCAAAATGGAAGTACTGACTGACCAAGGAACAAAAGATATGATCTGGCGTAAGGGAGACACATTGTTCTATAAAGGCGGGATTACAGATCCGGATTATTGTGTATTAAAGTTTACAGCTGAAAACGGAAGATATTATTGTGATTTGAAGACGGAAAGCTTTACAATTGGGTAGTAAGCGATTTGATGAATAAAAGGAGAATAATAAATGGCAAAGAGACGATCAGTTGATCCTATATATTCTATGTGTGTACAGCCATCTTTTATAATTGGGACGAACAACGCGGATGGTTCGGCAAACTTTGCACCTATCACGTGGGCCAGTGCAACACATGAGGAAGGTGATGGGTATCTGTTTATTATCAGTATGTCAGGAACAAAAACCACAAAGAAAAATGTCTTAAGAACCGGTATATTCAGTGCAAATCTTGTCAGTACGGATATGTTGCCGCTTATGGATTATTTTGGTTCAAAACATGCCAAAGACGGGGCAAAAAATGATGTTTATTACGAAGTTGTCAGAGGAGAGGTCCTTGATGTACCGGTATTGAACGAAAGCCGGTGGGTATATGAATGCGAGGTCGAAAGGGCTGTAGAAACCGGAGATTCAATCACTTTCTTCTGTCGTATCTGTAATATACAGATGGATGAGAATCTTGTATGCAAGGATATATTTGATGTGGATCTTACTGTACTGGATCCGGTCATATATTCAGGCAGATATCACAGTCTGGGAAAGATGCTGGGAGAGATCGGTGATTTTTTAAAATGAATTCCATCAGATAGGAAAACATTATGATATATTTAAAAGAAGCTAATATTGAAGATGCAAAAGAAGAGTATGAGATGATTTCTTACGTCAGTATCATGGTCATATAGGATACGGCATAAAGAGAGAATACAGAGGCAAAGGGTATGGAAGCAAGGGATTGTGAACGCTATGGATATTAAACAGATAAGATACCTGGAAAAGATAGCAGCTGATGGTCATAAGGCTCTGGAGATAGCGGAATATCAGGATTGGGAGCTGAGGTTCTCAAAGGGATATACCGGAAGGGCCAACTCCATAAGGATCATGGGGAATCCGATTGAAGTGATTAATAAAGATGTAGAAGATAATCTCAGGTATGCGGAGGAAGAGTATGCAAAGCGGGGGCTTCCGGTTATGTTCAAACTGACTGATGCAGATAAGACATTTTCCGATTATCTCGAAAGTCGTGGATATAAGGTTAAAAATCCCACGGATGTGATGATGCTTCCTCTTAACGGAGCGGATTACCTGATCAAGGTATCAGACAATATAGATGATATTGTTAAGTATGTGGTTACTGTTCCTGGGGAGATTAATTACAGTACAACACCGGATGGCTGGTTCGAACCCTACTTTGAATTTGAAGGAATGACAGATAAAGCTCAGCAGGATCTATGTAGGAAGATACATTCAAATGTAACGGTTGATAAAGTGTATATAAAAGTATTATATAAAGATCGCGTTGCTGCAGTTGCATCACTTGCGATAGAAGACGGATACAGCCTTCTGCATAACGTAATCGTGGATCCGGCTCTGAGAGGAAAGGGGCTTGGAAAGAAGCTTTGCTACGCAGCTATCTCAAAGTCAAAAGCTGAAGAAGCAGATTACTCATATCTTCAGGTGATCGAGACAAATGAAGTTGCACTCAATCTGTATAAGAAGTTTGGCTATGAGAAACTCTACACATATTGGTACATGGTACGAAAACAATGAATTCATATTTGTAAGGTGGAGAAGACAATGAAAAACAATATTATTATAGCGGGAGTTCCGAGAGCCGGGAAAAGTACGGTGTCACATCTTTTGTCAACGAAGTACGGCTATCAGCATATAAGTATGGATTCTATAATAGCGGGCTTTGAAAAGTGTTTCCCTGAGACGGGGGTAAGCACATATCAGGGGCTTTCTTCCATGGATACCCTGCGTGTGATAAGCGGGAAAATGGCTCCGTTTGTACGTGCTATGCTTGACAGTGCCGAATATGATGAGTTTGAACCGGGCATGGTGCTTGATATGTACCAGCTTTTGCCCGAGGATTACGAGAAATATATCCGCGGAGCAAACTGTGATATAATATACCTTATCACGTCTGATGTTACACCTGAGGAGCGTTTCCTTATACAGAAAAAATACGATACAGAAAAAGACTATACTTTTTATAAGTCCGACGAAGAATTAAGAGAAGGGGCAGAATATATCGTAGAGCAGAGTAAACTCATGAAGGAGCAGTGTGAAAAGTATAATATAACATATTATGAAACTGCACATAACCGCGAGAAAGTGATACAAAAGCTGTTTGATGAACTGCTTGATACTTCATTAAAAGGTGATAAGTCACCGGAATATCATTATAAAGCAGTTGTTTTCGATTTATTTGAAACCCTGATCACCGAATGGGGCCACGAAAAATATACTAAGCGCCAAATGTGTGCTGACCTGGGTGTAGACAAAGAGCAGTTTGATGTCTTTTGGAAAGAAAAGGAAGAGGACCGGTACCTTGGAAAAATTGATATTGAAGGGTCGGTACTCTATGCAGGAAGTAAGCTGGGAAAAGAAATAGATTCCGATGCATTGACTTATGTTATAAACAAAAGAACTAAAGCAAAAACCTCGTGTTTCGAGAATATTGATCCAGAAGTGTTACATATGCTCGAAACAATCAAAAAACTCGGATTGCGTACGGCAATTGTAAGCAACTGCTCCCCGGAAGAAGTGAAGGGTCTCAGAGAATCGGAATTATACCGGTATTTTGATGAAATAGTGCTGTCATATGAAGTTCACATGATGAAACCCGACCGCAGTATTTATGAGGCGGCTGCAAGCAGGTTGGGCGTAGAGCCTAAAGACTGTATCTTTGTGGGAGATGGCGGAAGCAATGAGCTTCAGGGAGCAAAAGATGCGGGCATGAAGGCAATCCAGGCCAAATGGTATATGAACCGGTTTCCGCAGAAGCGTGAAACATTAGGAGATTTCCGGGTGGCAGAGGAGCCGTTGGAAGTAGTGGCGCTATTAACATAAACTACAAAATATTACATGATTAGAATTGGGACATAATTGTATGAAATGGATTTTTTTTGATCTTGGAGCAACACTGGTTGATGAGAGTGAAGTTTACAAAAGCAGGTGCCGGTTTGCAATCGATCAGCTTAACATCGATCCGGAAGAGTTTATGAATAAAGTATACGAGGAAGCCAGGATAAGCCCGACACCTATCAGGACAGCAGCGAAAGCTTACGGGGTAGCTTTGCCGGAATGGGATAACAGTTTGGAAAAACTTTATGATGCTGCATATAGCATGATCACCGGTTTATACGGTAAATACAAACTGGGGATTATTGCAAACCAATCGTTGGGAACTCAGGAACGGATCGATAAATGGGGGATAGGAAAATATTTTGATGTTGTAATGGCATCGGCGGAAGCAGGCTGCGCAAAGCCTGATCTGAGATTATTTCAGATGGCTCTTCAAAAGGCAAAATGCGAACCGAATGAAGCTGTTATGGTTGGAGACAGACTTGATAATGATATTGTTCCGGCAAAGGAACTGGGAATGAAAACCGTATGGGTACGTCAGGGGTATGCAATATACCAGAGTGTAGATGAAGAGAGAAAAAGACCGGATTATATTGTTGACAGCATAGATGAGTTAATAGGTTTAAAACTATGAAAAAAGTGGAGACTGATTATCCGGACAAACTCTCTCCTGAACAAAAAGAAATATTTGATAATGAAAACCCGTATTGGGTAAAATATTATCAAAAGAAAAGATTAAATAAAGAGGTATGATTATGAGAATCGGAAGTTCAAATGACTCAGAAGCAGTAAAGGAACAGTATGCAACATCGAAGGGATTGGATATAAGGATCACATTCCATGATAAGTATTCGACAAACAAGTTAGGATATGGTCCCTGGCTTGTCTCCAATTATGAAATACGTGAAGGAATGAAGGTATTGGAGCTGGGATGCGGTACCGGGACCTTATGGCTTGGACATGATGATCTGATAGAAAAATGTGACAAACTGGTACTTTCGGATCTGTCAGAGGGTATGCTTAAAAAAGCAAAAGAAAATCTTGGCGAGAAGGGTAATGTGGAATACCGGATTGAGGATATCCAGGAGCTTTCTTTTGATGACGACACATTTGATGTGATCATAGCCAATGCGATGTTATATCATGTACCGGATCTGAATAAGGGTCTTAAGGAAGTACGCAGAGTATTGAAGAAGAGTGGAGTTTTCTACTGTTCAACATTAGGTGAGAACAATTTTGTAGACAGACTTGCAGAGTGGTTTAAACTAAGCGGAGAAGAGTTCAATCCGAACCACAACTTTACGATGCAGAATGGCACAGAGAAACTGCATGTTGCATTTGATGATGTTACACCGTTGTTTTATGAGGATTCCCTTCATATCACGGAAATAGAAGACCTGGTTATGTACTTACGCAGTCTGTCCACGTTTAAAACTTTTTTGGATCTTCCGGAACAGAAGATAAGAGATATTCTTTTGGAGCATGAAGTTGGCGGGGCGGTAGATCTGCCTAAGGATTACGGTATGTTTATATGCAGATAGATTGAGGGGAATGATATGGATAAAGAAGCAATGGTTTCTTTGATCAACGCAAAATACGAGGAGTTAAAAAAGGCACTTGAGGGTGATAATCTCTCAAAGATACGGGAATTAATCCTGGACTTACATGCAATGGTACATCCGGCGGAGATTTCCGGAAGAGAGGATAAAACGATAGCAGATTATGTTTTGGATTATATGATGCAGGGAAATCAAAACGAGTTTGTTCAGAGAGAGCCTTGGGATACTGACCTGAAATATGCCGGATCCAAAAACGTTCCTATCTGCTGGCAATTATGGCATACATACAGGATTGAAGATATAGTCAGTAACATTCTGATGGATAATGGTAAGCAGATATTTAATGAAGATTGGCAGAAAAGGATCGGTTCATCGATAACAGATACGGGAAATGCTTTGGAACCGGATGAACTGGTTGCCTGGGCAAAGGCGATCAATGTGGAAGAACTCCGAAAATATATGATTGAAGTCGGAAAGAATACCCGCCGCATTTTATCCGGATTGACTTTAGAGCAGATCAAATCAATGGTACCGGAAGAATGGGTAATGAGGATTTTGGAAGAGGGTGGCGTGACAACTGATTTCCGGTCTGTCTGGCTGCTTGTTTTTTGGGGAAGGCTGACAATTGGAGGCATGATCCTTACTCCGATGACATCTCATCATATGATGCATCTTCCGACATGCATAGATAGGATTATCGAAAAAGGATTATTATAGTCCGGGAAGATGCTTGAAAAGCTTGATGCTTTGTGGAAGAAAGCACCTGATGCTGCTCAAATGGAAGATAAGATAAACAAGGTTGTCGGAGTAGTTGAAAATGGTTTTTTCTGTAAAAAAATACCTGTTGTATTTGTGGCTCATGAGGATGGTACAGTTACAGAACGATAAAACTATAGATTTAAGATATAAGGAGCAGACAATATGAATAAACCGGTTGTATTGGTGATTATGGATGGGGTAGGCGAGTCGGCAGAAGAACTTGGTAATATGGTATTAAAAGCATCTACTCCCACCTTGGATGAATTAAAAGAAAATAATCCCTGGCAATGCATAAAGGCACACGGAACAGCGGTAGGACTGCCTTCGGATG